>ERZ808032.1-NODE-1-length-59902-cov-8.425926_pt1 | contig 59902 bp, 82 predicted proteins | sample MGYA00380187_ERZ808032 | MGnify/ENA primary metagenome ERZ808032 (study PRJEB31490, sample SAMN06133378) | cow dung metagenome | isolation source: M10 | host: cow | place: China: Chengdu | collected 2015-05 ...
TTCGGCATACGCGCGGGGAGCATATTTGGCATAGATGAGCTCACCACGTTCGAGGACAACGAACTGTATAGGGCCGGCCTCGATTTAACTACTGGCGTCACGCGAGCCTTAGTTACGGCCAAGGCGATGGGCGCGATTGAGAAATTAGAGCGGGCCGGGATTTCTGCTTTGGGGTCAAAGATTGGGGATAATGCCCTAGGTAGAGCTCTCAGCAGCGTAAACACTTATGCGCCGCAGGGGGAAAATTTCCATCTTCACGATATTGGTGCGGGTATGTCTGCGGCGAGTTATCTTGGCCGCACAACTGTTCAGAATCTTACTCAGCTAGCAGCAGACGCAACATTTGACTTAGCCAAAATGGGAGCATATGCTGCTACCGGAGAGGATTACGATTTCTGGAGCGAGCTCAGGACCGACTTTCTCATCGACACGCTTATGACATATGGTCCAAGTGCTTACGTGGAGTCTACGGAAGCACCAAAGTATGAGCGCCGCCGTGTGGCTTATATGGGTGACGACTCAAAGGGGAACACTCTTGACGATATTAAGCGCGTAGAAGATGACGAGTTTTATAGTGGAGAATACGAAGGGCCATATGGCCGCGGCCTGTATGAAGTAAAGATGGTTGAGCTTACTGCAGATGAGCTTGCTAAACGCCGAGCCGAGAAGCTTGATAAGCTGTCGGACACAAAAGTAGGCATGAAGGTGCAAGAGTTATTTTTTGACCGTAACGCCGCGATGGGTAAGCTTGCCGCGCAAATTAGGGGCACAGTAAGCGGGGACAATTATTATTTCCGAAAGATGCTTCGTTATTCCGGCGATATACGGCAACTAACGAAGGATGTCTTAAATGAATACAAAAGCCGGGAGTCGGCTCAGAAGGCTCTTGGTGACCTAGAAGCTGTGATACGCGAAATAGCTCCTAAAACTCGCGACTGGACAAAAGCCGATGATAGATATGTCAACGCTATGATCAATCAGACGCGCTTTCTAGAACAATGGAAGGGGGATAAAAATACAGAGGCAAGCATCAGAGAGAAATATAAAGATGCTATTAACGGCGTATCGCCTGAGAGGGCAGCTCAGCTTAATCGTTATATAGATGCTATGCGCACGGTTGCGGCGGACGCCATGGATTTTTACGTCGAACGTGGTGTCCTGACGAAAAAAGGACTTGCTGATTTGAGAAAAAATCCAACATATAAAAAGGGTATTTATGCCCCAGTATGGACGAAAGGTCGCACGAGTGGCGACGGGGAGATACTGCAAGGGCGGGCTACTATTAAGAGCGTCTTTGATCCGAAGGTCCTTATTGACGTAAAAGACCTAGAGAGCCCAATCGTCACTATTGGCAGCTTTTTGAACAACGTAGCTCGTAACGTAGCGATTAATGAGCGAGCCTTGGCGATTCGTGAGGCTGCCAGTGTTGCGGGGGTAAAGATTCACCTTACGGAAGACACGGGCGGAGCCTTGTCTGATGTGAAGAATCTGCGTGAGCTCAACGAAAACTTTGAAAAGAAATACCAGAATATCGTCAAAGAGGTCAGAGAGGCGATTCCTACCAGGAAACAGTGGCAAGAAATAAATGACGAGCTCATTTTGAAATCGGCCGCCATGAAGCGAGCTGGCGAACTCGAAGCATTAAAAGCCGAGTCTAAAGAGCTTAAGAATGAGCTCAGGAGAACGAGGGCGGCACAAGAGAAGGCGCTTAGGCAAAATGAGGACCCTGAGTATTATGCGCGCTTCAAACAGGGCCAAGACTTGTCTGACAAATATCGCGATAATATATCCCCGCGCCAATGGTCAGTCGAAGACGCCATAATTGACTCTGTTGTATATAGAGACGACGACATGCCGTCCGACAATAGATATGGCGACACACCCCAACACGATATTGCACATAATCTAGAATGGACGTTAGGACAAATCCTGAACACCAGCTACGGCAAGAAGGCATTTGCTAATGAGCTCGCCGAGGCTGGAGGCGACCCTGCTAAGACTGCGCGCAATATTTCCACTAAGCTCTTCCAAGAACTTATTGACAATGATGACACAATAACCACAATAAGAACTTTGGGCACTAGCGACTTCTCCAGGCTAGAGGAGTACCTAGCAGAAAAAATAGAAAGCTTTTTCACTGCAGAACAAGCCGAAACTTTCCGCACTAGAAGAAATAGGCTGTCAGTTTCGCGCACTAGAGCCGCTAAGCAGAGGATGCTTGAGTGGTGGAATGCGACCGAGGGCCTACGTCGGAGGCTTGGCGTAGAGGAATATACGTATGGTCTTACGAACGAAAATGAGGTCAGCAATGGGACCGCTTATGGCAACTATAACTTTGCTGGCTGGGATGGGAGAGGATTCACTCGGAGTGACGGGGAGCTCTATACCACAGTTGCCCCTGTCATCAGAATTGCTTTGAGCACTTTTGAATCTCTCCCAGAGATGAAGTCTACTATTGTGCATGAGGCAGCGCATGCCGCATTCAGCCGCGCTGCAAACCGTGCCCCTCTTTTGACGGATGCGCTTAGAATCCTAGGCGTAGATGCCAAGGTTTCTAGAGAAATGGCTGCGTCTACTGCCGCTACTGAGCTGATCGCGCATATGACCCAGAAGAAATATTTGTCTGAATTTTTAGATAAGACTCCTGAACAGGTCATGAATAGGCTCCGGAACGATAGCGTTGTTCAAGGGCATCTTAATGATTTGATGAAAATGATGGACAAACCGCCGGTCAACTTCAAAGAAAGATTCCTAGATCAGGTTCGGAATATCATAACATTCGTAAAAGCAAAATTAACCGGGAATTCATCTCTTCGTGATGTAAAAACTTTAGAGGACTTCTACACTGGTCTTGTGTCCGGGCGCTTCGCGAGCGACATGCGTATAAATGTTGCAGGGTCTCGCATAGAAGATTATGGTCCAGGCGGCAGGGGAGACTTAGATGTAGATTGGTCTAAAGTCCCGGCAGACGCTGAGGAAATGGCTATCAGAATAATAGAAATCCAGGAGAAGATCGCCGCTAACAAACAGGCTCAACTCAGGACGATGGACGAAATCAAGGATACGGCCCAGAAGCTGATGGAAGAAGCTCAGGCCCTCAATAAGGGTGTGCCGGCGAAGTTGGATGTCCAATCATATGTTAATGTTCAGTTGACGAACGACCTAAAGAAGGCGTTTAAGACGAATAATTCTACCGGTGCAGTCCAGGCTGTTCTTAACAAGGCTATCGAAGAGGCAAACCCGTATGTGTCGCGAAGTTCTGTAATCGCCGCTCGCGCAGCCGAAGAGGCTTATAAGTTCCGCAAAAAGGTCTATCGAGACATGAAGGTGAAGGAAAACATCTATGGCAAGAAGAAGGGCGATAAGTTTAATGACCTCGTAGATAAAGTTACCGAAGATATTATCACTAAAACAACTGGCGAAAAAAAGAATCTTACAGCCATAGACGATGCTGAACTGACAAGGATTTTGAACAACAATGACGATCCCCACACAATCCGATACATGCTCAATGGAGTCGAGCAACGAATGGTGCTCTCCGGCAAGGGGTCGGAGGCGTTAGTGCAGGAATTTTATGCGCCAGAAGCTACCGTTAAGTCTGGGATACGTAAAATATTGGGTCTTGGCAATTCTGTTGCTCAGGCCAAGCGTTACTTGACTACGTCTGCGGACCCAACTCGCGTGTTGCCGAACCTCATGCGCGACTGGTCACGCGGAATTGTGACTACCGGTGGAGAAATCTTGCTCTCCCCGGACAAGTTGCGAACGGACGCTATCGAAAACGGTAATTATACGCCAGAACAGGTAAGAAAAATTAATAACGGTTTCGAGCTTGCGAAACAGGCCGTAGATGAAAGCACGTTTACGGCCAGTATGCAGCGCCCTCGTAAAAACCGCAAAAAATCCATGATTCGCGCTATGAATGAGCCTCAGGACGGCAACGCGTTTACCCGGTTTATTTATGATAGGACGGAGGGCGCTGGGAAGCTGTTTTCCACACTGCAGGACACAGCCGAGACCTTCACGCGTAAACGAGCTATGGAAAACGCCTATTACCGAGAGCTGGCAAATGCTACGGCTCGCGGGATGAAGGTTGATGACGCCGTGAAACGCGCCACCGAAGCGGCCTATTTCTATGGGCGCGAAGCTACAGTCAACTTCTTCCGAAGAGGGAAATTAGTGGCCGAAGTTGCACAGATGGTCCCGTATCTTTCGCAAAATTTCGCTAGTCTTGAATCTTTTAAGTATGCTTACCTCGATAATCCTATTGCGGTCACCCGTTCTCTGAGAGCTACCGTCTCAACATATGCAACCCTTATTGCTATAGCCCTTTCTAACGATGAGTCCAGGAAACGATATTTTATGCTGTCGGAATATGACCGGGCGCATAATATCATTGTCCCACTTACTAATGACCTAATTGTGACTATCCCTATGGACGAGACTGTTGCCGCATTCCTGACTCCATATCGCCGTATGGTTGAAAGCCTGAATGGGGTGGATCCAGAGGCATTTTACCTCTGGGCGGCAGAGGGGCTTGAAGCTCTTTCTCCGCTTGACCTTAGCGGGTTTTCGGAAGGCGACAAAATCAACGTAGTGCGCGGCTTTGAGAAGATTGGGTCTCAGGTGGTCCCTACGTGGGCACAGCCTATCCTCGAATCTATGACCGGGACAGATTGGTACTATGGCTCTAACCTAAGAGTAGATGAAGATTATGTTGGTTCTCGAACTGGCAATTGGACCCCAACGCCTGGCGAATTGACTACTCGAAGCAAAAATTCTGAGGTATTGTCACATGTAGCAAACGCGACTGGCATCCCACAATGGATTGTTCAAAACATATACTCCGAATATGGCGGTAACGTGGGCCAGTATTTCCTAAATATGCTGGATAAGATGTCTGGTGCAACCGAGGAAGCTCAGGGCGGCAAAGAGTTCTTTGATTCTATCTTTAAGCCGATGACTGGGGCTGACAGCGATGAAGCCAGTAACGCATTTTGGGCTGGCGTAAATCAGTTGGACGCAGAGAAAAGAACTTTGCAGCGCGAGATTATGACCCTTAACGATAAGATTAAGGCAGCGACCGGCGAAGATAAAGCGGAGCTGCAACAACAGCGTCAGGACAAAATCAATAAGTACGGCACAAGAATCTCTGATTTTCTTAACCAATATTTATCGGCATTTGAAATTACTGGTGGACTCACCAAGAGCCAGGCTAACCGTATCTGGCGATTGTACGACATATATGACTTGAATCAGAACGAACAGCTATACCGTGTAGGCTCTCCAGAAGAATATCACAACAACAAGGCAAGCAAGGCCGCCAACAAAGAAGCTACTAACCTTGCTGCACTATCTGGCCTCGATAAGTATTATCACACCCCGATAGACGATTACCATCAGACATATGCGCAACAGATGTTCAGGAACACCATCTATGGAGAGGGGACACAGCGAATGGTAGATATTGCTAATATTCTTGAAGATACAAGTGATTATAATAATAGCTTTACTAAGCTACGTAGTGACATGTACGAAGCCAGGAAAAAAGCGTTCGATGCTCAAGATTGGGACACATATGACAAGCTTGCATATCAGTATGATTTTAAGATTCTATCTGCCGTGTATCCATATTTATTGGAGCATGGAGTTGCTGAGACGTTGAATAAAAGTGAGGTGATGGAGTATTTGAAAGAATGGATTGTGGTCCCGTCTGAGGAAATGAAAACCGCTAAGGGCCGTTATGTCCCGAACCTTGGCGTCGATAGCGAAAAAAGCAAAGCGTTCAAAAAACAGTTTATTAAAAAGATGTATGGCGTAAGTGGAGAATAAAAGAATGGAAGAAATAACTTTAGAAGAATTGCAGCGAAATCTCAAGGACGCGTTTAAGGTCACCGATGAGCCGGGAACATCCGCTGCCTCACAGGATGCGGTTGGACCTACGCCATATGTTCCGACTGATATTTACAAAAACAACCAATCTATTAGGCGCGAAGAATCGAGAAAGACGCGACCAAATGGCAGCTCTGCGCTCGTCATGGCCGCCACGCAGGCCGTGGTGGACGGCGACGGGGCCGAGGGGCTAGCCCACGCCCACAAGAGAGCAGGGGATGATAGTGAACTCTACAGAAAGAGGGGTGAGCACGACAGGGCGGAAATCGCCAAGCGCCAATATATGGAAGAGCATTTCCTCCCCGCAGTTGAGACAGTCATCAGCTACACGAGTCCAGACGAATTGCTTAATTGCAAAGACGCTCTCTCGAAGCTAGATAAATATGTGTTTGGCTCCGGCAATTCGACTGGCTATACTGCGGCTTATATCCGCTCAGCTTATGGTGATTTGCTTGGACAAGATATTAACCATAGATTCGGCGAGAGTGACCCGACCGTAGTGGAAACTGTGCGTCGTATCAGGTTCTTGGCAGACAGTGACGACGTTAGAACGGCCGTAGGGTTGGCGAAACAACTCAAGCGACAGATAGATGACGGCCAGCATTTGGCTGCTGACGACGACTACGCCCTTATCGGCAGAGTAGCAGCCTATGCGAGTTAATTTTAAGATGTATATATCAAGGTCTATTATAATTGAGTTATGAGTTTATGTAATACCTGTGGCGGCCCATTAGGCACATGTGGACATTGCGGACAATGCCAGCCTAAATGCGGCTGCGAGAAAAAATGTCCTACGCCTTGCGGTTGCCCAGAGTCGATTCTTTCTATCGAGGCGGATAGCACGAACCCTACGAATCTCCGCTTCAATCTCGGCGGTCGTTCGGTATGGTACGACTTCGATTCTACTATAAAAGCTGGCGAGACCTGCACTACGCTTTACGCGGATTTGACCGCCCGTAATCTTGTCTACAACGCTGAGTGTCAGACCATCACTATTTCGGCGGCAAGCCTAGGCGGTATTTTGCACCTAGCAGACATCGGGGACGTGGATGCTACAACAATCAAAGACAACGCCATTCTTGTTTACAAGAAGGATGCCGACTGCGGTGAGAACTGCGACGGCGGGAACGGATGGATTGGTGTAGACCCGAGCGAAGCTGGCGACAGCTCGCTTGACTACATTATGGGGTCAGATGCGGACGGCGAAGTGAAGAGCTTGATGCCACCAGCCAACGCTAGCCAATTCTATTACCTGTCGTGGGCGGCTCAAGACAAGGCTTCATGGGAGCAACCGACTGTTGCGACTTCCGCACCGCAAGACAGCGATGGCAAGGTTTGGCGCGTGTATATGGATCCGACGACCAAGGAACTTATTGTGGTCCGTGAAGATGCTTAGTGTTTCAAGAAAGTTTCTTCCATTCTCTTCCGAATGCTAAGAGCCTCATCCTCGGACGAGGCTCTTTCTTCATGCAAAACTCCGTCGATAATGAGCCTAGCGTACCATGCCCCCTTTGATTGAAACACACCAGTATGTTCCCTTCGGTTCCTTCTGTTGGCGTTCTGAGTATGTCTATCGGCCCATCTGCAATTCTCTGGGCAATAGTCCCCGTTAACGTCAATTCTATCTAATGACATCCCCTTGCCTGGGTCACCCATATCCTCTATAAAATTCTTAAACCCATATGGCTTTTCTAGCCATCTGTCGCAGATTTTTATACCTCTGCCACCGTAGTCTGGGTAGCTTTTATTAGTCCTGTCTAGACATCTTTTCTTCATATTATTATATGAGTTGTACGCTCTTCCATGTTTTGACCTGCAGCCAACGTAGTTCGCTGGCATTCCCAATGGGTCTCCGTGAGTCCTATACCTAGAGTAATGCATTGTGCACAATTCGAGCGCGGTGGCTCTTCTTTCGCATCCCTTTACTCGGCACTGTATTCCAGTTCTTCTGGCCCTAAGTGTCAAAAAAGTAGGGTCGCCATATCTTTGCAAGCGGTGATAATGCATCGGACAGACTCCCCTACATTTTACTTTTCTGTTGCAGCCGTCGACTGAGCAAGTGTTTCGCATATTATTCTACCTCGACCCGTTATTGTATTAGGTAGAATAGGGTAGACGGGTCGTACTACCCTATGCCACTTCTATTGTAATATTTAATACTTTGTTTTGTAAAGAATGTATAATGAAGATATGAATTTTGGAAATTATAACTCCTTTGACAAGGAGGACGCATAATGACTAACATTGATGAATTTAACCGCCGTGAGTGCGGCAAAATCGACAGCAATTGCGTGAATGCCTACACGGAATTTAAGCTAGACCCAGATAGCGCGACAGGGCTATGCCTAGATACTTCTTGGGGCGGAGATTGCTTAGACCTTACGAGCATCGTTAAAGCGGCCGAAACCGTGACGACGCTTTATCTCTCTCCAGAGGACAACCCAAATTGCTTGGTGTTCGAGCGCGAAGATGGACAATCTGACTGCATTAACGGCGACGACCTGTCACGCATTATCTCAATGACTAAGCTGAAGGACGTCGACCAAGAGACGGCGCCTGTGAACGGCGACGTTTATATGTACAATAACGGCAAGTTCTATACGTTTAACTTGCAACAATATATGGACGATACAGCCCAAACAATCGCCAACATGCAGGCGGCCATCCGTCAGCTACAAGTGCTATTGAACTACTGGCAGGTTCCAGAAGATTTGCCATCAAACGCTAAGATTATGCTCGGCAATATCAACCTGTATTCGGATACGAATGCCGTTATTAATAGTGATGGCACAGTCCAGTCGCTTGATAAGACCAGTGGCATTTACGGGCATGACCTAGACGTAGATAGAACGGAAGATGAGATTTTCGGGTAATAATAAAAGGAGAACAAAATGAGTTGCGACAATAAAGTAGAGACCGTGAACATCGCAGATGTAGCGATTGACACGCTTGCGAGCCTGCCAGATTACATCTTGGCAGAGCGCGACATCACGGATGAATCGACGGGGAATATCAAGCGTACCCCAGTGCGTGTGCCGAGTGCAGCGCTTTTCCCAAATGCCAACAATGATAACGTGATTGGTCTAGCTGTTAATAATACCGCCATTACAGTGCCAGAGAATCAGGTACGCGCAGGATATATTGCGAACGAGCCAGGTGCTCTCGTGATGAATTATGCAGACGCTTCACATCCGGCAATGTTCCTAATGCTCGGTCTGCATGTAGACAATGTTATGCGCATCCAGAATACTGGCTTTGTGAATATTCCTGAGGGGCACTCTTATATCCCAGGCGCACAATACTATGTAGGCGAAAATGGCGAGCCTGTCACGGATGCTTCGGTCACTGGCCAAAAGTTGTTCATTCCTATTAGCAGCACAAAATTAGCGGTCAACATGTAATATGGCTATTCAAGATAACTTTATCGGGAATTTGAGGGGAAGTAGGGATGTCGCTAGTGGCTTGTCATTGAACACCGACCAGAAGATCACGACACAAGATGGTGCGAAAAATGAGGCAGGCAGTGTGCGATCTCTTGGTCCGATATATACTGATGCGCCCCGCGGTGGAGAGCCGTCTGCGCCCCCTCGTGCGCAGCAGAGAATGCTGTCTGTTGACGGAGCGGCGCTCGATGCGGCGAACCGTGGAACGGTAAGACCCATCAAGTTTGGCCCAATTTCGGCCATACAATACGAGGACTTCATGGCCAAGAAGGAACCATTTGCAGAAATGATGGGCAAGTGGACCATGGAAGATACCCCAGAAAAACGAATTGATATTGTCAATCGGTATTCGCGCAAATTCAAGTTCAATGACAACCCGATTCTCTCCGATATGCTTCGGTCGTTGAGTAAGTATGACGACGGGAACATTAATGACCCCAATGCTCCGGAAGATGCCTTCACTATAGTGCGCAGGCAAGACTGGTATGATGCGTTCATTGAGAACCTAAAAGCCGCTCAGGACATATTCAGCCCATCTCGTAGAGCTTAAAAAAATATCCCCAAGAGGTACAGAGGGGATATTTTTTTTATGGTGTTTCCACACTCACCACATAGAACTACGGGAGGCTACTACCCCTCCTGTTCTAATTCTAGCTCACCACGGTCATCTCGGCAAGCCTCGCATTCACTGAGGTCTTTGTTTGTAGCCTTGCCCCAAATATCATCGACCAGGTTGTCGATTTCTTTTAGCTGTTCGGCTTTCTCTCCCCAGATTTCGTAAGCGACTTGTCTGAGACATGCCGCGCTTTTGCATAGACACCAAAGCTTGCTGTCTATATCTGGGTAGTGCTCTTGCATATACTCCCGGCGAATCTCTTTAGCCCGTTGAGCGGTGACAAGGTAAAACATCTCGTCATCCGTGCCTTCGGCTACGACAGCCGAGCGTAGCGCATGCGCTCTAATATGTTCGAGTTCCGAAATGAGACGGATGCTATCAGATACGGCGGCAGTATCATGGTTGAATATTGGCTTTTCTTCGTCCATACTTAGTATAATAATAACATAACGAAGGAGGATAAATGGGCGTACGAGAAGAGAAGAAGTCCTTTATTGAAAACGAACTTGCCGACATGGGGCCAGGAGAAGGCTATGAGCAACAGTAGTTTAGTCAATGTAGTAGTAAAAGCGCACAGCGGCAACTATACGGCTGGGCGTGGCGGATACAAAATTAATCACATCACAGTTCACCACATGGCTGGCGTTTTGACGGCGGCGCAATGTGGTTCTATTTTTGCTAAGGCTGGCCGTGGCGGCTCCGCTCATTATGGTGTTGGCTCCGACGGTAAGGTAGGTCTCTACGTCGATGAGAGCGATCGTGCCTGGTCTGACAGCAACTGGCAATCAAACTGCACCACTGTTTCAATTGAGACATCTAATAGCTCTACTGGCGGCAACTGGCCGGTATCAGACCTTACCTTTAATAAGCTTGTAGAGTTAGTAGCAGACATTGCTAAGCGCAACGGGCTAGGAACATTAGTCCCAGGCAAGAACTTGACTTGGCACTCAATGTACGCCGCTACAACCTGTCCTGGCGACTACTTAAGAGGGAAGATGCAAGAGCTCGCTAATAGAGCTAACGCCATCAATAACGGCGAACAGTTTAACCCGTCATACTGCGACGGCTTCTTGCCATACCCTAACGGATATTGGACGAAGGGCGACCAGAACGAGCGCATTGCCGTGCTCGCCAACTGGATGCGAGCGAAGTATCCTGACTTTACCCCTGAAGCCGCTTTGGGCGATTACTACGGTGACAATATCGCTGGTGCAGTCAAGCGCTATCAAGAACTTAATGGCCTCGAAGCCGACGGCAATGTGGGTCCTATTACCTATAGCAGCCTTAAGGCGAATGGTTTTACTTATCCAAACCCAATCTACCCACCGACCAAGCCTACCTGGACAGACATCAACCCATTAGTGCTTGAAACGGCTGGAGCTGTGGATTTGTATGACGTCACCAGCGGGGCGGTAGTGTCATCATATAGAGAGGGCGTAGAGGTCACGCTAGTGCAGGAAACGACCTGGAATGGCGTGAAATATTATCGCACCCAATGGTCGAAGGATAAGAACCTGGACAATGGCTTTAAGGCAACCGACTTGCGCGAACCGGCTAAGCCAGAGCCGGAGCCAACCCCGGAACCAGAGCCAACCCCAGAGCCAGAAGACCCGACTGTCGGCATTCTGGAGAAGATTATTGCGTTTATCAAACATATCATCGAGCTAATAACAAAAAAGAAAGAGGGCTAAATGGAAATCCTAGGTCTATCAACATTAGCAACAGTAGTGCTCACCGGCCTCGTAGCGGGCGGCACAGAGCTGATTAAGCGCTTATTCGACAAAGATTGGCGAGCGGCCGTAACCATCGTTGTGGCGGCCACTATTGGCGGTTTAGGCGGGCTTGTGTTCGGTGCTAACTTCTTAGTCGGCATGGTCTTTGGATTAGCCGCTTCAGGCTACGTCACGATTGCTCAGAACATCGGCAAATAGCATATTAGCAACTAGGTTACAGGTGGGGCGCGCTATATTACTCTTTTCTCCGGTAGAAAAAACACACTCCCATCGCTTGATAATTCCTCGCTAAGATTTCTCAAGCAAACAAAAACAAAAAGCTTCTTCGGTAGCGCACCCCATCCGTAATCTAGTTGCTTTTTTGATGGTTGCGAGTAGAGATGAGTATAATTATAAGTATGAACGATGAAACTTATACCCCATGCACGAAATGCGGCAGGCCGATGGCTTACTGCAAAGGACAATGCTGTGGCCAGCCTAAGGGCTGCAGTTGCCAAGAATATGGCCCGATGAAGGCCGGTTGCCTTCGTGAGATTGAGCCAAGCTGCCCATACCAGGCGGTCATTCCTACGCTTACAGTTGAAGATAAAAGCAATCTTAAGGACTTGGCTGACTGCTTTGTCCACGTCTCCAACATTAATACCACCTTTTATATCGACGACAAGCATCGCACGATTGTTACCTGGGCAGGTCCGGTTGAATACGATAACTACGACTTAGAGGCTAATACACTTGGACTTCGTAGCCAGTTCCTGATTGACCACGCCAATGATTATGCCGCTTATTACAATAAAATTGGCGAATACCAGAAGTTTAATTTTAGCGAAGATGGAGCCGATGAACCAATTAGTATTACGCTCACGAGCTACAGCGAAACAGTCAGCGATTGGGTTGGGCACTCCAGTATGGGTGCGGAACTGTTCCATGGTACCGAAGACGGCTGGTCCGTACAACATCGCGTGGGCGGCCTTATTGTCCCGTCTCCGAGCTTTGTAAATGATAAAACCGGGGAGACTCTTTCTACCAATGACGTGTATGATTTATTAGACAGCGGCAAAGAGATTGTTCTCAATGGCGTCCCGCACATTTATGCTTCTAGCAGAGGTGACAGCAGAACGATTGAGTTTGCGGGCGTGCATAACGGCATATCTAACTTCTCTAGTGCGAGCATGGACGCGATTAGTGACCTCGAGATTCCGGCCATACGAGAATACTCGGCCACTTTTATGGAGAATTTTTCTGTCCCTGTGCTGGGCTTCACGGACACATATGATCTCCCCGTTGGCGTGAAATTCTATAAAAGCGAAGGCGATTCCACATGCTATATGGTGGTTCCTGCCTTCTCGGTGTTGCGCACACGACCTAGTTAGGAGATGATTAATGCCTAAATGTCCGAAAGATTGTCATAAACCGAACCCTCTGATTTTTCGCAGGGTAATTATCCCGTCGGCTCTGGGGGATGATACAACTAATCCGCCAGAGAACGGAGCATATTGCAACGCTCTCGTGATTTACGAGGCCAATAACGCAATGTATCTCTATTCGTCTGATGGTATCCCGACGAAAATCCCGACATCAATTACTAGCTACAACGACTTAACTCACAAGCCTTCCATCAACGGGGTAGAGCTGGAAGGCGACATCAGCCTTGAAGAGTTGGGTATTAGCGACCTGATCGAAGAGAGCGTCACTTCCGAGGCAACAGCGAGAGCGGACGCGGATGAGGCCCTACAAGACGCTATCGACGCTGAAACCGCCGCCCGTATCGCTGCTGACCGGGATATTATCGACTCTATTCCAACCGTCAATGACGCGACACTTACTATCCAAAGGAATGGTACCAGCGTAGGTGCATTCACCGCTAATTCCGCCTCTGACACTACTATAAACGTAGATGTGCCTATTTATACTTCTGGCCTCATCAACGATAGTGGATATGTCACTGAGGCGGCGCTGTCTGGATATGCGACAGACCAGGACATAGAAGATGCCGTGTCGGCAGAAGCGTCTATTCGTGCGGACGCTGACCGAGACCTGCAGTCTCAGATAGACGCTATCTCATCGGCGTCTGACGTCGTAGATGTTGTGGGCACCTATGCCGAGCTTCAAAATTATGACACCTCAAAGTTAAGTGATAACGATATTATCAAGGTCCTGACAGACTCTACCCACGACAATGCTATCTCGTACTACCGCTGGGATGATGCCAACGATACTTTTGTGTACATCGGTAGCCAGGGCCCGTTCTACACTAAGAGCGAAACTGACGCAACGTTCGTTCCGCAGACCAGGACCGTTAACGGTAAGGCCTTGTCCACAGATATTGTCCTTACAGCCTCAGACGTAAGCGCCCTCCCTGCCTCTACTGTTATTCCTACGGTCAACAATGCTACTCTTACAATAAAGAAAAACGGCAATAATATTGCCTCGTTTACCGCTAACTCTGCGACTGACGTGTCCGCCGACATTACGGTACCTACTAAGACTAGCGACCTCACAAACGACTCTGACTTCGTATCTGATGCCAGCTATGTCCATACCGATAACAATTTTACGACGGCTGAAAAGAATAAGTTAGCCGGTATTGCTGCTGGCGCCGAGGTTAACGTCCAATCTGACTGGAATCAGACCAATAGCAGTGCTGACGACTTTATAAAGAATAAGCCAACTATCCCAACTAAAACATCAGACCTAACTAATGATTCTGGTTTTATTTCCTCACTTCCAATCGCGAGCGCAAGCACGTTAGGCGCAATTAAGGTAGGCACTAATCTGTCTATCGCCGCCGATGGTACGCTTTCTGCAGACGCTCAGAGCATCACTGTAGACTCAGCGCTCAGTTCGACAAGCACGAATCCAGTCGAGAACCGTGTTATCAATACGGCATTAGGGACTAAAGCAAACACGGCCGACCTTGCCGAAGTGGCCACATCGGGCGATTACGACGACTTGCTTAATAAGCCGACTATCCCTACCGTTAACAACGCGACCCTAACTATCCAGCGAAACGGCACAACCGTGGACACCTTTACAGCGAATGCCTCTCAAGACAAGTCCGTCAATATTGTCGTGCCTACGTTGACTTCTGACCTAACCAATGACAGTGGTTTTATCACCGACACTGATTATGCGTCGGCCAGCACCGGTGGTGTGGTAAAAGTCGGGGCTGGACTGTCAATCACTAACGGTGTCTTATCTGTCACTGGCGGAGGCGTAGCGGATGCAGTAGAGTGGACGAATGTGCTGAATAGACCATCGACGGTTTCTTACTGGACTAATGATGCCGGGTATATAACATCTGCCGACTTGCCGACTAAAACAAGCGACTTAACTAATGATGGCTCAGATGGTACTTCGACCTATGTAGAGGCTGACGATTTGGCAACCGTCGCCACTAGCGGATCTTACAATGACCTTACAAATAAACCTACTATCCCAACGGTAAACGATGCTACAATCACGATTCAACGAAACTCTGCTACGGTAGATTCATTTACTGTGAATGCCTCGCAAAACAAGTCAATTAATATAGTTGTCCCTACGAAGACTTCTGATTTAACTAACGATTCTGGCTTCATAACCACAAGCGCTCTGAGCGGATATCTACCTCTAACTGGCGGGACCCTCACTGGCAAATTGACGGGTACTCAAATAGAGACCGGGACTGCCGCAGCTAACTACTTCCAGGCTCGAAAATTCAGGGGCGAAGGCGACGCGAGTTCCTACTACCACGCCGTTGACTTCGGTTACGCAGGTCATAACCAGGTAGACTTTTATGAGTATGGTGGTGCATGGAATTTCTGGAGGAACATGAGTGCCACGGCCACGACGGATATGGATAATTTGGCCTTGGGGATTACCCGGAATGCGCTTAAAAATAAGAGTTACACCTACACTTTCCCGAATAAAACTGGCACATTTGCCCTTACATCCGATTTGCCGACGGTCAATAACGGTACGCTTACTATCCAAAAAAATGGCACGAACGTTCAGACGTTTACGGCTAACCAGTCTGGTGACGTTACGGCTAATATCACCGTACCTACTAAAACCTCAGACTTAACGAATGACGGCTCAGACGGGACATCTACTTATGTGGAAGCTGATGATCTGGCTACTGTAGCCACTTCTGGCTCGTATAATGATTTGTCCAATAAGCCAACCATTCCTACTGTTAACAACGCGACGCTGACTATCCAGAAGAACAACACAAACGTCGCCACATTCACGGCGAATGCCTCATCCAACGTTACAGCGAACATCTCGGTGCCGACAGCCACTTCAGATTTGACGAATGACTCAGGATTTATTACAAATATTACTAAGATAACTAACGCGGAAATAGACGCGATAATGGGAGTATCATAATATGGCAGTTGAAGAACCGGTTTTTACAGTATCGTCGCATTCTATAACATCTATAACATCCACGGCCGTCGAGATCTCTCTTAGCGGCAGTTGGGCCGAGAGGCAAATAAGTGGCAGCCTAGGGGTTGGCGTTTTAATGGTCAACCTCCAAGACGGGAGCGATATTATTAATGGCTCCGTTTCTTACGCCGCCATGAGCGGTAATACCACGGCAACAGTTACGGCAAGCGGCTTGACTCCCGGTGCCACCTACGCTATACCGGAGTGCGCCGGCAATATATTCTATGATAATGCTAGGCTAAACATTCCAACAAGAATAGAATTTACTGCCGTGCCCCCGACTCCAGTTGAAGATGAATCCTATCTCAACAAGCGCGGCCTTACGCACTTCTGGGAGAATATCGACGATATTAAGCAGAACAAACTGACGGCTGGTGCTGGCATTTTAATTACTAACGATGTCATCTCTGCTACGGGCGGCGGCACTGCAGATGCTGTTGACTGGGGGCATATTACAGGCTCTATGTCCAACCAAACTGACCTCACGACTGCCTTAAATGCTAAAGCGAATACGGCAGATTTAGCAGCTGTCGCCACATCGGGGTCGTATAATGACCTGAGCAATAAACCAACTATCCCTGGCGGTACGATTACTGGAGTGTCGGTAAACAATACGTCGATAGCAACCAGCGGAGTAGCTAATATTCCATTAGTATCACGAAACCTCGATGGGGCTGTTCCTAGAACGAACGCAGTCGGCGGAGCATATGATGGATATGTATTTGGGATAGACGCGGACACGGCGAAATGGATGAAGTTGAGCTACAATTCCTTATCCAATACGCCTACTATCCCATCGCTCACAAGAAGAACTAGCACGAGCACCCCGGCCACCGTCGGTAGTTTAGTGCTCGGCGGCAATGGAACTAGCACCTTGCCATACGCTTTTCCTACTATCGTAGGAACGAATGACGAATCGTTCTGGAGCTATATCAGGACCACCGACATTACAAGCGGAATAAGCGAAGCTTATCTCGGAGCATACGAATACGATCCAGCTGAGAACTGGTGGAGCGGGAAGAAAGAGGCGCGTCTGGCTCTATATTCCGATATTCCTACTGTTGGTAACGCTACACTCACAATACAGAAAAATGGCACCTCTGCTGGTACATTCACCGCTAACGCTACGAGCAATAAGACGATTAACATTACCGTCCCGACCTCAGCGGCTGACGTTTCGGCTCTTCCTGCATCTACGAAGTATGGTGCTAGCATCGCGGTCAGTATCAACACTACTGACTATAAGGTAACCACCACCCTTAAGGACCAGGACGGGAACACGCTTGGCACGGCTCAAGTAATTGACCTACCGCTCGAATCTGTGGTCGTTAATGGCTCGTATGACAGTACGAATAAGAAGATTGTCCTTACCTTGCAAAATGGCAGCACGATCGACATCCCTGTGGCTGACCTTGTAGCCGGACTCCAGAGCGAGATTACGAGTACGAATAAGCTTGCCTCTGACTTAGTAGATGATACCAACCAGACGCATAAGTTTATGACCTCTGCCGAGAAGACGAAACTCTCTGGCATTGCCGCAGGGGCGGAAGTAAACGTCCAAAGTGACTGGAACCAGACGACTACTACTGCCGATGATTACATCAAGAACAAGCCTACGAAGGTCTCGGACTTCACGAATGATGCCGGATATATCACTAGCTATACCGACACGCAGGTAACACAAACCAGGGTCGATCCAAGCGAGATAACCACTTTTTATCCTGTCGCATCTACGACCTCTTATACGAATACGGGGGATGTCAAAAAATTTGGCGCTGTAAAGCTCAAATATGCGAGCGATGATGGGGGGACTGCTGAGCTAGAATTGGGCCAGAATTCCTATAATGACCCGGTGGGCGGAGCTCTCACGCTATGGAACATGGGCTCTTCGCAGTACAAAACCACTTTGCAAAGAAGCCTAGGCGCGTCCAACCAAACATTTTATTTTCCATACAATGCCGACTCGACTTCTGGCACGCTTATCGCAAACGGGGCGGCGACTGCCGGTACAGGGTCGGCGACTAACCCTGTCTATGCTGACAGGTACGGCATCCTACATGCCACTACATATGCGCTGAATAAGACCGTCCCGAGCGATGCTGTGTTCACGGATACCACGTACAGCGATGCGACTACAAGCGCTGCGGGCCTAATGAGTGCTTCTGATAAAACTAAGCTTAACGGTATAGCAACTGGCGCAGAAGTGAATGTCCAGTCAGACTGGAATGTTACGAGCGCGTCTTCTGATGCGTTTATCAAAAATAAACCTACTATCCCAACGACGACCTCTCAGCTCACAAACGATAGCGGCTTTATAACAGACGCAGGCGTAACAAGTTTTAACGGCTCGACAGGCGCAGTTACCTATACCGCGCCAGTAACCAGCGTAAATGGCAATACCGGTGCGGTTACTGGCCTACAGACCACCTCGAACTTAGTTACGAGCGTATCTAGCTCTTCCACCAACTCGCAGTACCCTAGTGCCAAGCTATTTTACGACACTGTCGGCGACGTGGAAAGCGTATTACAAACATTAAATAATGGGAGCGGAGCAGCATGAGCATAGCAAGCGAACTATCAGCATTAAACGGTTATATCTTAGGGGCATATGGCGAAATCAACACCAAAGGCGGAACAGTTCCGGCCAATAAGAACATGGCGAACTTAGCTACGGCGATTGGGAGCATATCGACTGGAAGTTCGACTACTATCACGCCACTAAGCGTGACAGAGAATGGCACATACACCGCACCAACTGGCACAGCCTATTCGCCAGTTACCGTCAACGTATCCGGCGGCGAAAGCGTTGGCATAACTAGAGAAGTGACGAGTGAGGGCATATATCAAATGCCAGCGGATAACTTTACCTTCAGTCTGCCAGCCAACGCGACGAGTATAGGCCCAAGTGCTTTGTACCACGCTTTTATCGGTTGTATCAGTCTTACCTCAGTTGACCTGAGCTCCGTAACGACTGTGCCCGGCTCAAGTGCTTTGTACTACGCTTTTAGCGGTTGTACCGGTCTTACCTCGGTTGACTTAAGCTCTTTAACGACTGTGACCGGCCCAAATGCTTTGTACTACGCTTTTAGCGGTTGTACCGGTCTTACCTCGGTTGACTTAAGCTCTTTAACGACTGTGGCCGGCTCAAGTGCTTTGTCCTATGCTTTTAACAATTGCACCGGTCTTACCTCGGTTGACTTAAGCTCTTTAACGAGAGTAACCAGCGGATATGGTATGTCCTATGCTTTTAGAAGTTGTACCAGTCTTACGAGCCTCTCATTCCCGGCTCTTACCACCTCTAGCTTTGGCACCGCCACTAACCAATTCAACAATATGCTGACTAAAGTCAGAGGTTGCACTGTCCATTTCCCGGCCGCCATTCAATCTACTATTGGGAACTGGACGAGTGTTCAAAATGGCTTTGGTGGCACCAACACGACCGTGCTATTTGACCTGTAGTATAATGTAGTTATCTTTATTATGCCAATTGAAACACAGAGATGGCCAATAAAACCCCCATTAGCAGCTACGATGCTATAATTCTAAGTATGAATATCTATTACTTAGGAGACAACTATGGCTTGTAAAGAATGCGGTGGCAACGGCGGTCACCATAAACCAGGCTGCGGCATGAGCCCGGCTGCGCTTCAGATAAATAACAAGGATTGCACGCTGTTTCATAGCGTGACTATCCCGGCTATCATGGGCGACGAGACTGAGAACCCTCCGGCAAACGGCTTGTACAAGAACGTATTGCTTTACTACGAAGCAAGCGGCAACGCGTACTTCTATTCCTCGGACGGCATCCCAACAAAGCTGACCTATGCGACGACTGATTATAATGCGCTGACAAATAAACCAACGATTAATGGCGTGACGCTTGAGGGTGCCCTCACCCCAGCGAGCCTTGGTATCAATATCAACGACGCTACGCTCACGATTAAGCAGGGCGACACGACTCTTGGCACATTCTCAGCCAATGCTAGTGAGGATACTGAAATCAACGTTGGCAATAAAATCCGCGTCACTATGAATTATGGCAGCACCGACGACTGGTACGGTTCTGCGGCTGGGAACGCCGGTTTAGATTTCGGCTGGAATGAGCAGGATGCGGTTGGGTATAAAATTGACGCTATGGCTGTCGAGGACCCAACTTTCACGGACGAAAAAACCGGTCACGTTTACACGGCTAATGACGTCTTAGACCTATTAGACAGTGGCGCAGATATTATATTCGACAATGTTCCACTAGGGTATTTTGAAGAAGATACCGGCGAAAATACTATATCCGTAACACCAGTGGACGGCCTATCATTCACTGCGAAGGTTCTCGGGGAAGATGGCCCAGTTTATACTGGAACAGCGGCAGTGATGTTAGGTTTTAGCCAAGGCACTTTTGTGCCATTATGTTTCTCCTTTGTAAAGGGCTTCACCATTGAAGATTCTCAATCGGGGGAGGCCACTAACTACCCTCCACGATTTACTGTACAGGGCGTTTACCATCGTAGGCCATCGGCCTAAAGACTCTTCAATGATTGAGCCGCTGCTTCTTGGAAGGACTCAGCGGCTTTTTCTTGGGTCGATAAGTCCCGTCGTATAATAGAGATATGATTTATAAGGCTTCTGACATAGCGGATAAGTTTCAAACCCATATCGGAGATGGCACGCTGGACATCCCGAATAAGTTTGTGATTGACGCGCTTAACTGGGCGCTTAATGAGTTGCCGCGCGTCCCAAAACTCGCTAAGATTTTCTCAAAACATTTCACTTTCCAGCTCGATGCAAAAGACCATTATCGCTGGAACCTTAATGGCAAAGTTTTTCGCCGTTTGCTCGACATCCCTATCATGAACTTCTATACCACGACTGGCGGCAAGCCATGTAAACTGGAGCTATGCAACCGTGATAATGTTGAGTTTTACAAGACTAACGGCATTATTGAACTAAAAGAGGCTGGGCGCCCATGCGAATATACAATAGAGCAAGAAGGCGACAATATCTGGCTCGTGTTAGACCGCCCGTCCGATGTGCCGATCATGCTCGATTACATAGCCTACGGTATCCCTAACCAAGTCAAAGATATTGACGATACTATCAGCGTCGACATTTCAGCAATCGCTGAGAACCTCATCCTCGACGTCATGCGCGTTGTCTACTTCCACGAAGCCGATGACTTTGCGTTCGCCGCTGACATCAGCGCGTACCTCGACAATAAGAAGGTGGTCGAGGCTATTCAGATTCTCAACCGACGCTGGGGCAACGAAGAAAGCATAATTTTAGGAGAGCAATAGTATGTCCACTCGATGGCAAAACAACCCTCATCCGCATGGAAGAGTGCCGATTTATTATGCGAACAACCGCCTCTATAACGGGTCATACGCCCCGACAGAGGCCCCAACGCGTACCAGCCGTCGCATCCATGATGGTTTCGTTCTAAGCAACAATTACGGCCTCGACACGACATCTGACGACATTAATTCGTCACTCTATTCCAGCCCATACTACATTAACGGGCGTTATAACTCAGACAATCTTACTACTCAGCGAGCCAACTCAGCCTCTGTCCAGGGGACAGAGTTTTTACTGTCACCTCTTGAAACCACGGCAGACTTCACTGATGATGACATTCAGACCACTATAGAGATGTGGCAGGGGAAGCAACTCAAGTTTGTTATCCCATATGATGGCAAAGTGGTAGGCAACACCATCACTCTTAAGAACACCGACGAATGCACCGGCATCATCTCTATCTACTTCTCAACCAAAGAGGGCGGTGAGCCAGTTTACGAGACAGCAATTGACCTATGCAAAGTGTCGCCTGACCGTTTTGAGCACTTCATTCTCCACTCGATGACCGTCGTGCCACAGCAGGCCAACCCAAAGAAGAAACTCTATGTGCGCATGGAGATTTGGGATGAGGTAGACCAAAAGCGCTCTGCTAACCCATTTAACACTGGGCGAAAGATAGAGATAGCGGCTACTGGCTTAGGCAATCATCAAGCGTGCGTCTATAAGCTCCAAGATAAGAACGTCATGGTAGATGAGCATTATGATTACAAGGACTATCCTAGCCGACCGCTCATTGGTTTAATTTATAGTGACTACGTGTCTGTTCCGACTGACCGCATCGACAATATGAAGACCGGCGCCACTGTTTCCCTTAACGGTTATCGCTACGACATCTTCTGCGTCAAGAATGGCAGTGGGGCGCAGGTGCTTATCTATGATAAAGAGATGAACAAGCTCGTCGAGGGCACTGATATTAGTGTAGACGGGCGCATCAAACAGCTCAACATTGCTCAGGCCACTGATACTAATAAGAACACTTGGGTTTATTATGTCGATGGTTATTCGCCACTTCAACGTTTCAAGATTGGCGAGTGGCGCAGCGAGGCGTTCCCTACGGGCTCCGCCGACTCCGTGAAAGCAGAGATAGATGATAGTGTTTTCTTCGATTCTGATTTAGGGGGAGCATCTGGCACCTATGTGTTCACTTATACGGGTGGGCACTGGGAATATAACGAGACAGAGGTCTCACTTAGCACCTATGGCATATCATTGATTGGCGGTGGTCCAAGCGAAGGCTCGACTATTACGGTCGTTTATACCGTCACCGACGGCGGCACTAAGACTATCGAGAGTATCGAGTTCGTGGATGCTCGCCCGGTCGTGGGAGCTAGCCTGATTGTCCACCATAATAACCGCCTGTATTTAGCAGGGTTCCGCAACGATCCAAACCTTGTCCAGATTTCATCCATCGAGAAAGATGGCCCGAATTACACGCTGTTTCCATACCGCATCTATGTTCCTAACCGTAGCCCTTACGACACATCACTCAACCCAATTACGGCTATCGTAGAATATTCAACCGATGAGATTATGATTCTCGGCAAAAGTTTCTATGCTCGCTTCCAGTCTAATGTGAATATCGAAGACGGCACGCCTAGCCAGGTTTCTTCGTATATGGATTCTGCGGGTGTACAAGCTCAAGGTGACGTTGTGAACTACAAGGGGGTATTGTACTCATTTGACCAGAAAGAGGGCATTAGGCGCTATTCTGGGGCCGTCTGGAGCAAATTACCGACGACCGTCGACAGTCATTATGACCGTGTGGATATGACGAAACCACGTAAGATTTGGGGCTATGCCAACAAGCTTTACTTCAATTACACTGACAGCATCGACGGTAAAGCGAAATGTCTTATCTGGGATATGCAGATGAACTACCAGCAATACCCGTGGTTCCAAGATGTGGACATTCCATTCTGCGACGCTCGCTTTGACGAGACGGAAGACCTGATTGGCATCCATCCTGACTATCCGTGCATTATGCGCCTATACGCAGAGGACATCTGGGCTCGCCTAGACACACCTATCGTGTTCCGCCGAGATACTAAGTACCTCTCCCTTCCAGGCAACGCCGCGAATATTATTGTCAAGCGTGTCCACGCTAAGATTATCAACAACGCCAACCGATGGTGGTACCTGTCGATCAATGGTGACAAACAAAATATGACCCAGTTTAGGGGTCATGATAAATACTATCGTCAGCCGGTCTGGGATACTATTACGGCCCAGGAGCCTGCCGAGACGCCATTCCCATTTGAGGATGTGTTCGAGGAAAATGCTATTTACCAGATGTCGCTCACGAATATCCGCTTGCAATGTTCGGCCGTTCAGGTAAGAGCAAAAACAAAGACCTTCCGCAACCAAGCTAACCTGGTTAGCATTGCGCTAGAAGTTCAACCGAAACAGTTCTTATGATTTAGGTATTTCTACATGCAGCTCGTTGGCAAATATTCTTATTTGCCTTCTGAGCCGTATAAGGTCTAGTTGGCTAAAATAAAACTCGCCTAGCTTCTTAAGGTAGGCGTTTTTTTGACGCAGATGGTCGTTAGAGATAACCTCTTGGTCGATGCAATCTAAGAAGGCTCCGCTGATGTCCATCTGTTTAGCCTCTTTGACGATGATGCTCTTAACGAAACTACTGTTCGTGAGTATTCTAGCGAGCGTCTTAGGTGGGTATACCGATACCAGATGCGCCGCTAAAACACGATACGGGTCGTCGTAGGCCCGATTGAAGACGATTCTTTTCCCATCCATTTTATACACCCCATGAACTTTTATTTCGACGACTGCCCCGGCGACGAGAGTTCTCTTTCTTGCTGCGGTTAGTGGTACGGGAAACCACCCTCAGGTTGCTAGCTGAGTTATCTCTCGGGTTGCTGTTCTTGTGGTCAATCTCTTTGCCATCGCCAACCTTAGCTCGCCCGGAGCGAATAGCCGAGCGACGCGCGTTGTTGCGTGCCGCCCGGTCTTTCTTTGCCTTATCTGAACTCTGGAACTTACTATACTCATGGGCAATACCAGCAGCTGTGCGCTTCTGTTTGCCATTGACAGTGATCCAGTATTTTCCCATTAGGCTCCTGCTGCCTGCGCCAATCTCTGTTGGTATTCTTTATATTGGCGTTCGGCATCTTCTTTCGAGGTGCCATTTAAGACAGCCTTGAAGATGTCTAGTTCATGTTGCTTATTCATATATGCACGACGGCGTTCTTCGAGCTCGTCGGCTTCTTTCTTATCTTCTGCGACAAGTGCGTTGTATGTCCCGGCTAGTTCGTCAGTAGTCGGGAGAGCGCGCCATTCGGCTTCGATGTCGGCGTGGTCAATGCCACGGCGCCACAACAAAAACACGGCGTTAGTGGCCTCTGATGCAATCCAGGTTTTCAATAATGCTTCGTTGATTGGGTTACCATTAACCATACCTGCGGCGTCATTAAAAATAGTTGGGATATTAGAGAAACGGGCAATGTCGTTCTCGTCCGTCAAACGCTCTAATACCTTCTTAACGATTTGGTTTGCTTGCTTAGCTTCTTCCACAGCTTTGCCTCCTTTATGTTACTAATATAAATATAACACAAAGCCTAGGCGGCATTCAATTCGGCGATAGCCTCGTTGATAGTCTTTAGCTGGTTGGCTGTGCTAATAATGTTGCTGCGCAGTTTGTCGAGACCAGTCTGGTAAGACTGCTGAATCTTTATCTGGTTTGGTTGATAAGTCTGGGTATCGTACTTAATCTTATCCCGTTGTGGAAAGTTCGAGTAGAGTGCCCCGGCCGTGTTTGCGTTCGACATGATAGACGCATAGTCATTGCGACGCGTGTTATCAAGATTCTGCATAGCCAAGTCCCGTTGCTGTTGCAGACTATCCCTATACGCATTAATGAAGGGATCTATTGTGTCATTAATCATACCCTTATTTTATAATATAAATATGGCAAAGCAATTAATTCCACGCGTCACACCTGAGATGCTGAAAAATCAGCCGGATCAATTTTGTGACATCCTAAATAAGGTGATTGACGCAATCAATAAGCAGAGCTCCTAGTTTTTCCTAGTTCACCTCGGTGAGTAGGTATAATCATAGTATGAGCAATTGCAATAAATGTGGGCAGGACCCGTGTGGCTGCAACCGATGCGAACCGGCACGATATTCGTGCAATTTCAGCATCCAGGCAGACCCATATGATGCTTCTACTTGGCTAGTCAATAACTGCGGTGGCTTGCACCGTGTTAAGATTCCAAAGATTAGCGAAACCTGCACGAACTTATCTACTGATTTTTCAACAGCTAACTTAATTTACAATGGCGAATGCGGCCAGTCCGTTTTGTCGGGGCGCCAATTAGGCGAACTCATCGAGCTAGATGACTTGCGCGACGTCGAAGCCCCAGACGCAGACTCCTGCGACCTTTTAGTGTTCGACCCAGGATGCGCAGACTGTGGCGATGGTTGTAAACCAAAGCCAGCCATGTGGCGCAACTACCACATCCCTGATGCGGGCGAGTGCGAGATTGAGCCTGACAGCAATGGCTATTACCATGTGCTTATCAAGGACGATTGTGGCTGTATCAAAGAATGCCGCTTACCAGTAGTGCCAGAAGGTAGCGCAATCATCAATTACGTGCGCGATTCTGTGCCTGATGACCCAGATTTCCCATGGTATTATGGCAACTACAACGACACCATCAATCTTTACCTAGCACAGAACTTTGCTCAGTGGTTCGGTAAGTATGACCTTGAAGTGACGATTAATTACGGCGTACAGTGCGTCCGTCCAGTCGCTGGTAAAAACGTCAACTGGCGTTCGCTAATTGTCCCAGTTGTAGAGGGAACTACCCCTAATGTAGAGATGATGTCTTCAATCCTTCAAGACGATTGTACGACCCGTAACCTCAATAACGAGCGTGTTATTCCGTGGGGCACAAAGTCCATGCGTGGCTCATTTACCTTTATTGTCCCTAAGGGCAAAGAGGCTTATCTCCACCACGAGTTCCGCCTCCGCACGGTTGATTCCAGCGCTAACTACTGGATTGACGCTACCTATGACGGTAAGATTGTCCCAGCAGAGATTGCTGGCCAAATCAACACCATGCCACACAATGCTTCTCGCCTCCACGCATTACAGGTAATCGTCAAGCCAGCTAGCGGCGTCACGAGTTTTGACCCAGTTAAGGACGCTGACCGCACACAACTTGATGCGCCAGTTGATTTATACCCTAACATCGGATAGGAGAGTAGATGGCAGTAAACGTTAACCAGACAGTAGAGTGGAGAGCAGGCGCTGGTACGCCAGTCAAATATTCTTTCTCCATAAACGCGCAGGCTGAAGTGGTAGGCTCTACGAGCACTACTATATCTGTGCGCTTGTGGGGAAACCTCTCCGTCACTAACCATCCGACGAACAGTCGCAACACATGGCCAGCCTCCGACTTCGCCGTGCTGACCTTAGGTGGATATGACCCTGCTGACTATCAATTTACGCAGGGTACCTCGTATTACGAGGCAGCATTACCAACTCTGCCGAATGCGCCCCAGTCATATCTTGACGCTATGCTTGTCGAGTTCCGTGGCGATACCTACATCTCAGATGGCGCTAACCGTTCATCGTTGTGGATAAAGAATAGCGGGGTGGTATTGAATAGTTATAGCGCAGAAGGCACGCAAACGTTCCCTATTGACCTTACTTTTACAGTCACGTTAACAGGCGATCGAGAGCAACCTATCCTTATCTGGAACTCATCAGGAGCTAGTAACTCCGCCTCATATGGATGGCTTACTCACCAAGTCTGGCTCTCATTGATTGACCTAGACTATCGTCCTGGTGCGATACTCAATAGCAGTAGCGTCTGGCTCTCGCATAACCGTTCGGGCGGCACCGCCCATGTGCTCGGTAGCGACAACAAGTGGCGAGAGATGAGAACGATAGGGTCTCCGAACGAGAAGGGGAACCCGCCCAGTATTCGCAAGAACGACGCTTGGTATAATATGGCTAAGCTTGGTAAAGAATAAAAAAAGACCCCTAGCAGAAGGGGTCTTTTTCTTGCCCGGCGTGTAGAAAAACTAAAGTTTGGGTCAATAATTATCTAATGTAAGTTTTGCCGGGCACCTGCTCGCAAAAAGCTCTATTTAAGAAAACTCGAAAAGTGAAGGATTCCAATTTCCTAACGAGCAGGATGTATATAAATGAGATGTGCTTCCGGTGCTCTTTAACGTCTGCCGGACTAGAAGACTATTGTTCTCTGAATTCTGTTATTTCTTTTTCTATCTTAGACACGTCGGCGAATTCTTTGTCCTCGGTTGTCTGCACCTGGCGAATCTTATTATATCCCTCCCAGGTCAGTTGGATGCCGTCCATCAGGCGCTTAAATTCGCGCTTGTCTAGGTCTTTGAATAGGTCGACCGCCTGTTGAAATCTTGCTTCCACCTTATCCTTTACTTTGCGTCTCTTCCAAATGGCCATAGGCTAAACTTCCTTACTGGTTTTTCTTCGACCTTTGTGCGCGGTCCACGTGCCACGCCTTTATCTTTACGCGTCTTGCCTCCGGTGCCGCGCCTGCTAATCTGACCACCTTTACGTCCGGCCGCCTTAGCTCGCTGTAGGCCAGTCAGGCCGTCCTTGCCGACGACGTTGCTGGCAAACCCTCGTGGGCTCTTCGGCACCTGGCTACCGCCTTTTCTGCCGATGCGAGCATAAAAGTCTGCTCCGTGTTTCTCTTTGTTAGTTTTAGCTGCTTTTAATCCCCCTTCGCGGTTCCCCGCCATATATATCTCCTTTATTTAATTGCTTCTTCTTTAGCTTCGCGCCATTCTTTAGCGGATTCGACCCTTTCCGCAATAGCTTGGTCGATAGCGTCACAAAAGACATCTTTAATTTTTTCGTCGAGAGCAGTCGACAGGATAGCGTATTCAGCGTCTGACAACTCAAAGTTGTGGGATGTCTGCTCAAGTTCTTCAACGATCATTTCGCCTAATGCGATATGGTTCCAGTCGTCTACATGGTCAGTGTCGATAATGAAATCAACGATGTAGTCGGTGAGCGTGGGTTTCTTATAGTTCACAGGATAGTCTACCATTTATACCTCACCTTCTTTGATGAAGTCGGAGACTTCCTTTAGCGTGTCTTTATAGACTTGATATTCGGTATCCTGAATAAGCATCTCTAGCTTGTTCAAGATAGTTTCTTTTTTGATGAGCCATGCCTGGTGGGCGACTTCGATGCCGTCTACCGGTTTGAGGTCGTCAATATTGTTAACCTCGGCATATAAATCTTTTATCTTGCTCATAAAACTTCTCCTTTCGTTTATGATTATGGTTCCCCTCTACTTTGACAATAGCAAAAGGGTTTTAATTTGTCAACTTTTCTGCTTAAGTATCTCGTCAATCAGGTCGAATGCTTCGCCAGTGAATGGGTTTCCAGCCGCCCTCGCCGTGTCATGTTTGCCGGCTTCTTCCATAGCCTTCTCCCAATCTTCATGGTTGGCGTATGGGGTAGGGTACTCTTTAGTGCCGAAGACTAGGCGCCATTCTCCCCACTTAGCAATGTGCTTAGGCTCGCTATAGAACTTCATGTCGTATTTATCTATAAGCTTTTCAACCTCGTCCTTAAGCTCTGGCACCTTCAAGTATTCCAAGAATGTAGCGTAAGCTCTTAATGGCTCTTGGTCTTTATGCGCCTCGTTGTAATCGTGGATGAGCTTAAATCCTTTCTCGACCACACCTAACACATAGCTTTTAGGGTAGAGCACGTTGCCATTCTTAAACATCGTCACCAGGCGACCACTATGGATGAAGTCGTGGTCTTGCTTGCAGATGGCGATACAGCGCTCAAATTTGCCAGTGCCCTCGAGCCAATCGTAAGAATATAACTCGTGAGCGTGGAGCTGTCCTTTAGGCGGATCGGCGCCACAGATTTCACACCTGTACCTAGCATCGTAATAGCAACGCTTGCGCATCCTGTTCCAGGCTGTAGCCCCCATGATTTTACGTGGGGGCAAGCCATGTAACGGACGAGGAACATTAGGCATTGTGATTAGTGGAACGCCTGTTTCAGTAGGGCAGTTCCATTCTTTTACCTTTTTAACGTCCTCCACTTATTCCTCCTTTCTTACTATAAATAAATGGCACCCCGGCCAGACCCAGCTTCGCACTTCGTCAAATTCTCCAATCGTAGATTCCCAGAATAGGTGCGACGGCGTATTTTTATCCATCATAACTAGGCCATACTTGCCAGGATGTTCGCTTATATAGTCTATAACAGCCTTCTTCATTAAACCCTTGCGTCGGTGGGGTGGGACAGTATAGGTGTCCCATATAAAGTAGTCTACATCGTGGTCTTTGGTAAGTTCGCCCTTAAGTACCACCATGAATCCAACCTCGTCTTTGCCGTCCATAATCGGTATCCACTCGGCGTCTTTATGAGTAGTAAACAGTTCATAGTCGGCGAGGTATGTCCACTCTGGGTCTATCAAGCCGTCAACCCCATCGAACGAGCACAGCTCGCGCTTATACGCTAGGAACATATCTTTTCTACTCATCACCCTCTTCGCCATCGTCTTCCTCCTTTCTTGCTCAGCGAAATACTTTTTAGCCTCTTCGTTCTCTATCCATGGGGCTTTTGTGCACATTACATCTATCTCTGCTCGCTTCCAGTCCCAGAAGGTTTTATCGGCTAAGTAATCTCGCTCGTCATCTGATAGTTCAACTTTCATTTAAGTGTCTTCCTTAAAATATAACCAGTGGACTCTACGCCTTCTGGCAGTTTACCGTTAAGCTCTACATATGACTTAACCTTTTTGTTGTTAATAGTCTTCTTGATATCACATAATGAGTCGTCTACGCTGTCGATGTCGTCGGTTTTGTATTTACCACTTGGTGTCAGCTTGAGCTTGATATAATCGTTCTCATGCTCGGATAGGTGGTTCTCGATCATATAATCTTTAACCATTAGCCATAGAGCCTCAAGAGCCTCATCATTATGCTTCTTCTCGGCAAGGTAGTCGGCAAACTGTTTACTCTGTAGCGCTAACTCGTCAGCGCGAATCGCCAAGCTTTTCTCTTTATCTACTGCCTCGTCAATTAACTGATCGAGAGCCTCCAAATCGTCGTTCATTGCTTTTCCTCCTATACGCTCAGCATAATCATCATTGCGAGCACGAATATTATGCCTAATACGATTTCAAATACGCCTAACACCTTAGCCCAAGCGCTCCCCTTGAGCGCTAGCGCACCGAGTACGATAGACGCAATACCCATAATGCCGCCCATCACAAAGATGCCAATAATAATAGTTACAATTCCTGCAATAGCGAAGCCGTTGCTTGTTTGTTCTTGATTGTTCATTTCTTCTTCTCCTTTCATTTTATAGTGCCCCGGTCGGAGCCGGGGCGTTGGTTGTTATCTTAAAATGGGATTTCGCTGAGGTCGATTTCGCCGTCGTCGATGTCCTCAGGGACATCCTCGTCGACCTTCGCGGCAGGCTTGGCATCATCGTGTGGCATAGCTACCGTGCTATCGGTGAACTCAGCCCGGGTATATTTACCGTCAGGGAATACCTCAATCTCTACTTCCGGTTTCTTCTTATTCAAGAGAGCCTTGTATGCGGTCTCATAGCCCTTCATGATTTTCTCTTTGTCGCCGAGAGCCTCAATCTTATCGATGGCTTTTTCAGCCGTGTCTTCACTAGAGCCAAACATAATCATCAAACAGCGGTTATGCCACTGACGCCAGCTGTCGTTCTTAAATGATAGCCAGTGGGTTGCCTTTGGATACTGGTAGTTATCGTCTTCCTCGAAGATGAACTCTTGGACTACCGAACCATTTGTGCCAACCTCATGGATGTCAACATCCACACACTTAACTTTATATACATCAGGCTTCGCATAGTTCTTGTACTGACTGCCTGCATTCTTTTCTACTTCTTCCCAGTTAATACTCATTTTATTTCTCCTTGCCTTGTGGCATTAATAGTTTGTTAATATCAGTCTCACTTAACTTGACCTCGCCTGTTAAGCCGAGCCTGTTCTTTGCGAGTGCTACATCGTCACTCTCAAGCACGAGGATACGCTCACCAGCAATATCCTTCTTGAGATAGAAGACGTTATCGCACCATTCTACAAAGACATTCATAGTATTCACGTCGATTTTAGGCGTGATTTGCTCAACGTCATTACCCTCAGAACTCATCAGAGTTTTGCGGTCTGCGTGAGCGATTAAGCAGATGCCGTAGCCCTGCTTATTGAGCAGTACCAACATTGGCAACAGCTTGGTGCGGATATGGTTTTCAAGCACCTGCTTACCGTTGCCATAACCGCCATTAGAGCGGTTAAGTGTTTCGTCTAGCTTAGTCTTATCAATCCCGGCTGCCTTTTCTACAACCTTGCGGACTAGCCAGTCAGCTGAATCGACAACAATCGTGTCATATTCTCGCTTACCATCTTTAGCTGTGTTGTACAGTTCCGCTAAGACGGTATAAAAATCATCTACCTTCGTGAGAGTAGGGGTGCGATCGACGTCCATATAGTTCAAACCGCCTTCCATATCTATGAAGATAGGGTTCTTTAGTTTGCTTGCAAGCGTACTCTTACCTACGCCAGATAGCCCATAAATCATGAGCTTTGGGGCAGTAGGGGTAGCCTGCTTGATAACTTTCATTATCATTTCTCCCTTCAAATTGTGTTAAATTTTATAGTTTCCCCCTATTTCAATAGTAGGGTATTGTTAAATTTTTGTCAATCTTCCTCCTTCCGTGCTTCTTGTTTCTCTCGATAATATCTGTGAGTAGCCTCATACATTTGCCTAGCCCCTTCGCACAGACCATCATAGTATAGCTTTTCTTCTGGATGTGCCTCTGCGGCGAGCGCCTCAAACATCTTTATCAGTTGCTTTGGTCTCATGCTATTTCCTTTCCTTTAACTCTGCAGTCCAGACTTCTTCAGAAAACTCTGACTTGTTTTGCAGACATTTTAATATTGCTTGTTCTATCGTTCCGTCCGTCAGCAGATAATAGTACCTCATCGGGTGCTTCTGCCCAATACGTTTAATGCGACCACGAGCCTGTACGGCGGTGCTGTAAGAGTAGCAGAGTTCGATCGCTACCCAGTAATGCAAGAACTGAAGGTTCAATGCTTCAGAACCAGACTGCCATTGACATAGCACCACATCATATTTGCCAATCGTATCTGCAGTTGGGATGTCGTGATGTTTGCCGTCAATTCTCCAGACCTTAGCCCCTTTGGGTAGAGCCTTAGACACCGTTGCCTCAAGCTCATCACCTGTCTTAATGAAGTTATAGAACATTACGACGCCATCGCCCAAGTTCTCCACGAAGTCTGACACCCATTGTTTCTTATCTTTCGTAAAACATTGTCGCCTCAACTCTGCGCATAATGCACCTGGTGTATCAAGCATCTCGCCATCAGGACTTATGCGTGTCTTAAGTGTCCTTAAGTATGTGCTTGGCTTCTTGAAGGAGAGTGTCTTATGCGTTTCTCTCGGCAGCTCAGCCATCATCTTACTTGTGTCTGGGGCGGTGGAGACCTGCGTCCAGAACTTCTTTAACTCATCTTCATATCTATAGTTGATTATTTCGGGGAAACCCTTGAACGTCTGCATTACGCAGTATCTTCGCATGAATTGCGTTTTGTTGCGTACTAGACTGCACGCTTGAAAGTATGGATAAAACTTAATCCAAACGTCACCTGGCGTAGCCGTGAAGCCTGCCCAATCTTTATTTTGGGCGGTGATTTTGAGGAATGCTTTGCCCATGCCAGAACTCACGCCTGCACCGGCTTTCGCAATTTCGTCAAATATAAACACCCAATTATTCAGGTCGCCCCAGTTGCTATTGACCCACGCCTTGAGCTTGTGCCACGAGATGACAGAAAAAGATGATAGTGTTTTTCTCCATGCCTTTCCATTCCACTTGTCAGCATCAAGTTCAAAATCATTAGGCTTCATATTCGCCTTGCTCGCAGTCGTCACGACTAGCACCTTACCTTTTCTAGTCTCATGGCATTTCTCTCTAGCCCATACGACAGCAGTAGCACCCTTGCCAGAGCCAGTCCCTGCAATCACAATATGCTTACCTCGCATGAGGCTACGTACTGACTCTTGTTGGAAACTGTATAGCCTATCCGCCATCTTCACCCCGTTCGTATATGGTCGGCTCGCCGTATAAGTTATCCACGCTATCGTCCATATCTTTCTCCAGCTCACGGCGTTCTGCCTCGCCCATCATCATCATGGCGTCATCTACCTCTTGCTCAATTATGTCGTGCCTCACTCTGCGACCCTCCTTGCTATATAGTGTTCTCCATTAAATGTTAACACACAACTGTCGCCATCTTTCTGGATAGCCTCAGCCATCTTCTTTAGTTGCCCAAGTGTTGCGTCCTTAGGCAATTCAATATCCCAAATCTGTTTAACTTTGATTTTCATTTTAATTCTCCTGATATTTATTTACATTGTAAAGGCTGTTGAAACTATACACCTCATCTCCGTCACCATCTTTCAACGCTTCGGGGTCATTGCCGAAATGTACATCACAATGCCAAATACCTTCTCCATCTGTATTGTCTCCGCTGTCAAACACTTGGCAGTAGTCATACTCCTTACGAAACTTCAGCATTGCTCGCAAGTCTTTTGTGTCCATTACAATCTTCATGAGTTCTCCTTTCGCACAATCTCCTCTCCGATTAAATAGAAGAAGTCCTCGGTATCTATATACTCCCTGTTTCCCAAGTCATCTTCCCAGTTGAAATAATAGTGAATATCGTCGTCGTTAAGCCCGAATGGTTTTAGTCGAGCGTCTAACTCATCCGTGTCTAATCCGCCATCCGCCATGGCTATATATGTTTCATAACTTCTGTTCTTATCGCATTTGTCATATGCTGTTGCTCTATATACTTCCATTATTCTTTCTCCATTTCTTTATAAAGTTTACTTCTTAGTTCGCATAACTCATAGGGCATATGCTCATAGTTCATGTGCATCATCCAAAGTAGCATAGCAGTTCTAATATTATCCTCACGCCCATCAATGATGGCTTCCACCACAAGCCGTTCGCTATGCCAGTTCTCGTTTGTTAGCATATCTAACCATTGTTTAACGGTCGTGTCGTATATGCTTCTGTTCTCGTCATCAGCCCAATATCTCATTTCTTATTCTCCTTATGGTTCATACGGCTCTGCCGTAATGTTCATTGCTTTAATTGGTACAATTCGCCAACTATCTTCGTCTGTCGTATTGTATTCCTCTTTGTCATTCAGCCAATTCCAACGCTTTAATGCTCGGTCATAGCTTTTATAAATGCCCCCTACTTGTAACCCACTACCATAGTTGGTTACATTTAATACTGCGTATAACATATTTTCTCCTTATAGTTTGACCACAATGCTATCTTTACTGAGGTCGTAGTACGCTCGTACCTCGTCTGCGTACTCATCATCTGTCATGTCTGCAATTAGTTTAGTTGTCATCATCTGCCCACTATCCACTAGCGCAAGCTCATCTCCGTCTATCGAATAGAGAGACACCATAGCATAGTCTTTGTACCCTTGTGCCTCGTCATCTTCCCAGAGGTTATCACCTGCCCCCTCGGCGGCGACTACCATTGTCTTCTGTTTCTTATCTATAATCACAACATCTCTCGTGTTCATATATTTCATGCGTTGCTCCATCTTATTCTTCTCCTTTGTATTGTTCTATAAAATACTTAATGCTTTCTCTATCTGGTGCGCAGTATGCTTCTGAAAATCTATATTTATCAGCCACAGCATATGCTTGTTTATCGGTTATCTTAATGCCTTTCTCTTTGGCGACCATCAACACGTCGTCCTTAGCATTCTCTAACTCATGTTTATCTCGCACGTCCCAATACTTTTGGGCTAGGTCATGAGCCAATGCGTCAATGCTCCAACTAGGGTCATACGCCTCATTTTGTCCATACATTTTCTCCACCCACTTGCGTAAAAATTTCTTAAACTCTTGTTCGATATTCATGTTGTCTCCTTTCTTATAGATATGCTATTCCTTTATCGTAAAGTTCAACGGCTAAGTCTAAGCACTCGCCTTCACTCATATATGCTTCGTCCGTGTAATCGTCCGTGGTGTCCTGCATATAACTTTCGAGGGTTGCATATTCTTTTACCACCTGCATACCCTGCGTTTGCTTCTTAAAATACCAGTCCGACACCACAGCGTCATAACCGTTGTCGGTCTTCACTAATCTAATCTTTGCGTTCATCTCTTCTCCTTTAATCTATCTCTACTACTTTAATGTGATGTGCTAATAGGTTTTTAATTAGCAGTTCAATTTCATCTCCGTCTGTTCGCAATATCGCATAGTGTAAGTCGCCCTCGCTATCTCCCCATGCGATAGGTTTCAGACAATAATATTCTGCTCCCCCATCTGTTTTGTGATAATACAATTTCATATCTTCTCCTTATAGTTCAATTACATCTCCATCTTCGGTTACTACGTTATGCCCCTGAAACTCTAGGCGATACCACTCTTCGCCCTCTTGCCCACAGGCTTCACATCTATACGGATACCAACACAAGTCATCGGTATATCTTATGCTGTCGTATCTTAGTTGAGGCTCGCCACACTTAGGACATACCCCTTGCTTGTTCATGTAGTCTTCTTTATTCATTTTTAAACTCCTTTACTAACTTGTAAAATATTCCTTGTATCTTGTCGTTTCTAAATATCATAGGGACGGGGTAGTCTAGGTTTTGCGCCACCCAATATGCCATGTCCTCTAATGCACATTGCAAATCCTCTTCTGCATACTCACTCATTGTTTTTTCTCCTCTAATTCTTTTCCATAAATTTCCTCTTCTAGTTTCTTAATATCTTCGAGATACCCCTTAACCATAAAGTTCTCGTTCGGGTTTTTGTTGCCCATTCGTTTAGCCATTTCATACAGGCGGACATACTCCCGTTTAAGCTCAGCCAATTCTTCTTTCTTATTTTCCATATTGTTCTTTCTCCTTTAATTCTTTTACATAATCGACTGCCTCTTGGTAGGTCTCGAACTCTGCCAACAGGTCGTCATAGTCTATCTTCCCATCATCATCTCGTGTAATCTCTCGCACTAGATATAATGGGTCTTGCTCATAGTGGTCATAGATATCACCTGCACAAGCATAGCCGTCGCTATCTATCTTAATCTCATACTCGTTGCGCTCGGAGTATTCAATTGTAATCTTGTATTCACTCATAATTCCTCGCTTCCTTTCTCAATAGTTTCTCTTAAACTTTCTTTAATCTTATATACCTCTGGTGTTTCAGGTATGCTTGCTAACATCGCAAGCACATCACTAAAAGCGTCAAGGTATCCTACCTTGTAGTCATATTCATTCTGTGTCATAATTCCTTTCCTTTCCTTTTTAATTCATCTACGCAATTCCAACAGAGTGCGCAATAATCTACGCCCTCATCTTCGATTGCTTTAATAATTGCTTTGTCATCTTCGTCCTCTTCCCACCAGTCATAACTATCTACCCACAAGAAGTCCAACTCACTGTCCCCACACTCGCCACACCTGTCGCAAGTGTTCCAGCCAATCGGTTCTAACACTTCTTCGTGTAATAAGATGTCGCTCTTCTCACACTCTGCCCCCAACTCTGCGCTACTAATTCTGCCATGCTCTATTTGGTCTTGTAGTAACTCTATCTTCTCTTCTCGTGTCATAGTTTTACTCCTAAGATTATGTTTAATAAGTCGTCCTCATTATCTTTCAGCGTCTTATGCTTTCTGATATATTTCTTTACCTCCTTTTTAATTCTCGCAATAGCCTTTAACTCCCCCATGACTAGCCCCTCTTTGTACCCCTGTTCGTGTGCTTTCTTTTCAAATACTTCTTTCGGTATCTTTTCCATATCTACTCCTTTACCTTGTTATCCACGTCTTGCTGACGGTGGTGTTATACTTATTCTCGACTGCACGCTTGAATGGTGCATAATCTGTGTGTTGCCAACTAAAGTATGGTACTCGGTCATGAGGTTTAAGTGCCACGCTCTCGGGGTCTTTAGCAGAATAGATAAAATATTCTGCTCCTGTTAGCGTTCCTGTATGCTCCCCTGTTTCGTCAATGTATTTAATCTTTGCCATATCTATTTCCACTCCACCTTTAAGTTGTAATAAAAGTTAGTATCAAAGTAATCAACCTGTGCATTACTGTCGTCATAGTTGAACGCTTTAATTACTTGGTTGGCTACCCTTACAATTTCTTTGCCGTCCTCTGTCAGCATCTCCTCGCTGTCGATATGGTATTGGTTTATATCTGTGGTATCTCTATCATAATTCCATACTGCCTGCTGTTCGGCTGTCGCCTGTTCGACCTTGCGCTTTTCGTCCTCGGTCATGTTGTTATAAGCCTCATGAAATATATCCCTGCCGTCCTCTGTTCTAATCCATGTGTATCTATCACGCTTAACATTATCTATAATCATCTGCTTATACTCATCACGTGTCGGTGCATACTTATTCTTATCTAGTCGCAAGGTGATATGAATTGTGCGCCCCAATGAGTAGCTCTCTTTACGTACCTTTACATCTGACTTACTCAACTCTGGCGCAAGCACCTGTTGTAGTGCCTGCCTAATCTGTTTGCTTAGCTCGGCGTCTCTTAGATAGACTGCCGACTTGCTCCCTGTTGTCTTGATAGCACCAAGATAACCATCGCTCGCCTCTGTTGTGTATTCTTTTAATAGCGTCGTGTTCATCTTATAACTCCTGTTCTTTTAGATTGATAATAAAAATGTTCCCCATATCTGTCGCATATACGCTTGCCACCCCAACGCTCTTGCTATGCTCATCTAGCGTGTCCTCGATTTTCTCTTTATACATCTGTTCGCCAAAAGCCTTGATGTATTCATCTGTTGTGTATTCTTTCATTACTTGCGTCCTTCCCATTGTTTAAGGTTGTTGTTCTCTATAACTTGTGTCTCTGCCACCATTGAGATAAACTGACCACCACAAGCCTGCGCTAACCCCTCGCATAACTCTTTAAGTTCATCTAGTTCGCCGCCAAAATAGTCCTCTAATTCATCATCATGTCCCCTGCGACTTCGCGCCCCACTACTGCGCAACACCGTATGAAAGTCCATAGGGTGTAGATAGATAGAGCCATGAGTGCTGACTAGATAGTCTGTGCCGTACGACTTTTTGCTGTCTCTAAAATAATGCCAATAAATGCCCTTGTAATTCTCGAGGTAGTCGTACCATTTCTGTGCCGTCTCTTGTGACCAACCCTCGCCCCATTGGTAGATGTTAGCAAACACCCCACGCACTACGCATATACGTTCTTTATTCATCTCTATTTCTCCTCTGCTAATTGTTGCTTAATATACTTGTAATCGTCCTCTAAATCGTATCTGTTATAGGGGTCTATCTGACTGTCGATAGCCCCCATATCCTTAAATACCATCTGCCAAAACTCTTTACCGTATCTGTCGTATAATCCCTTGTAGTCATAATCTGGATTGTCATTCCAGTTTTCACGTGAAATACCAGCGTTATACACAGTGTCGGCGCAATCGCACAACCTCTTATGTTCCTCGTTGATATAATCCACCTCTGTAAAATCCCTTAGCATGGTTGCCACGCTTACTGCTTGATATGGTAGTTTCATCTTAATCCTCTCTGTTAAATGTAATACTCTTTGCAATCCTCATATGGGGTATAGCTACCACCATAACTCTCATGCACCCCTGTAAAAAATCGCCACACCTTGCCGTTCAACACCTTAGTGTCGCCAACCTCTACAAGCGTGCCACGTCCTCGCCAATATTCCACAGGGTAGTCATACCCTATCGTCTCCATTACAGCCTTCACTTTCTCATTATCACCCCTTGTGCGTACCTTATGGTCGGTGAAGAATACATAGTCTATCCCCCTGAATGGTAAAAATATAGCGTTCATCTCTTATAGCCCCCTGTTATTTTTCTAGTTTCTTATAGGTCAATACACCGTTTGTCATACCTACCAAAATATAGGTGTCACCATCTAGTTCATAAGATAGTCTCATCTCTGTTAGTCCTCCGTTACAAGATTAGCGTTTAATTCTTTGTAGTAGTCATCGACCACTAGCGCAAAAAGTTTATTGGTTTTAGTGTTAAGCATAGCTTAGACCTCTGGCATTATTAGTTTTATTTCACGTGAAAAATGCCTTAATTTCACGTGAAAATCAAACCAACAATATCTATCAAACAGGGGTGAGCCTACATCTACACCCCTGTTTTTCAAGTGTTATGATGAGCCTATCTAACAGAGGTGATACCTCGCTCAGAGATGGTATCCTCTCAGATACCACCACTGTTAAATGCTCATATTTGTTAAAGTTCAAAAGTCATGCCAAGATAGACGCCTGTCTTTTCGCGCTGTTTTTTAGATGATGACCCCTGTTATAGCGTGCTTTTCACACCTTGCTATTACTTACACCGTGACCCTCAAGCCCTATCTATATCCCCGTAGATACCTACCAAAATATAGACGATAAGAGACTTGCTCATCACTTGTCTGTCATCAGATTTCATGCAATATCATTGGTCGTGGTCTAACAGAGGTGCTTTATACCTCATGCCACTACTGTTATTGTAGTCATCTTGTCAGTCGTCAAAAAGATTAGAAAAGAGCGATGTTTTATGCTAATCTGATTGACCCCTAATTTTTCGACCTCTGTTAAACAGGTGCTACCTCTGTTGCTACCCCTGTTGATTATCTGTTGTTATCTTATAGCCCCCTGTTCGACCCCTTGAACTACCCCTGTTGATAACCTGTGGCGTAATCTGTTAAACAGAGACGGAGTAACTGATTGACCCCTGTTACGCTACCTGTTGGCTATCTGTTGTGGTGCTGTTCGCTGTCGAACTGTCTCCACCTTAGCATGGAAAAATCAAGTTTGCAAATCTCCAGAGGTGGAGAGATGTTTTGTTCGGTTTTTGATTGTGTTCTGATACTTGACTTTTTTGCTGTGTTTTAAGATTAGAATTGTGTTGTAATATGTTTTTGCTCTAATCTGTTCTGACAGGGGTGGAGCTTGCAAAAAAATATTATAACACAATTTTTTCTGACCCCTGTTATAACAGAGGTGGAGACGGTGCTGTGATTTTATGCAAAAAAATTCAAAAATTGTGCCGTCCGTATCTGTAAAATGTTGTAAAAAAAACAACGTAACAGGGGTAGATGGGTTTTTGTTCGGGTTTTACAGAGGTAGAAGGGGTCTTGACAAGCTATTTTAACAGGGGCGACCCCTGTTATTTTTTTCTTATAGTAATCGAGCGCGCGCGATGTTATTAAAAAAGAACGGCTTGACAAGTTGGCTGAAATAGTGTGAAATATTTTGTGCGCTTAATTTTATGGCGTGATTTTATCCTGAAAAAATTAAAAAAAATCCGTAACTTTTGACTATTTTTAAGCCATTTTTTAAGCGTTTTTCACAATGTTTTGGCGATTTTGTCAAATTTTTAGCATTTTTAGCACGCCCATGAGACCCCCACACACAGCCAGGCACTCCCCTGCGGAGCAAGGGGAATGATGTGGGGTACTGCAATTGCTTACTATAATTTACTGTAATTAATCTCAAGGAATACTGGATCAACAGTGGTAAAAATAAAAAAATATATTTTTTCCCGGCAGCAGAGATCTATGCTATAATAGAGGTAGGTAAATGAGGTCTATCCGACCCCATGAAAGCCTGTTTTAAGCATTTCCAGAAAAAATAATCCCCACTTGAGGGGATTGTTTTTTTGTGTTGTAATATGGAAATCGCTTAAAAACGCGCTTAAAAAAAATTAAGCAGAAATTAAGCGTTCATCTGTTAAATGGCAAAATTAAGTAAAAATTAAGCGCAAAAACCAAAAACCTCTAAAAACCCAATTTCACCCCTAACACAGACTTTACAAAATAAATAAAATATTTTTTAAGTGTTGAAAGTTAAAAAAATGTTTTGTAATATGCAAAAATTAGCAAAATTAAGCGCACCCCTGGAACGGTTTTAGGCAAAAATTAAGTAAAAATTAAGCGTTTTAGGACAGAATAATTAATTAAGTCAAGGCTTGACCGAGCATAAATTGAGCATGGTACAATTAAGTTATTAACAATTTAACTTTAGGGAGAATGCGGCATGCAACAGACAGACAATCATAAGATTCTGGCTAGACTAGCGGAAGAGGATATTAATATATTTAACGCTCACCAGGAGGGGGGTCAGCTGGTGATCGAGTATGAGTATGGGTGGCAACCGACGCAATACAAGACTAAGTGGACGAAGGCTATATATATGGTGGATTACCCTATCGAGCTGGGGACGGCGCTTCGCCATATCTTAGCAGAGGTGCAAGCTATTAGAGGCGAGTTGAGGTAGGGGGTGTCATGGAGGGCGCGGTTTTACAGGGAGCACAGCCACTCACACCAGAGCAGATGCAGGAGCTTTTCAGCAAGATGCTGCAGACCAATGATGCAGAGCGGCTGGCCCAAGCTAAAGATAATGGCTTCACTAAGAGTGACTTTCAGCAAGAGAAGGTCAAGGAATATATATATTCTGAGTATGACTTCGTGAGGGTACGGAATGTGGGGCAATTTGGGACTATTTATTATTTGCCCAAGGATGGGGGGAGTGCTCACGAGCTTAAGGACGTGGATGCTCTTAAGATTGTGAGAGAGGCCTATATGCACATGTTCAATATGGCGCCGGCTAGCAAAATGCAGGCAACTATTGATACACTTAAGATGGGGGTGAGCAATGAGGTCGAGTCTATTAATAACGAGGTGGTGCGAGTGGCAGACACCCTTTACTGGGATACTAGAGATGGGAGACTGACAGAAACTCCGACTAGCATGTGCATGAGGGAGCTTTTTGATTCTCGTGGCACGCGCGAGATTAAGATTGACATTAATGACGTGCATGCGCCATTTATTATGTCGGCCCACCGCAAGATTGTGAGGGTGCTAGAAGAGACGGACGGACTTATTGAGCCAGGTGACCCTAAGCTTGATGTGCTTGGGTATACCGCGGAGCATCCTGTGTTTAAGACTTTTATGACATGGGCCAATAACGACTTGGACACATTTAACGATTTACTGAAGGCGACAGCGACTAACTTTATGTATAACAAGCCCAAGGGGGCATTTGTGCTTATTGGTCTTAAGCGCAACGGCAAGTCGACTTACATAAAGTTGCTTCATGCGCTTTTTGGGAGAAATAACACATCTAGTGTCAGGCTTTCTGACTTTAATAACCATGGCTTAAATGGTGAGCTGTGGACCACTATGATGAATGCGCCGGACGAAGAGGATGAAGGTAGGGGCAAAGACCTGCTGGAGGCCCAGGGTAATTTTAAGAGCATAGCGGCTCACGAGAGTTTGAAATTGCGCAAGCTATATGAGCAGAATGGCCAGTGGGTCAACTCTGACTTTATGTGCTTTTTCCCTATGAATCATTTTCCAGAGTGGAAGGGAAATGGCGCGGCGGCCTGCATGCACAGGACATTACCTCTGTTTTTCAATAATGACTTGAGTAAGTACGACAATAACGGCAAAGACTTTGCGACTGAGACTTACACATCAGGATTTTTCGAGACTTTTATCCCACTGATTTTGGCTATCGCTACATATTATCATGACAGACCGATTAGCTTCTCTAATAAGATGAAGCAAGACCAAGAGAAGGTCGCTGAAGAGGTGGACAACATTTCTCTGTATCTTGACCGCTTCAAGAGCTGGTTTAACGGGTATAAGAGCAAGAAGTTGGTTTATGAGGATTACAAGCTTTGGTGCCAAGAGAGAGACTTGCGCTGGCAAGACCGCTCGGTGTTTAGCCACACGCTTGAGATGCGTGGGCCGAAGGTCACGTCTTTTGTCGACAAAGACCGCAAGTTTAATGTATACCGGCTTGGGGATAGGCCTGGCAACGACTACTTCTATGAAGAGTTTGTGGTCAAACAGCTGAAATACCGCTCGATTGGAGAGATTATCACGACCGATACAGAGAAGAAACGCGTGGAGCGGAGCGTGATTGCTATGCTTGATGAGCTGAAGGATGCCGAGGACAATGAACCATTGGCCACTTCTACACCAGAAGAAATACAAATGGACTTAGAGGAGATTGGGTGGTAGGTATGGATAATTTAGCTGATAAAATCATTCAAGCTAACGAACAGGAGATAATGCGCAAGGGCGGTGACGACACTGCGCCTGAGGGGTATTACACCGACGACATGGGGATGTGGGTGGAGCAAGACATCCGCAAGAGTCCCAGTCGTTTCGCGGAGTATGTGTTTGTGCGCTGCCGGAAGCGCAACGAGCATTTATATTATGACACCGACTCACTGACGCTATTTAACAGACACAAAGAAATCATGCCTACCCAAAGGGATATAATCGAGTTAGCGAATCTGCCTGACACAATTTCGATAGCTCAGGCGATATGGGTTCATAACAAGCTCAAAGAGACCGTTCCAAGACTGGATAAGAATCGGATAATCATTGCACCGGGGCTAGCCTGGGATATAGAGAAATCGGAGATTGTTGAGATAAAAGGAAAATATTATACTGTAGGAGGTGAAGATGAGCAGTAGCACACCAGAAGGTAAATTTAAGAGCAAGTTTTGCTCGCAACTAAGAAAAATGGGGTGTACTGTATTACAATATACGCAGGGGGTTGGCACGGCTAAAGGCTTTCCAGATACTATCGTGCTATTGCCAGAAGGGCTGACCGTCTATATTGAGTTCAAAGCACATAAGAATGCCAAGTTTCAGCCGTTGCAGAAGGAGTGGATTAAGAAATTAAATGAAAGGAACTTCTTTGCCTGGGTCTGTTACCCAGAAAATGCCGACGAAATAATGGGGGAAATAAGGAGGCTCTTATGAGCAAGGGGGATAAATTATTATTAGCCGCAATTATAATATGTGGAGTGATAGCAGCTCTGATCTGGTTTATTATTGGTAAAGCAGTGGAGCTGCTTTTTACTGGAAGCATCCGCACGCTCTGTTTTGGGCTGTCGGTGTTTGCCATTGTTTTAGTTGTTGTGTGTTGTATTGGAGCGAGAAATGAATGAGTTTTTAGTAGTATGTAAATGTTCGGGGGTAAAAGAGAAGGCGGAAGCCGCATATAAGATTATGCGGCCAAAAGCCGAGCTCCCACCGGTGTATAAGGGGAAGGATGCCATCGTTGGTCTGGCTAATCAGTATAGTGGCACTGACTTTGGGGGATACCTCTTGGCGATCAGCAAGAAGAACGGACGATATGCCTATCATCTTGGGGAGAGTGGCGGAGAGGTAGCATTAAGCTACGACTTAATAAAAGGAAAGAAGGTGGCGTAATGGCATTACTTTGTGTTGCGTGTACTTGTGGGTCAGTCGATAAGCTCGTGCGGTCGCGACTAGAGCATTATGGCTATCGTGATTTTTTGACTATTCCTATTATCCGCGGAAAAGAGAAATCTAAGAGCGCACTTAACTCTATTCCGCAGTATCCAGAGGTAGATATGGCGAAGCACTATTTAGACGGATGCTCAAAGTATGCTCTAGTTGTCGGCTATGATGACGTGGGGTGTCGGTGGGTAGACTTAGCTAACGGAAAGGCGGTACAGAATAACATAGACCTAGAGTTCATATTGCGAGATTTTACATAAAAAATTTTTTAGTATATCATAAAAGTAATTAAGGAGACGTAAATGGACAACAATTCTTTACCAAACGGCTTCATTTCTATAGATGATGCGGTGGAATTAATCAAAACTAACACGTTCAATGCGCCAACGATCGACATCCGCTGGCTAGTTGGGCACATGGACTGGATCGAGGAAGCTCATAACTTCCGCATCCCGAAGGTTCGTTTAATTACGAAAGAAGAGTACACGGATTATATGGAGAAGCACCACGGCCGCCGTCCTAGCGAGCTTGTGCAACTAGGCTCTATGTTCGTAGCAATCAATACCTCGTTTGAGAAAGAGCTATTGCGCAAAACTATCCGCGACAACTATCGCGATGTAGCTGGCCGTGAGTATGTCCAACAAACAACGCGCGGCATTTCGACAGTCAAAGACGAGGAAACTGGTGGTAGCGAGCGTCCACGCGTTACCAAGAAGACAATTGCTAAAGAGGGCGAAATCATTGGTGAGTCTAGGGGCTCGGTAACAACTAATTCAGCCGATGGGGCAGGAGTATAAAATGGAAAACGAAAAATATTTCAAAGAGATTCTTAAAAGATTCGACAAACAGGTGAAGGCGCTCAAAAGCGCAAAGACGCCAAATGACGTATCGACCTGTGAGCGTGAGATTGCTCCTATTATGAATGAATTGCAGATGGTGCTTCCTCGCTTGGGCGACGACATTTTTAAGGCAGCCCGTGACCGCCGCAAAGAATTATTGGAAGGCAAATAGAGATGGACGGAGAAGTGATAGAGGCTCGCGTTGAGTCTACTTCTCTTGAAACCGTCAACCGTCATATGCTGAACAAGCTGGACGAGCTGATCGAGAGCGTCGATGCTAAGACGAACCCAGAGCTCGTCAAGGTCCTTACTGAGTCTGTGGCTAAACTCAACTCAAGTTTCAAGGGGAACAATATCTTTGCTCCCCAAGAAACTGACGAGCAGCGGAGGGAGAGAGAGCAACGGGAGATTCTCGAAGGAGTGATGAGTGGCGAGGCTACTTAGTAATGAATACGCAGATACGGCGCCACTAGAGAATGGACAGATAAGGCGAGCCCTATCTGGAAATTTTGAGGGGTTTAAGTATTGGTTCGAGAATTGTATGGTCTTACAGGACCGCGATACTCGCCAATACGTCCACCCCAAGATGAACAAAGGCCAAGAGCTGATTGCTCGGACTATCCTGGGGTACGTAGATAAGGATACTCGTGCCACAGTCCACAAGGAGTGTGTCATCTTGGGGCCGCGCCAGTTTGGTAAGTCTACATTACTGACGGCGGTGGCTAGCTACATAGAGGCATACGTCCCGGGCATGGAGAACCTCAATGTGGTTCATACGCTGCAGACCGGAACGACGGCCACTAAGTTTTTCAAGCAGAAGATTCAGCCAATCATCACGAACGTCCATCCCGCAATTTATCCAACTATAGAAAGAGACACTTTAGGCACATCCACGCTTTTGCATTACAAGGACGTAAAGGGAATTAGGCGTGGTGGCTATTATGAGATTACTTCGGCCGGCTCTAACTCTGTCCGCTCTGGCACTGTATCAGTTTGGCTCTGCGACGAGCCGTCTGAGTACAGGAACCCAGAGGCGGTCGAGGACGCTATCTCTGGCGCAATCTCATCTTATGGCTGGTCATTCACGGCCTACATCGGTACATTCTCTGACCGGCTTTCGTCCTACTTTCTAAATAAGATTCAGACTGCCCTAGATAACCCAAAGGAGATGGAGCTGGTCTTTATTCCGTGGTTCCTCGTCTATGGACGAGAGGGGGACGGCATCGGTCTAACGGCCAATGAATACACAGATTATGATAAGGACGTGATTATTCCAGCCATGATTAATTATGGTGTCCCCCCGTCGGAGTGGCATGACAAGATAGGTTGGTACCATAGGCGGGCGCTACGTACGTCTAAGATGAAGTATGAGTTCCCGACGAGCGTGGAGGACATCTTGGCGCTGACCTCAGATAGGAGTGTGTTTAGCGCTGAGTCACTAGGCAAACAAGAAGACAATATTAGGGCTGGCGGAGCATATCGTATAGTTACCGATAACCAGACAAGAAAAGTTGAGGCCCAACTGGTCGACATCAGCCCCTTTAGGATATTTCAGAGGCCGTTGTATGGACATCGTTATCGAATCGTAATCGACCCTATCACGGCGCGCTCCGACGACACAGACAATTTCGCAATGCACGTTATGGACTTGGCTAATAATGAGCAGGTCGCTAGGTTCAAAGAGCGTGGTATTGCTGACGAGGACTATGCTGACTGGGCTGTGTCAATGGGCACGATATACAACAATGCTGAGTTGTGCCCAGAGATAAATGTTGCCAACGGTTTCATTGTGGCAGTTAATGCCCGTAGATATTACCACTGGTATTATGAAAATAAGAAAAATCGTTCCGACCGAATCCCGGGGATAAGAACAACAGTGGCGAGCAAGGAGATGATGATAGACCGGCTTAATTCGATGCTGGATAGGGGGGTCATAATCGTCCACGACGAGGACACCATAGACGAGTTGCGCAATATGGTGAAAAAAGTAAAGACTAGGACTGACGGCACTAAATCAATTAGAATGGAAGCAAAAAAAGGGCATCACGACGATCTTGTAATGGCGCTTGCTATATATGCCGCTAGTCTATCTATGCGGGAGGTAGAGGGGAAGAGCAGGAGTGGGTGGTCAATATTGTAGCCACAGTAATATACATGATACAATAGTGCTATGGATGAAGTAGAAATAGTAGAATATTCAGGAAAGAAGTGGAGAAGGTATCCAAAATCGAAAAACAGAACACATAGAGTCTACTTTCAAAGACATGAGAGTTGGAAAAAACCGCCAATTTTTTTGCATAGAGTTATCTATGAAGAACACTTTGGCCCCATACCAGAGGGTTACCATGTTCATCACAAGGATAATAACCCGCTCAATAATAGCCCATCGAACCTTGAGGCTCTTCCAGCTAGAGTACATAACAGTATCACTCAAGAAGATTATAAGAACAACCAAGAATGGGTAAAAAGGCAAAAGGAGAGATTTGCGTCCGATGAGTGGAGAAAAAAGGTGTCGAATGGGCAGAAGAATAGAATCAAGAAAGATAAAGTCTGCGACCTATGTGGGGGCCATTTCCTGACGAGCGCCTATAATTCGAGATGGTGCAAAGAATGCAAAGAGATGCAGTATTCGGACAAGAACGGGATGCATTTTAGCAGAGAGAAGCAGATTAAGCGTTTCGGAAAAGTTATTGCCCCGTATAGTCAAAAATAACTTTTTCTTCTTAGTAGAATTGTTGTGTTATATATAAATTATAGCCTAGCTACCAGATAGACTAGATTGCGATAAGCCCGGCGAACCGCTAATTTGCAGAGCCAATGTCGTGAGAGAGCCGATTTGAGATAGCAACTATGAGTTTAGACGACTAGCACTCGCCGAAAGACATAGGGGCAGAAAAACGTTAAATTTAATAGGATTTTTATGGCAACAATTAATACTGGCTATACCCAAACGGTTGTAACCACTCCAACTCAGCCATCGACGACCAGCGTATTCGATTACGATATTATGTTCCCACTTTATCGTGACATCGTTGCTCGCAACCTCATCGATGAACCTAAGCTCCAACAGGAACTTAACTCCGCTCGTTCATTCTTTAATGGCGAACGCATGATTGATGATTCGACCCTTCTTTCCAACTTGAAATACGGTCAAGAACTCATCGTCAACATTAAGAAAGACCAAAACCCATTCAGCCTCTTCCAGAAGAGCAACTTGCAGTACGCTGCTAACGCAGGCGATGAATGTCACGTCCACGTCGTCCTCGACTGTGAAGTTCCTTGCATCAACACATTGCCAACCTTTGAGCAACTTCGCTTCCGCTTTGACTGCGAATATGCCTACGGTGTCCGCATGTGCGACAAGAACAAAGATTTCTGGGATACTGCATTGTTTACTCAGCAATATGCTTTATCTAAGCGTGCTTATGAGTTCGGCCGCGAAGTCGATCTCTGGAACAAGGTTATCGACGGTCTTGTAGCTGCTCCTGCCGCTACGGTTGATGCCTTCTTGGCACAGACTCACCCAACTCACTACTGGGCTAACCAAGGTACGGTCACCGCGAATGCTCGCTGCGTTGTTCCTGAAGCTGTCCAATACATGATTGACTCCTTCCAGGATGTCCGTCCTACCGTATTCATCACTAAAGAGTTCGCAACGGAACTTATCAAGAGTGTTGAAACTGTTTACAACCTTAACTTCCAAACTCAACGCATCAATACGTTCGAGGCTTGGGAATTGCCTGGCTTCGCTTTGGCTCCACGCGTCAAAGAAATCCTCGGCATCCCTGTAGATGTCGTCGTCTTAATGCGCAGCCCATGGATGACCACTGGTACCGAAACTCTCGCTACCCAATATCCACTCTGGAACACTGACGCCACCAAGCAATATGTAGCTATCCTCGACCCACGCGTCGGTTATAGCTTCGAGAAGGAAGGCTACCACCTAGACATCAAGCCATACGACTGCGACAAGCTCTATGTCGGTATGATTGATACTGTCTATGTTGGTACCGGTATCACCTTCCCAATCTACGGGATTATCGTAGAGTTCGACCAATATACCGCTTGCTAATAGCCAGTAAGCTATTACGTGGACAAGAAACCTCCTTCGGGAGGTTTTTTGTTATACAATATAAGAAGCTCTTACCCACTCAAGAGCTCAATTCCCGCTGCGGTTTTTCCGTGAGCGGGTTTTTGTTTTCTATAATTTAAGTAGACGGATAAGTCGCACATTAGAGTCGTTGCTCAGATAGGGGGTGTTATTATGAGCAAGAAGAAGAGAAGGTGCAGGAGAACTCCGCCACTTACTGCTAAGGACTGTCACCACATCTGTTGGACGAGAACTTCGTGGAATTATGGCTATGCCAAGGCTATCCGCAACGCCTTTGTCCGCCCCGTGCCAGTTGTGTGGCATCGTGAGCTTCATTCTAAGCTCAGCACTGTACCCGTGCCTGACGGCTCGCTTCTAAAGCAGGCTTGGTTCGAGTATCAGAAGAACGCCGAGATTATCGACTCTATGGGAGTCTGCCAGGCTATCGCTTGGCTGTATGTTCATATCCCCGACGTTGAGTTTAGAAAGGCTATGCAGTATCAGTTGGACTTTTTCGCATCGAAGTACGAGGAGACCGTCTAACTCAGGCGGTCTTTTTCCCCCTGCTATATTTTCATGTCGCTAGCCGTGCTATAATAAAGAAAAAGGAGCAGTAGGTGAGTTTGTTTTATGAGAGCTTAGACAAGCAGACGGCCTTCAACTTCAAGGCTCGCAAAAAAGCTTTCAAGAAGAACAAGCCATGTGCTATCTGCGGGCGAAAATTATCGAGCGATAAGATGATGGTTGCACATATCAACCCAGTGAAGAAGTTAAGCGATTTTGATGCGCTTTATGATATATCTAATTGGGAAGTGAGATGCTTAGACTGCGAGAGAAGAAAAAATATTGAAGAGAAGAATATGGAGAGAAAAAATGCCGTGGGTTCAGATTGATGGCGAATGGTATATAAAAACGGAGGAAGACGATGGCGAAGATTGATTTAGTCAACGAAGTTCTTAGGCACACTGACGAGGAAATCATTGAGTATTTATATGGGCTGGCCGCGACCATTTACCGGCAGTACAATAACGTCGAAAATCCGACAATGCTTTTGTCAGCGTTCGGAGATGTAAAACAGATTTATGCTGTGCTTCAGGTTCTAAATAGACGAAATAAAGAAAAAAGTTTATAATCGAATTATTAATTTAATATAAGGAGACCTATGGAAAATAATCCAGAGGCGCCCGTTGCCCCAGAGGCAAAGAGTGTAGCAACGCCTAATACTAATGACAGCGCCGAAGCTCAGACCCCAGCGGCGCCAGACATGCACGGCTTTACGAGCGAACAGCTAGCCGACATGAAAAAATTCTTCGATAATAATGGCGGTTTTGACGCGGTTAAGTCAAAAATCAGTAACCCTGAGCCAAAACCAGTGGAACAACCAGCTGATAAACCGGTTGAGCAGCCAGTCAATCGGCCACAAGAACCAGCTTATGTCGCACCAGAAGGTTCGATTACTGCGCAAGAGTTTCTAGCCAAGCAATACTTCGGAGCGTTGGCTCAGGAAGAGAAATACGCTGGCATTGCTAAAGAGATTGCTAACGGTGATTTGTTAAAAGAAATGGCTAGCTTTAATATCCAGGCACTTAACCGCGACGGTTCAATCAATGACCAGATGGTGCGTCGCTACCTAGACTTAAAGGCTCAGACGGTGCCAGCGAAACAAAGCTCTATGGAACCAGGTGCTAGCAGTGCCCCTACCGTGGAGTACGTTCAGGTCGGCGAGCAAATCAATAGCCTTAACGAAGCCTATGCAGTTATCCGCCAAGACACTCAGCTCAAGCAGAGCGGCATGGCTGGACATCCAGCTGTGGCAAAGGCCGAGGAATACATTAAAACTCACTTGAACCCTGAGAAGAAATAACATATAATTAGTAAAACTTCTCCAAAGTTTTAAGAACCCCGTTCCTAGATATAGGGGTTCTTTTTTCTTGTTCGCGTTCCAAATAGTATAGAATATAGGTATATGGAATCGTTTGACTTTATAGACTGGAACCAGAAGTGGAATTATCCGATTCAGTGGCTCGAAGAGTCTGATTTCGCCAGGACTTCTTACCACTACTGGTTATGGAGAGCTAGTCTAGCAAAGCTTGGCAAGCCTTGCAAAAATTTGTACCAAGAAGAGTTGAAGACAAATCTGAAAAACGTAGACAAGGAGGACAGGAAGAAATACGAGTCCCACTGTCAGAGCGTTCCAGAGGGCTCTTCTTTTGCCCTTAAAAAAGCTGTTGATAACCGCGCCAACCAGATGGCTAGTGGAGTGGATGCGTATGAGTATCAGATTAATGACCCGTACATGATTATCGAGCCAGACACAGAAGACCTGCTAGCAGCGAAGTGTCAACAAGACTATGTTCAGAACAGATTGAATATCCTCTCTGCCACTTTCTCTCGCGACCTATCATGGGCTGGTGTAGCGGCCGTCATAGTTAAATACGACCCAGTGTCAGATAAGAACTGCGTGCTTCGTGTTAATCCGAAGAATATCTGGTTTGATACTAAATATTCCTCCCTCGGCCTCGAGCGCTTCCGTGGCTACTCAACGATGATTAGCTGGCGCAAGCTCAAGAAGATGATTGCCGATAACAAAGACGAAGAAGTCAACTTAGACATTAAGGCCCCTGACCGCTCTATCTTCAGAGAGGAAGACGACAAGGACGGCAAGAAGAAATACCTCATCGACGAAAAGGCAAAGTATAATAACCGCAAAATTCGCACCCTTAATGGTCTGGACATCTACGTCGAGGACTTAAACCGTCTCGCCACATCTACCCAGTTATCTGGCGCGATGAATATGTTTGATGAATACGACCACGACCTTCGCACGTGCTATAACCTTAACTGGTACCGCACTTATGCTTCCGATCCGAAGGCTCGAACAAAGTCTCATTACAATGGCGATGACGTTGAGCTCACCGTATTGTATGACCTTGACCGCAAGATTGAGTTTAAGATTATCAACCGTCGCTATGTGATTGCCGCGAATCAGCGAGCGTTCCGTCGTAAGATTGCCTTTACGATTACGAACCCTGTGACTGGCGAACAGAAGACCCGTTTAGACGATTTCTGTCTCGACTGTCCTCTTAAGTTCCAATTTGAAGAGCAGGAGAATATGGACAAGTTCCCGCATCCGTGGGCCCCCGTGTTCTCTCTCCTTGACACCCATGATGAGCTTTGTGCGTGGCGTGCGAAACGTGAGCATGTGAGCAAGATTCTCTCTATTCTCCGCATCGAAACCAATGGCGCAGACGCCGCCTCTCTCCGTGGCGTGCTTAATATTATGGGCGTCGTGCTTGATGATATTCAGGGTGACATTAATTCTATTAACTTTCAATATTCCTATGACCCAATCGACAGCGAGATTGCTTTCCGCGAGAACCGTATCCAGCAACTTCTCCACGCATATGACCAGTTTGATGCCTTGCAGGCTATGGGCGACCGCGCGAGTGCTGCCGAGTCTGGTATGGCTCTAGGCGCCGTTGCACAGGGTCTGTCGACGCACCAGAACGCAATCATGCAGCTTTACGCAGATATTGCTCGCCAGTGTATTGCAAACCGTGTGGCTTATTCCCCACGCCAAGAGTTCCCAGTTTCCAATTATGGCGACAACTCTTCTATCTCGATTCAAGAAATGGCGCTTGACGCTATCGTCAACGTAAAACCAGCATTAGCAAAGAAAGTTCAAGAGAAGACGCTCGCCGCTAACGCGATGCAGATTATCGGTACGCTTGGCCCGCAACTTAACGAGGAAGGCTTAGCTTACTTAATGGAGCAAGCAATGATGGGCACAATGCCACGCAAGGTCGCCGAACACTTTATCCGTGAGAAGGGCCCAAGCGAGCAAGAGATGGCGCTAGCACAACAGCAGGCACAGAATGACGCTCAGATTCTTCAGCAAAATCAACAGATGTATGAACAGAACCCAACACAATATGAGACAGACAATGTTCTAGCTACACAAGACCCAGATTCAATTGACGCTATTATAGCGGGTCTTGGACAGGGGCAAGAAGCCGCGGTCGACTTTGATGATGTTAGTTCTGATATGACATTCTCTCCGGGTGGCCCTGAAAGCTTAGACATGATGTCTCAAGAAGGCGCTATGACTACAGGCGGAGTCCAGGGGATGACACCTGAATCTGGCGGTATGTATGCAAACAGCAACTCTCTTGTATAAGTTGTGGTATAATTAGAAACAGTATAGGGCAGTACGACCCGTCTGCCCTATTCTGCCTAGTATAACTACGGGTCGAGGCAGAATAATATGCAAGAAGAATGGCGCGATGTGGCCGGATTTGAGAATAGGTATCAGGTCAGTAATTTTGGGCGCGTGAGGAGCTTACGCAATAATAAAAGAATCATAAAGGAGAAGATTAGCACTGGTGGGTATTGCAGCGTCCACCTCAGAGATGCTGCCCACAATTTGTCTGTATACAAAAGCGTGCACCGTTTAGTCGCAGAGGCTTTTATCTATAAGGCAGATGGCGCGTCAGAGGTAAACCATGTAGATGGCGACAAAACTAATAACCACGTCAGCAACTTGGAATGGTGTACGCACAGTGAAAATATGAAACATAGGTCATACGTGCTAAACTATAAGCCGTGTAATTGTAAGAAAGTGCGATGCATTGAGACCGGCGAGCTGTATGAGTCTACTTCTAGTGCCGGAAGGGACAAATGCATCAATCATATGCATATAGCTGGATGCTGCCGCAGAGACTATGGGAGACATACTGCTGGCGGTTACCACTGGGAGTATGTGTGATTTTTGAGCGGTTATCACTCGGTGATAGTATCATAATAATATGAGATATGCTTTAGCCCCAGAATTCCCCCAGATGTTCGCAAATCCTAATGGGTTGATTGGATAAAATGGAGATACTTTTCCCAGATGAAGAGAAGAGAGTAAACATACTCTCGTCGATAGACCAGTATAGCAAGTTTATCGCCACTTATGAGCGTGGTGGTTGGACCCCGATTGAGTTTGACCACCTAGACTATATTGAGTGTATTGATTGCCAAGGCGGTGATAAGTACAAGGTGGTCACGCACCCTATTATTATTGAGTTCGATGATGTCATTGGGTATCATTTCCCGATTGGCGAGTGCCATATTACGGAAGACGAATATCCGCTCTTTGACCAGCATCGAGTGGAATACGAAGAGCTGCCAGAATGTATGGGTGATGGTTTTTATCGTGCCTATAAGGGCGATAAAGAAATCGTTAATTTCGATGACGCTGGGCTTGGAACAAGGAATAATTATAGGCTAAAGATTGGCCAAGATTACTATCTGGCTAAGGAGTTTTTGCCTGCCGACGATAGGGGAGATTTATAATAATGTCAGATATGTCCGCTAATGATCAAATTACTTTAGTCGAAATTCGTGAGCGCCTTGTCCGCATTGAGACTATTTTAGAAGAACAAGACTATAAGGCAGTCGAGAAAACAGCTGACGACGCCTTGACTCTCGCTAAAAAAAACGACAGAGCAATCGCAGACCTGCAGAGCTATGTTAAGTGGTTTGTGATGGCGGTGCTCGGCGCGTTTATTGCTGCCGTTTGTGCCCTTGTGCTAAAATAAAAACGTAGCCGGGAGAAGTCAAAATAAGTATCAACGCCTGGACGCAGGAATTTCAGTGGGTGCAAATCCCATCACCGGCTCCCTGTGATATAATCTAGTTATGCCGCCGATGAAGCTCATCGCCCCAGATAATGGGAGAGGTAAAGAGTACGGCGGTTTTTTGATAGCCGCATGCGACAGATTTTATAATAGAGATATAAACGGTTTTAAGGAATATAAATTCCATATATCATATAATTAGGGTATGAAAGAAGGGGAAAGATTTTAATATGGCATCAGGAGATACTAAAACAGAACATTTTCTGGACGTCCTCGCTAATGGGTCAAGAGCGGATATTCCAACAGATAACTGTTGCAATACTAAGACTCAAAACTATATTCTAGGGGCAGTAAACAGAATGATCTCCCTAGAAGAAGAAGTTGAAGAGTTGCAAAACAACCCAGATGTGACCGACATAGTTTCTACATACCAAGACTTAACAAACTATGACAAGACCACATTGACTGACGGGGATGTTATTAGAGTCCTAACTGACTCTACCCATGATGATGAGTCTGCATATTATCGTTACAATGCGGCTACAGATAGCTTTGGCTATATTGGTACGACTCGGGCATACACTGATTTTGTTGGTACGAGCGGTGGAATGGCTGGCGCTGCTGGCTTAGTCCCTGCTCCGCAAGCTACAGACGCAGACAAATTCCTTAAGAGCGATGGGACTTGGGCTACCGTGAGTGGAGGGGGAGGCGGAACATCAAATTACAACGCCCTCACCAACAAACCATCTATCAATGGCGTTACACTTATTGGGAACAAAACTTCGTCTGACCTTGGTGTTCAAGATGCTCTTGTTTCTGGTACGAACATTAAGACAATTAACAACCAGTCTATTCTAGGTAGTGGTAATATAGATATCCAAGGTGATATCGCCGTTGAAGCAACTGCCAGAGCAAATGCAGATACCAATTTACAGAATCAGATTACTCAAGAAGCCCAAGCGAGAGCAGCTGCAGACACAGCAATAAATGGCCGTTTAGCGCAATTAGATACCATCGTTGGAAACGAAATTACGGAGTCCACAGCATTTGATTTTTCTGAAGAGGAATATTCTGCCGGGGCAATCGTTAACAGGCTGAACGTAATTAATATTCCGCTGACTAACTGCACAATAAAGACCATTACGCTCATTATGAATACTCGCAAAGCTCTTGACTGTATGATTTATGTCATTAAATCGGATATGACGGTAGTTAAGTCCATTGAGGGGACTAGTGAAAGCGAAGGACTGTCCCATACGGTCAGCATTGACTATACAATCCCGGACAACGGAACGTATTATGTTGGTATTTACATTGATACAGCAAGGGCAATTACTTTCGGCCCTGCACAGGCAGATGTTCAGACGAATTGCTATGAATTTGACCCGTCAACGCTTATTATCGGGGAACTGACAAATGCTGATAAAAGACGGGTTAGGGCGAGTCTGCTCATTGAAGCAGTTGGAGAGAATAAGATTACAGTGTTGGAATCTGATGTTGATAGCCTTGATGGCAGAGTAACAGCACTGGAAAACGGGGCAGAAGAATCACTTCCTGCATATTATGACGAATATCTGCCGGGGAAAATCGCAACTCTTTTATCCCTTGACGCCGAAGTTGGCAGTCATGGGGACAGCTTTGTATTTATGACGGACTATCACGATGCATCAAATACCGGATATTCCCCGGAACTTATCAAGCACATAATCGAAAACACAGCTACAAAAATGATTGTTTTCGGTGGAGATATTATTAACCAGTACGCAACTAAAGAACAGGCATATCCGCATTTTGCTGACTTCCACAAGCGGTTTCTGTTTTCGGATGCCTACTATCCTATTATCGGAAATCATGAATACAACGACCCGGGCAATCAGGACACAGGTTATACTGGCAAGCGTATGACCAACTCCGAAGCCTACGGCATGAATCTCCGCCAGAAAGAAGTTGATTCACGGTATAAATGGGATGGCGGATACACCTACCATGTGGACAACGAAGCGCAGAAAATCAGATATTATATGATTGGATGCAATCCTACTTCTACAATCGAAGTGGAAAGCAGAAATGCTTTTTTTACTTCTCTTGAATCAGTCCCGGACAATTACATTGTCGTTGTGATTGCCCATCAGCTTGCGGCCTATAACAACGGAAGTCCCGTATATGGGACGGCAGGAAAGCTAATAGCGGACGGATGCGATGCTTTCAATGCTCGGACAACGCTTTCAGCAAATGGGTTGACGCATGACTACTCATCCGCAACGGGCAAGGTTATCCTCCTGATGCAGGGGCATACGCACATTGATTTTGACCTTTCAACAACAGGCGGCATCCATTCCGTATCAACAACGTGCGACAGCTATGCACAGCAGATTGGTTCCCTTGTCAGAACGGCAGGGACGGTTACTGAACAGGCTTTTGAGGTTGTCCACATCAACACGGATACAAAGACCATCAAGCTGACCCGTATTGGCGCCGGGGTCGATAGACAGTTTACTTACGCTTAGTAAACTAAAGGCAGATTTAACAAAAAAAGCATTTAAAGATGGAACACCTAATGTTATAGGATTAAAAATGAAGCTTTACGGTTATACAAACAACTAAAGCGTATAGTGAGGTAGCACAAAGCTAATCTATGCTATTAAGCAAAAACCTGCACTAATAATGCAGGTTTTTTCTTTTTTTACTTTTATCTAAGAGACGACCATCTCGTTGGCCCCGACCGTCCTTTGCTTCGGATTGTGGCTTCACAGTTGGCTTAGGGCGGTTTTTTTGATGCCGTGAGATAGATATACTATAATGAGATTATGAATCTTGATGACTTTTCTACTGTTGTCGACGACCGCAGATATATTAATCCGCAGGTCTCTCTCGATGAGCAGAATGCTTTTATCAATAATCTTCGCTCAACCCAGGGGGCACGCACTGCGGAGATAGCCCAAGACACATATAATCTAGGAACAGCCGTTCCAAGTAATCTTGGCGGGCTTAGCGGCGCTGGCTCCTATTTTGCGTCGCGTTATCAAACTCCACAGACTAACGCTTTAGTGGCCGACTTAAAAATGGCGGCCCAGGCGCAAGCTCTAGGCGAAGCGATGAACAATGAGTTAGCCCAAGCAAAACAGAGATATAATAATGCTTATAAAGCCTATCAAAAAAGACACGGTGGTAATAACCCGGCTAATCCTACTAATCCAGACAACCCTGCCGATCCAGATAAACTTAATGTGAACACTAACTCTGGCTCTAAAGATTGGCTCTACGTTAACACTAACACTAACACTGGGCCGGGTAAGCTTGACTTTATAAATGGCAATACTGTCTATACCGATAATGACGGGAGTACATATACCCTTCGGAACCTGAATGCCGGAGAGCGCAGTTCTTGGAATGCTCCGTCTAATGTATCGTCTGGCTCGATAGTGGAGAAAAACGGAATTAAGTATTTGTACCTAGACAATGCTCAGTCGGGTGGTGCAAAATGGTACGCAATATCAGGAGAATAAGATGGCAGAGAAGAAAAAGCAGGGGGAAATTAATAGCAAAGTCGGGCCTATAACCGGCACGCCGTCTGGCTTAGATGCCGCAACTTCTTTGTATGACCAGGACGGCAACGTTATCACGAACACAAACATTAGAGAGGATAACGCCATCACGAGGGCAAACCCTACTGACCCCAACGACCCAGAGGCTAGAATCGGGGATTATGTCCTGCAGCAGGGCGGCGTCGCGGCAGTTGTGCCTAATAGTCGCACCGACCTTATAAGAAGATATGGCGCAGTGACCGGGGGCTCTACGCGACAGAAGCTCAAGCTGACAGATTATTCAAATGCTCTAGTCAACGGGTTTTCTGCCTTTATGGGTGCTCCAACAGACACAAGCAATATCGCTACTACGGTGGCAACATCCACGGTCGGGCAGCTAGTGAAGGGTACCCCGCTTAAGTGGTTTTGGGCTGCGCTTAATGCCGCAGACAGTTTGATGAAGGCGCAAGACGCGTACACTAAAGCTTGGGCAGACCAAGAAGTGGATTACGACGTCGCGTTAGATTTTTCGACCGACGAAGATGGCCGCGAGATAGCTAAAGTTAATTATGAGAAGATGAAAGATGCTGGCGTGGGCAGCGGCACTGACGTATTAAAGGCGACCGACACGGAAAATTCAGACGTCGCTTTGTTGGAGGACAACAATTTGTCTGTAAATGTTAGTCCAGCCTTTGCTAGCAGTGACCTATATAAAAACATTATTAGCCAGGTGAAAGATGCTTACCCGAATCTAACACAAGAGATGGCTAACACCGTTATTGACGAAGAAACCGGCGCAACTGTTTTAGATACGATAAAGCGGGTTATTTTAAGCCAAGAGAGTCAGTATTACTACAATGCAAGAGCTATCTATGACTTCAAGCAAATTGCCCCAGACGCATCGGTAAAGAGCCTTGAAGAGGCGTCATATACTCAGCTCATAGGGACAATGAACCAGGATTCCCTAAAAGAAATGACCGTTACTGTTTACAACGACAC
>ERZ808032.2-NODE-2-length-46156-cov-4.657762_pt1 | contig 46156 bp, 38 predicted proteins | sample MGYA00380187_ERZ808032 | MGnify/ENA primary metagenome ERZ808032 (study PRJEB31490, sample SAMN06133378) | cow dung metagenome | isolation source: M10 | host: cow | place: China: Chengdu | collected 2015-05 ...
AGCAGTCGTTTCCAACTGTTGTCCCCCACTGAAAGGCAGGTTTCTCACGCGTTACTCACCCGTTCGCCACTAAGTAATAACCGAAGTCATTACCCCGTTCGACTTGCATGTGTTAGGCACGCCGCCAGCGTTCGTCCTGAGCCAGGATCAAACTCTCAAAAAGTTGTATCTTAAAGCCGAAGCTCTAAAATCAAGTTTTTGAATAAATTTGTCTAGCAAATATACTCAAGAATTTTCGTTGGCTTAAATTCGTTTACACGATTTTAAACTTAAACATTTTAAAATGTCCAAGGTGTTATAGTTTGTCTTTACGTTATTCAATTTACAAGGTACAGACCCGCTCACTTTGAAGTCTTTTCGTTCGCAGCGAACTTTGATATGTTATCACATCTTGTCGAATTTGTCAAGCACTTTTTCGACTTTCTGCATTGACTTTTTTGAGTCGTCCCAGAGCGTTTGCCCTGGTTCGTTTCGGTTTGGCGTGTTCGGTTTTCTAGGTGCTGCAAAGCGGTTTGCCCTGTCCGCCGTCCGTTTCCGGTGTGCGGTGTGGGCTGTCCGTTTCGACTGTCTGGATTATATCATGGCGTGCCTAGTTTGTCAATCATTATTTTTGGATTTTTGGCGTAAACATTTGTTGATGTGGTATAACATTTGTTTATTATCTATTATGTAGCATACTACACATTCTTGTCAAGTAGTTTTACTTTACAGCCAGACCCAGTGAGGGCCGTGTATAGGTGTAAAGCCGTTTTACTTGACACGGTATCGTGTCCGGCGTGCCTGGTCTGTCTGCTGCCGTGTCTGCCGTCCCTATGTTGCATTTCTGCGGTATGCCCCATAGGGGGGCACGGTTATGGTATTTTAGGGTCTGCCGATCCGCAGGAATGAGTATTGTTACTCCATCTCCCACACCCCCTTCCCATTTCATGTCTCCCCTGTTTTCCGAACATTTTGCACCCAAATGAAAAAGAGGTAAATTGCATCCGAAACCTGTTTTTTGTGCCACTTTTAATTCGTAAATCCCGGAAACTACGCCATTTTGATTATGATGTATTTTTCAATCTTTAGAATAAGTAATAACGCAATTCCTTAACAAAGCCAAAAGAATTCAGAACTTCCTTATGTAAAATAAATGTTCTTATTATTGGGTGGTTCTCTTGACAAACGTACACAATTCTGCTATAATATCAGTACAAAGTTAATTAAACCGTTCTAAGAAAGGAGAACCAATATGAGTAACTTAATTCCATTCAGACCCACATCCGCAGGCCTGATCGATGTAACAAAAGTTCATCAGAACAGCCTGAAGATCAAGGCCGGGCTCATCGCCCCAGCAACCGAGGACACCTCCTACGAGCTGGCACCTGAGCACGCTGCTGAGCCGATCAAGAGCATGGAGGATATCATCCGTATCTCCCAGTTCCTGATCAGCCAGAAGAGGTGGAGAGACAACATGCTCTTCATTGTTGGGATTAACTTTGGTTTGAGAGTCAGTGACTTGAGAATCCTGAGGTTCTCCCATCTGATCAACGATAACTTTACCTTCAAGACCAGCTTCGCTATTCTGGAGACCAAGACCAGGAACACGAGGAAGGTTCAGAAGAACCGGCACATCAGCATCAACGAGGCTGTAAGAGACTCAGTTCTTCTTTATCTGGAGAACACCCCGAATGTCCATCTGAGCGACTATATGTTTAGGTGTGAGGGAAACCGGGGTAAGAACCAGAACCAGCCCATTCACAGGAACTCGGTTGACCGAATTCTAAAGGGGATTGGAGAGGATCTGAACCTCCCCTACCGTATGGCGACTCACACCCTCCGTAAGTCCTTTGGATTTCACCAGATGGTTATGAGCCACAACGACCCTCGTAAGCTCTTGCTTCTGCAAAAAATGTTCGGGCATAGCACCTCAGCTCAGACTCTGGAGTACATCGGTATTACGAAGGATGAGATTGAGGATGCTTATCAGAAGATGAACCTTGGAAGCAAGACCTCTAATTATCTGATTGACGGGGTCTTGTACGAGACGGAGGGCGTAATCGCCTGATCTGGGTGCCAGACCCACACTGTACCTTGAAAACTAAATAACCCAAAATTCCGAACTTTTTGGTCTATTTTCAAAATGACTATTATAGGGTTTTTCCCAGCACCAATGGGAAAATGGGTTTTTGACGGGCCTCAACCCCCTGTGCCACAGCAGGTTCAGAAATCGCTCCTATAATAAATAAGAAGAGTAAAGAGAAAAAGCTCTGAAAAGAAAACAGAACTTTTTAATTAAGTTTGGATGCTACAGGATATCAAACAAGATAGCCTAGAAAATAGCAGACAAACTTCATTACGCCGATTTTGTGGGAAAAATTTTCGGGTTATTCCCCAAACTATTTAAGAAAGGGTTGATGCTATGAATATCTTCTTTCTCTGGGTGGAAATTAAGGTGGTGAACGAGTGAAGCCAATCAAAGTGGTGGATGCGAGGATGGGCCGAGGTAAGACCTCGGCGGCGATTCGGTATATGAATGAGCGGCGTGGCGAGCAGCGATTCATGTTCATCACTCCGTATCTCACGGAGGTGGAGCGTGTAAGAGATGCTTGCGGATTCATCGAACCGAAGAGCGAGAATCAGACCAAAACCGCTGACCTGCGCCGACTCCTGCACGAGGGACGGAGCGTGTCGATGACCCATGCGCTATTCTATCTCATGGATCGCTCCATGATGAATGTGCTTCGTGAGCGGAGGTATACGCTGATTGTGGATGAAAGCCTTGACCTGATATCCAGGCTGAATATCAGCGCAAAGGACACAAAGCTCATCACCCAACAATTGACCACCGAGGATGAAAACGGATGGCTTGCGTGGAATGACTCGGACTACGAAGGGCGGTTCGACGACTTTAAGCGGTTGGCTGATACCAAGGCACTTTTCCGGCTGGACAGTGCTCTGATGAACATCGTTAGTCCGGATGTGTTCGACGCATTCTCTGAGGTTGTCATGCTGACCTATATGTTCGACGGGCAGTACCAGAGAGGATACTTTGATTACTGCGGCATCGAATATGAAATCGTTGGTGTGGAAACGGATGAGCTTGGTTTTAAGTTCTCCGATAAGCCGGACTCCCCTCCTCCCCTCGACCTATCGTCCCTGATTACCATTCTGGACAATAAGCGCATGAATCGGGTCGGAGACTCAAGGACGGCACTGTCCAAGAACTGGTACGCAGGTCGGTCCAATGATGATGAGGAGGTTAAGGCTGTTCGGAGGAACCTCGAAAACTTCTTCCGCCATCACTCTGGTGATACTGGTGGTACAAGGATCTGGACGACATTCAAGACCGAGGTACGCAAGGTTGTGTCCACCGGGGGTAGGTTTCGGAGCAGTTACCTGCCCATGAACATCCGGGCCACAAACGAATACCGAGAGGCGACCGCCGTTGCTTATCTGGTCAATCGATTCTGCGACCCGAATATCACGAAGTTCTTTGCTGAAAAGAACATACATATTGATAACGAAGCCTTCGCCCTGTCTGAGATGTTACAGTTCATCTGGAGAAGCGCCATTCGAGACAACAAACCAATCACACTGTATATCCCCAGTAAGAGGATGCGGGACTTACTGGTTAATTGGATCAACGAAACCAAACAAGGGGGACATTAAAAATGTACGAACCAACCTGTCAGAGCTGCCTGTTCGCCGACCTGTGTGCGAGGGGTTATCCCTGCAGCAATTACACACCAACTGACGAGGACCAAGTCGACCTCGACCTGATCGAAACCGGGCGTGAAGCCTATCGCCGGGAGTGGGAACGATATATCGAAGAGGATTAACCTCTTAATATTTTTGTTCTTCCAATGTTAATTAAACCGTTTTAAGGAGATGGAACAACTGGCTAAACAGCAAACCTGCCAACGATACATATTTAAGATCCACAGCGGCCGCCTCCGGAAGGCCAAGTGGAAACTGACTCTTCCGTTGTCCGAAGCCAGAAAGAATGAGGAAATCATCTCTCTGGCTGACAGCCAAGTGTTGCGCTGGCTGGATGAGTTAAATGGGATTACGGATGCGGATGAGCGAGCCAAGGAAATCAAGCGGGAGATTCGGCGGCTGCGGAAGGAACCTGAAAGTGTCTCGATCAAGAGGCAGATCCGGCAGCTGTATGCGCAGCTGGATGAGATCCAATTCAAGCCCGACTATATGTGCCTGATCATCGACAAGGAGAGGGATTACCACCGGGCAAGAAAGGGATTCTCGATCAACGGTCTGAAATACAAGCGGCTTCTCGGCACCAACGGAGGTGTTAAGAACGAGACCATCGTGTTCATAAGCGAGCGGCACGAGAAAGAAATCAAGCGGCGCATTGAAAACGGTAGAGATCCAACCAAGAAGCTTGTCCCAGCAAAGCTGGAAGCCTATAGAGCTCTAACATGCAGCGCATCTATTCCGGTGAGTACCCCGAACGGTATCCTTGTGGTCCCAGAGTGCGAGACACAGTTCATTGAAGATATCATCTATATGGACGACGAAGGACGAGATGAACCACTGATGGAGTTCCGTCCCGGACAGACTATTGATCTGGATGAATCCGATGGGTACGGATTGATGCTGCCTTCTCTCGCCAGAAGGTGGAGCGAGGAGCTCGGTCTGGACTACACGATGGGCGGAGCCAATTCCCGCTGGAGTTGGGAAAAGGGAATGATCTTCACATTCGATTTTGTGGATTTTGCGGAGAAGGTCGCAAGGGGCTACCTCGTAAAGGATGCCTGGGGCAACGAGGTCGATATCCGGAATGTCGAACTAATCTTCACGACCTCAATGCTGAAGCTCTGGGACAGCTATGACAGCTGTGAGCATTACATGCGGTGCTGTGAGGAAAATGGATACAGGATCGGCATTACAAAGACCTGCCCCCGAGAACTGGAGAGTGAGCGGGCGCTGAACTATCAGTTCATCCAGAGCTATGACCTAGATGATGAAGCGATCGAGGAATTGATTCGTCCAACCATGGACGAGATTCATGATGTGCTGCACGGTGATATTGATAAGACAATTATCTTTTTGAAGGGCTCTGGCCTGAATGAAAGGAATGTCATGGCACAGTCTGATGATTATGCGAAGGCACTGATGATTGACCGGCGCATGATTGATGACCCGTATGTCCAGAGCAGTATTTTCAGTCGAATTAAGAATCGAATCAACGAAGCGAAGGTTGGCGTACTGAATGTTCACGGAAATTACTCCATGATCTCCGGCGACCCGTACGCATTGTGCCAGAGTATTTTTGGATTGCCTGTTACTGGCCTGCTTGCCGCCGGGGAGATTTATAACGGGTACTGGCGAAATCTGCCGGCGGAAAAGCTTGCGTGCTTTCGGGCGCCGATGACTTGTCATAATAACATTCGCCTTGTCTCTCCTAATAAATCAGACGAGGCCAACTACTGGTATCAATATATGCAGACCAACACAGTGATGAATTGCTGGGACTCTGCGTGTCACGCACTCAATGGAGCCGATAAGGACGGCGACCTTGTGATGCTGACCGACAACCGTGTGTTGGTTGATTATCACAGGCCCCTCCCGACATTGATGTGCATTCAGCGCAGAGCTGAGAAGAAGTTGGTCACCGAGGACGATATCGTTGCTGCGAACATCGCATCCTTTGGCGACGACATTGGTAAGACCACAAACTGGATCACTTCTATGTTTGAGGTCAGATCAAAGTTCGACAAAGACTCAGAAGAGTATAAAGTGCTGAGCTACAGAATTAACTGCGGCCAGTTATACCAACAGAACTCAATAGATAAAGCCAAGGGAATCGTCGCCCAACCTATGCCCCGTTCCTGGCACGATCGTCATGCCGCGAACACCATTGAGGGTGACGAAATCAGAAGATTTTATAATCGTATCGTTGCCGACAAAAAGCCATACTTCATGATCTACATCTACCCGTCGCTCATGAAGCAATACAATACATATATCAAGAATACAAACAAAAACGCCCTCCGCGAGTTCCGGCTCTCCGTCGATGAATTGGAGGCGCTGCCGGAAGACCTCTTGACCGAGCGGCAGGCGGAGTTCCTCCGATACTACCAGAGCCGTATCCCGGTCGGTACGGGTCCGTGTGTAATGAACCGCATTTGCCGCAGGTTCGAGCAGGAGTTTGATGGGTATCTGAGGAGTCGTCGAACTGAGGTCGACTTCGATTATACGATTCTTAAGAGTGAAGCCGTGTATACCAAGACTCAGTACAATTCCGTTGCGGCAATCAGAGAGGAGTATAACAGACAGCTCCGCAGTTTCGCCGTCTACTCATCCTACGAAAGAGTATCCGCGGACGATGCGTGTCTGGTCGTGGCTAGTCTGAGAGACAGGTTTATTCAGGACGCCACTCTTGCGTGCCCGAACGAAGACGCACTGTGCAATATTGTTTTGGATCTGTGTTACACCAGCGGACTGACGAAGCGGTTTGCATGGGATGTGTGCGGCCCGTCTATAATTAAGAATCTGCTCGCCAGAAACGAAAACCGGTTCACATACCCGACCAGATCGGACAATGGCCCGATTTCGTTTAAGGGATTCAGCTACGAGCTTGCAAACTATTGTGTGGAGGAAACTAATGGAGATCATTTTGAATGAGTACGAGTGGGCAGAGCGTGCAATCGCTGAGCACAGACTTGGCCTGAAGCCTATGGATACGCTCACTCGTGTTGCGAAATATTACATAGCCAATCAATATAACAGGAATGATGTTCGGGATATGCTGGACATCTTCCTAGCCAAGTGCGATCCGGACGCCTCGTTGGTGCAGTGGTCAGATACGCTGGATAGAATTGTGAGGGCTGCCGCCAAGAGACCAATCGTCAAGATTGATGGTGTTCGGATTTTTCAGTCTGAGCTTGAGTGTATCGAGAAGATCGGGCGCAAACAGCTACAGCGGTTGGCGTTCACTATGCTTTGCGTTGCGAAATATTGGGATGCCGTATCGCCAAACAACAACCACTGGCTTAACACACCAGACCGGGACATATTCGCACTGGCGAATATCAGAACCTCCGGAAAGCGCCAGTGTGCGATGTATGGCGAGCTGAGAGACGCCGGGTTGATTCGGTTTTCCAAGAAGGTGGATAATCTGAATGTGCAGCTCACATTCATCGAAGAGCGTGACGCACCCCCCGCCTTATTTGTCTCAGATTTCCGAAATCTCGGGTATCAGTATCTAAGCCGGGCGGACGATACATATTTCGAATGTGCGAATTGCGGCATTATCGAGAGGAAAAACGCCGCAAACAAGGGTCGCAAGCAGAAATATTGTGCATGTTGCGCAGCTGAAATCCGTACGAAACAGAATATCGACTCGGTTATGCGATCTCGCTGTATAAAAGAAAATTGACTTGTTGGAAAAAATGACGGGCCTCAACCCACTGTGCCACAGTGGGTTGAGGCCAGCTTGCGCAGGGCTAATATATGAAGGGAATAGTGCAAAATTCCCAACGGAAAAATAAACAAATTTGATTTGAAGAAAAGGATTGATTTCATGATCGCAATTACCCTAGAAGAGAAGAACGCCATCAGGGAGAGGTACCCCAATGTTCACATTGTGCGTACTATGAAAAACGACTCCAAGAGGCATCATTACTTCTGTACCGAAGACCCCGGCCCCATGAGCCTGCTTCGGAAGCTGCGTGGAGAGAAGGAGCCTGTGCGACATAACAGGAAGCGCCGCCGCTAATTTGCCAGGAGGTGCGCTTATGCAATTAGACAGGCTGCATAACGAAAGTGATATCGCATATCACAAGAGATTGATCTTCGGAAAGCTGGACGATAAGAGCCTCGCAGATGTGGATTTCACTGAACTTGCCAGAGCTGTATACGGCAAGGATTACAGCTCAGATACGGCAAGGAGGATGATGTACGGAAGTTACCGTACACTGCAGATTCTTGGGAATGATATCGGTCCAAAGGATGGGGTCGGATTTGTGGGAAGCCAGATCCTGAGGCTTCAGAAGGAACAACAGCAGGTTCGCGATCAGCGTCGAGAACTGAATAATGACGTTCGGGTGGAAGCCAGACGGGAGCATCTCGAAAGTGCATTGATCGCCGCTGCGAATGATCTGCATAACACGGTTGGCCGTGCTTTTGACAATAGAGCTTCAAACGGTCCTTACAGCGATATTTGTGTGTATGATCCCTCAGAAAGCGAAGCGGTGCTTGTGCTGAGTGACTGGCACTACGGTATGAAGACGGACAATGTTTTCAACTACTACGACACCTCCGTATGTAAAGACCGGGTCGGCGATGTCGTTCAGGGAACCGTTGACCGGATTGTGCGGCACGGATGCAAGAAGCTCCATGTGGTGATTCTTGGTGATCTGATTCACGGCGGAATTCATTGTACGGCAAGGGTCGCATCTGAAGAATTAGTCTGTGATCAGCTTATGCAAGTGTCCGAGATTCTCGCCCAGGCGATTGAGGTTCTGAGTCGATATGTCGAAGAACTGTTTGTGTATACCACATACGGTAATCATGCGAGGACGATCCAGAATAAGAAGGATAGTGCTCACAGGGATAATATGGAGCGACTGATTCCATGGTGGATCGATCTGCGGCTTGCATCCTGCGAGAATGTGAGTGTAGTTCCGGACGAAGGAACGGAGTTCTTGTTCCTGAATGTGTGTGGGCACGAAATTTGCGCCTCTCATGGAGACCTTGATTCTGTGCGTACCTCTCCCCGTTTGCTGCCAACCTTGTTCCAGAAGGTGTACGGCAAGGATGTGGAGTACATTCTGATTGGAGACAAACATCACAGGGAGAGCTTCAGTGAAGTTGGGGTTACTGCGATGATCTGTGGCTCTCTGTGTGGAACAGACGATTACGCAAACGAAAAGCGGTTGTACTCCAACCCGGAGCAGCTGCTCCTGATCGTTAATGAAAAAGATGGTGTGGATGCCGAGTATCGGTTGAAGTGCTGACGATACATATCTAGCCCGGTGGGTAATACCGCCGGGCTTTCATGCATTTATGAGATATTTGCCGGTATAGCTCAGTCGGTAGAGCAACTGATTTGTAATCAGTAGGTCGGGGGTTCGAGTCCGTCTACCGGCTCCATTTGAAATTTAAGGAGGTGGCCTGAGTGCCTAGAAAGACAAAAATGAACAGCATTACAAACCCGGAACTTTTGGCACAGGTCAACCCTGACAATATGCAGCTAAAGAACGACTTTCTGGAATACTTAAGATCCATTCAGCGTAGCCCCGGTACGATTTCTGGGTATTCCAATGACTTAGATATTTTCTTTGTGTGGGTAATGCAAAATGCCAAGAACAAGCCATTTCACAAGATTACAAAGAGAGACATCATTGCATACCAGGGTTGGCTGATTAGTGCAAACCAGAATAGTCCTGCACGAGTTCGTAGGTTGAAAGCAGCACTTAGCTCCCTCTCCAATTACTGCGAAAACATACTCGCTGATGAAGAGGAAGAATATACAAAGTTTCGGTCTATCGTGCGAAAAATCGAAAACCCCGCTCTGATTCCAGTGCGAGAAAAGACCGTTTGGAGTGACACGGAGCTGTTGGAGGTTCTCCAAAAGCTTGTAGAAAAGAGACGCTATGATGTGGCTTGCTTTCTTGCACTTGCTATGTATAGCGGAAGGCGGAAGTCTGAGATTTGCAGATTTCGTGTATCTGACTTCAATGACTCTCACTTAGTCTGTGATGGCGCCCTGTATAAAAGCTCTCCAATCCTAACTAAGGGTGGGAGGTATCTGGAGTGCTATACATTGGCAAGTAAGTTCAAGCCGTATTTCGATCTTTGGATGAACGATTGCGTTGATAAGGGCGTCAATAGCGAGTGGTTATTCCCAGCAGATAACGATGGGAAGGAGCATATCGGGACTGCGAGGGTCAATAGTTGGATGCAAATTGTTGATAAACTAAGCGGAAAGGACGCATACGCCCACTCCCTACGTCACTTTTTCTGTAGTGAACTTGTTCGTGCCGGCATTCCGGATAGCGTCATTATTGATATTGTCGGTTGGAAAAGTGCAGACATGCTCAGAATCTACGATGATACGCCCAAAGACGATAAGTTCAGTATGTACTTCGGCGCTGAGGGCATTAAGACAGTTGAAGCGAAATCCCTCTCCGACCTGTAAAGCGAGGTACCATGAATAGAAAGGAACTAATTGAACGGGCCGCCGCCATCCTCCGTGAAAGCGACACCCGTAAACCAATTACGATTCAAAGGCATACTTTTACGATTACAGACGACAGTGGCGATTCAGCCAAGTTTGTTGTCCGTAGAAAAGAAAAGGATGCGCTTTATAACGCAGATGATGTATCCAATATCATTGATGCCTGCTTTGCCGCCGTGATTGAGTCACTTAAGCGCGGAGAGGATGTAACAATTAAGGGGTTTGGAACCATCTCTCTGCACCACCGTGCCGCAAGACGCACCAAAGAGCCGAACACCGGCGAATGGTGCGATGTCGAAGCACGGTATGTTCCGAAGATTGTTTTCGGCAAGGATATGAAAATGGCGGCCAGGGTGTATGAACTTTCAAGGGCAGAGGCTACATCAGGACCTATCAATCTTGAAGACAACCTTGAAGAGGAGGGTGACTGATGCCAGCTATTGAAGTCAATGCGTCTGGAACCGTATGCCGAAAGTGTGGAGTTGCATATGGCAGGCTTAAGGGTAATTTCCCGATCAGCTACGCTCAGCTTCATAAAGGAGTCGGATATCTCCCCTACTGCAGAAGCTGCGTCGACAGTATGTACGATGCGTATCTCGCCGAATGCGGGGATACTAAGAGGGCCGTACGGCAGATGTGCCGGAAGCTAGACTTGTATTGGAACGAGAAGTCATTTGAGGCTGTAGAGAAAACCACTTCAAACAGATCAATGATGACCGGATATATCGCCAGAGTGAATGGTCTGAAGCAAGCCGGCAAATCTTACGATGATACCCTCCGCGAGGAAAACGCAATGTGGGAGTGGAACGCCACTCTTGGTTCTGAGCCGACTCCTCAACCTGTAGCCAATCAACATGAGGCAGAAGATGCGGTCATTGTGATCGAAGTCCCTGAGGACGTCATCGAATTCTGGGGTTCTGACTTTGAGCCTGAATTCGTGATGAAGCTTGATAAGCGGTATAAACAGTGGACGGACGGAGCTGAACTTGATAAGGGTTCTATCTCTTTATATAAGCAGATTTGTATTCTGGAAGAGATGATCAATCGGGACGCCGCTGAAGGCAAGCCGGTTGACAAGAATATGAATATGCTGAACACGCTGCTCGGCAGCGCCAACCTGAAGCCAGTCCAGAAGAAGAGTGAGGCAGATGTTGCAATGGAAGCCACACCGTTCGGTGTTTGGATCGATCGTTGGGAACATAAGCGTCCGGTTCCGGAGCCCGACCCTGCATTCAAGGATGTAGACGGAATTATTCGCTACATATCAGTCTGGTTCTACGGGCATATTAGCAAAGCTCTTGGCATCAAAAATATGTACTGTGAAATGTACGAAGAAGAGATGGCAAGAATGAAGGTTGAGCGTCAGGAGTTCATTGACGACGGAGATGATGACGAGGCGTGCTTCAACTCTATCTTCGGCGGGGCCGAGGTGTAACATATGTCCCGGTATGAACAAATTATGTCTGGCGCTGCAACATGGGCAGGATATTACCGGGCAAACATCAATCGATTTGCCGAGGATTATCTCCATGTAAGACTTCGTCTTTTCCAGAAGATACTTCTGGTTATGATGAATTACTGTGCGACTTTCCTCTATATCGCGTCACGCGGACAGGGAAAGTCCTATCTGTGTGCTATTTTTTGTTGTTGCAGGGCGATCCTTTATCCAGGCAGTAAGATTGTCATCGCATCTGGTACTCGCGGACAGGCTATAAATATACTCCAGAAGATCACAATGGAGTTAAAGCCTCGATCGCGTGAGCTTGCCGCAGAGATAGACGAGAAGAACTCCAAGATAAACGGAACAGATGCAGTTCTTGCGTTTAAGAACACATCATACATAAAGGTCGTCACCTCAGGTGAATCCGCCAGAGGCCAGCGAGCCCATGTTCTGATCCTGGACGAGTTTCGTCTTATCAACAAGGATACGATTGATACGATTCTGCAGCACTTCTTGGCCAGTAAGCGAGAGCCTGAATACTCAGAGCTTACCGAGCGAGAGCGTGAGGCCGAAAAGGAAAAAGAGCGTCTCAGAATGATGTACCTAAGTTCTGCGTATTTCCAGGAGCACTGGTCATACGAAACCTGTAAAGATACATTCAAGTTCATGTTGCGCGATAATTCCTCGCATTTTATTTGCGGCCTGCCATATCAGCTCGCAATCAAAGAAGGTCTTCTCGCAAAAGAACGAGTAGAAGAACAGATGGCTGCTTCTGATTTCACAGAGCCAAAATGGGCGATGGAGATGGGTGCAATCTTCTGGGGCGCCGGCGACGGCTCTTTCTTCGATTACGGATCAATCTCAAAGAACAGACATATCAAATATCCGATGTTGCCACGGAGTATGTCTGAAAAACTCGGCAACAATGCGCTGGTAAGAATCCCGCCAAAGGCAAATGGTGAGAAGCGTATACTGTCTGCGGATATCGCTTTGATGTCCAGCAAGAAGCATAATAATGATGCGACAGCCATCTTCATCAACCAGATGGTGCCGACCAAGGCGGGGAGATACACCAGCAATATTGTTTATTGTGATACATATGAAGGCTTGCGAACAGATGAGCAGGCATTGATCATCCGAAGATTGTACGATGAGTTCCAGTGCGACTACATCGTACTTGATACCAATGGTGAACCATCGCCCCTCCGCATAGCGATATGCGGATGCGCAGCGCGGAAGAATCGGGAAAGCTGTGATGCTAATCCGAGTGGAAGGCTTTATGTAATAGTATTGCCACACGCAACGCATAGGTGCTGAAACTGATTCAGAATATAATGCACCCAAGAGTCCGCGCTATCTAAACAAAAGAATATAGAGAGGTTTCCGATTGTTACTTAGTAATACAGCAAATGTTACGTGGAATTCGAGAAACAAGAAGCACTACGTGTCACTAGGATATGAGTTTACTCATATGGGTGACACGATTATTGTTTCTACTGACGATCTCACTGTCGGGAGTCAGGCGGAAGTGCTTGTCGAATGTGACTATTGCGGGCTGGAATATTACATCCCGTGGTATCAGCGTATTGCAAAGAACAGACGTACATTCATCACGAACGATTGCTGTGGGAATGTAGAATGTCTTGAGAGAAAGGCAAAAGAATCTGTAAACGCCAAATATGGCGGGCATTCGGAAATGTACTTTTCCTGCAACGAAAATAGAGTTGCGACAAATATCGAAAGATACGGAGCGGAAAATCCGTTCGGAAGCGATTTGATAAAAGATAAAATCGTTGAAACGAATTTGGAAAGATATGGCGTTCCGTATACACAACAATCTGAAGTAGTGCGAAATAAAACAGTGTCCACATGCCGAGAGAGATACGGCGTCAATCATTATGTTGAACTCTTTAAGGGGAAGCATGTCAAGGAGAATAGCCCTAATTGGAAGGGCGGTGTTGAATATTCCCGTGTTGAGAGAGCTACATATGAGTATGTACAGTGGCGAAAATCTGTTTTTATCAGGGACCAATATCGTTGCCAATGTTGCGGTGCTAAGAACAGTGAAACTGGACACGCAGTTGAACTAAATGCGCACCACATTCAAAATTGGCGCGATTACGAGGAACTTCGCTATGATACAGATAATGGTATTTGTTTTTGTTCTGACTGCCACAACAATTTCCATAGGAAATATGGGAAGCGAAATAATACTCGGCAGCAACTTGAAGAATTTTTATGTTTAGATAAATAGGTATGCTGAACTTGCGGGAATCAAACCGTAAGAACTACCGGATAAAAAGCCGGTAGGTTAACAAAATGGTTGGTTTAGGATGTTTCGATACTCTCGCTCATGATATCAGCGACCCTGAAACAGGCGAGATTTATCCAGCGTTATCCTGCATCAATGACAAGACGATGGCTGATCGATGTACTGTACCAGGCGCAGACAGGGTCATCTGGTCCATTAAGGCAAGCGCCGCCCTTAACTCAGACTGCGCGTTCTTGCTTCGCGAGGGTTTTAAGAATGGTCGCATTCGTCTTTTGGTCACCGAGTATGATGGCAATAACTACCTATCCGAAATAAAGGGGTACAGTAGTCTATCGGCGACGGAGCAACAGAAGCTTCAGCTACCGTATGTACATACCACACTTCTCATCGATGAGCTGGTCAAGCTTCAACACGATGAATCGGGCGGCAAGGTTCGCATCCGGGAGCGTTCCGGTATGCGCAAAGACCGCTACTCCAGTCTGAGCTACAACTATTATGTTGCGACGCAGCTTGAAAGCAAGCTTGGTCGCAAGCGCGAAAGCAGTTCTTCCGGGGACATCTTCATGTTCCGGAAGCCTAAATTAAAACACAACGGAGGGTGGTGAAATGATTGAGTAAGAAAGCTAAAAAGAAGGCGGCTCAGCCGTCCAGCCCCGTGCGGGAAAAGTCAGAGTCCCATGAGAGGGGCGGCGACCGGGTGCAGTTTGCCGGCGAATTCGGTATATCTCAGCGTTTTGCCGTCCTGAATCGTCTGATTACGAGAGATCTGAACAATGTGGTCAAGACGCCGACATTCACCAAATACTCCAAGGACAACATTACAGAGTACCTAAAAGACCCATACCGGTACGAAAAGCAGCTTCGGGATGCGGTTACATATATCTACGGCGCAAGCTCTCACTTCCGTCGGCTGATTCAGTATTTTGCTGGACTCTCCGACCTGTCTTATGTGATCTCTCCGTACAGAATCGACCCAAACAAGGCCAGTGTCAGCCGAATGAACAGCAACTATCGCAAGGTTATGAACTTCATGTCCCTGGTCGATCAGAAGCAGCTGGCTAAGATTTTGACCGTCTGTCTGAGAGAGGACGTATTTTATGGTACTGTCTGGGTCTCGAACGACAATATCACCATTCAGCAGCTTCCCCCTGATTACTGCAAGGTATCTGCAATTGAGGGGAATGTCCTGAATATTGGTTTCGATTTCTCTTATTTCGATAAGTACCCTGCTCTGCTGGACTATTATCCTCCGGAGTTTAGAGCAAAGTACGACGGTGTTTATAAGAAGAACACTCGAAACAAGTGGATCGATTTGGATTCCCCGACCTCGTTTGCAATCAAGGCAAATGACGACGTCCTTGACTACGCACTGCCGCCCTTTGCTGGAATCTTGAGAGAGGTCTACGACATTGAAGATCTGAAGCAGCTCCGCCTGACCAAGACTACGCTGGATAACTATGCAATGCTGGTTATGAATCTGGAAGTGGACGATGATGGAAATTGGTCTATGGATCTGGGTAAGGCGAAGGAGTTCTATCGCAACCTTGACAGCGTGCTGCCGGAGGAGATTGGCTCCGTCCTGTCTCCCATGAAGATCGATAAGATCAGTTTTGAAAGAACGCACACCGGCGATACAGACACGGTCGCAGAGGCCGAGCAGAATCTATTTACTGCCGCTGGTGTAAGCTCTCTGATTTTCAACAACAGCAAGGCTTCTGCAAACGCACTGACGCTATCCATCAAGGCGGACCAGGCGATCACCTTCGGTATCGTGAAGAGCATCGAAGGCATGCTGAACCGCCTGATTCAGGCACAGTCCTTTGGAAAGAATTTCAGAGTGACCTTCCTGGATTGCAGTCCTTTCAACCGTAAGGAAGTTGGCGATATGTACCTGAAGGCTTGCCAATATGGCATGCCAATGGTCTCCTACTACTGCGCATCTCAGGGGCTTGGTCAGGCAGAACTCGACTCTATGAACTTCCTGGAGAACGAGGTTCTGAATATCAAGAGGCTGTTTATCCCACTTCAGAGTTCTGCAACACAGTCCTCGGGCGGTGCTACCGAAGAAGGTGGTGCACCAGAGAAAGGGATTGATGAACTGTCCGAGAGCGGCGAGCAGAACCGCGAAGATGCATGACGAGGTGAACTTATGTTTATCTATGTATTCAGCAAGGATGCAAAGAACGAGCTGATTGCAAAGGGTCTTACGATGATGAATTCTGATGACGCAAATGAGAGATACATCTTCGCAGCCAATTCTGACAAGTTGTTTTTCGCAGACTTCAAACACAACTACGCAGTATCCGATATACTGACTTTCTGATGTCCGTGTGGAGCGCCATACGGGCTTTTTCTATTGATAGGTGGTGAACTGTAATTATGGACGAGAGAAACATGGTGCTGGCCTTTGACTCTCATATTGACTCTCTGGTGGAGCACAATAGTTCTTTCGATAAGGGTGTACTGCGAATTTGCTACACCGGCAAGAACCGTAACGGCAGCTTCATCGGCAAGGATGTATTTGAGCGTTGTATGCCAAGTGTTTACAACTGCCCCGTCGTGTGCAGGTACGACCGTGAGGCTGATGAGATCGGGTCTCATGATATGGAACTTGTAAAGAATGACGACGGCATGTATCTGGTCAATCTAACACAGCCTGTGGGTGTTGTACCGCTCGGTGCAAAATACTGGTGGGAGATCATCACAGATGGCACAGTAGATCACGAATACCTTTGTATTGATGTGATCTTGTGGAAGAGACAGGAGGCATACAAGAAGATCAAAGAAAATGGTGTTACAGACCAGTCAATGGAGATTCTCGTAAAAGAGGGTCGCATGGTGGACGGGGTCTACATCATTGATCGTTTTGAATTCCAGGCATTTTGCCTGCTGGGAACCGCAGAACCATGTTACGAGTCTGCATCTCTGGAGGTTTTCTCTAAAAATGAGTTCCGAACCCAGCTTGCTGAGATGATGCAGGAATTTAAGGAAGCATTTTCTGTGATTCAATCCCCGGACGAAGGGGTTGAAATAAATCAAGAACTGTTGGAAGGAGGAAATGAAGCATTGGATGAAAAGAATGCTCTGATTGAAGAGTTTGGCATCGATATCGCAACTCTGGATTTTAGCATCGACGACTTTACTGTTGAGGAGCTGCGCGAGAAGTTCCAGACCATGAAGAACGAGCACGCCTTTGCTCTGGCACAGCAGTTCTTGCAGGAGCTGTTCCGTGCTCTGCATACCGAGCGTGTTGACACCGACTTCGGCGACGTTGCCCGCTACTGGTATATCGACCACGACCCCGATCTTTGCGAGGTCTATTTCGAAGATGTCACCGACTGGAATATCTACGGTGCGTCCTATTCTATGGATGGCGACAATGTCGTGATCGACTTCGACTCTAAGAAGCGAAAGAAGTATGCGATCGTCGATTTCGACGAGGGTGAACAGGGCTCCATGAAAGCCCTGTTCGATCTGGCTGCTCAGAAGCTGATTGAGAGCAATGCGTCTCTCGACGAGTTGAATCAGAAGTTTAGCGCCGCATCTGCTGAACTCGAAGCAGTCAACTCTGAACTGGCTGATCTGAGAGAATTCAAGACTAATACCGAAAAGGCCAACCTCGATGCCAAGCGCAGCGAGGTTTTTGCTATGTTCAGTGACCTGACAGAGGTCGAGGCTTTTGCTGAACTGCAGGCTAACTGTGATGGTATGTCTATGGATGAGTTGGAGGAGAAGTGCTACGCCCTGCGTGGCAGATATGGCACTCCTGCAAGCTTTTCCGCAAAGCCCGCAGAGGGCGCACCTAAGCTGCCCGCAGGCGGCATTTACGGTGTTGAGACTCCGGATGACGAGCCCTATGGCGGCGTATTCCTGAAGTATCTGCATAACACCAACTAACACTATTTAAGGAGGAAATATCAAATGGCAAAGTATTGTGTTATCCGTACTGACCTGATGGCAGGCACCAAGCAGAATGCCGACCTGGTCTCTCTGCGATTCTATGACGCTGACGGCAATGTTGCCGAGGTCGAGAATGGCATCATTGTTGAGCTGAAGGGTTATGAGGAGGGTCAGCGAGAGGTTATGAAGGCTGTCGCCGCTACCTCTGCTTCCAAGATGAACGATGTTGCAATCGTCGCCGCCCCCGAGGTTATGTACGACGAGCGTAAGCAGAACCTGGACGAGTTTATTAACGAGGCTGGCAAGGCAGTTCGTGGCTACATTCCCCGTTCCCGCAACATCTTCTCCGTGACCAAGGAGGGTTTTGTTGGCGACGCTCCCGCTGAGGGCGGCAAGGTTGGCATCGGTGCCAACGGTAAGCTGGACGCTGCAGGCTCCGGCTTCGGCAAGTGTGTCCACATTGAAAATGCTGGCCGCTATACCTACTACGCCATCGAGATTGGCGTTACCGAGGCCTAATTTAGGAAAGGAGGAAGATAATAATGACCAACATGAATGATATTATCAAGGTTGCCGTTGACGCTTATCACGGCAATGTTCAGAAGTATTCCAAGGGTGAGTCCATGGAGATGCTGCGCAACGCCATGATCGAGGCTAACGGCGGCTCCACTACTCTGAACTACAAGAACATCCGTGACGGCAAGTGCACTGGCCTGTTTACTCTGGTCGAGGAGATCCTGATGCGCACTGCCGTCGATGGTCTGTCTGAGTCCGATTTCTTCTACAACCTGGTTGACTTCCGCAATGTCGCCGAGGGTGATCGCCCTGTCTTCGTTGTCAACGACGCCAACCTGTTCGTTGTGTCCGAGGCCGCTGATGGCACTCAGGGCATTCGTCGTCAGCGTCTGGGCGGCCGTTCCGAGACCACTGTTCCCACTGCCCGCAAGGTCGTCAAGATCTACGAGGAGCTGAACCGTGTTCTGGCTGGCCGTATCGATTTCAACGAGTTTATCTCCCTGGTGTCCGAGTCCTTCCGTCAGCAGCTGCTGAACGACATCTATGCCGCCTGGATGTCTGCCACTGCTGAGCAGATGGGCGGCGCCACCTACTTCCCCGCTGCTGGTGCTTACGACGAGGAGGGTCTGCTGGACCTGATCGCTCATGTCGAGGCCGCCGCCGGTGGCCGTCCCGCCACCATCATCGGTACCAAGAAGGCTCTGCGCAAGCTGGCTCCCTCCATTCAGGGCGACAATGCCGAGGCTGACATGTACAACATGGGCTACCTGGGTAAGTTCTATGGCACCAATGTCATCGCTATGCCTCAGCGTCATAAGATCGGCTCCACCGATTTCGTCATGGATGACGACACCCTGACCATCGTTGCCGGCGACGACAAGCCCATCAAGGTTGTCTACGAGGGTGAGTCCCTGATGCTGCTGGGCAATCCTCTGGATAATGCCGACCTGACTTACGAGATGGCATACTCCGAGAAGTACGGCATCGCAGTCGTTCTGGCTGGCGGCAACGCTGGCATTGGCCGCTACGAGATGGCCTGATAAGCTACATATCTTGGCGGGTCCATATCGGGCCCGCCTTCTGTATGAAAGGATAAGAAATGGAAGAGAAGAAGACTTCTAAAAAGCCCCGTGCTCAGAAGAGCGTCAAGGATGTAGCACCTCCGGAGGTGACCGTCTTTACCGCAGACGCAACCACTATTGACAACGAGGGTGTTCGTATTGAGGCCAAGCGGATTGACCCAAGCCAGATTGTCACTGTGTACAATGGCTTCCACGGTACGATGTACTATCGCAGCCGTAAGACCGGCGAGCTGTATAAGTGGGACGGCTTTGGTGATGAGCAGGACATGGAGCTTGGTGAGCTGAAGAACGCTAAGAGTTCCTCCAAGAAGCACTTCATCAACAACTGGTTCATGTTCGGCGATGAGGATGCATGGGTTATCGAGTACCTCGGCATCGTCCGATATTACAAAAATGCGGTCAGCATCGACGGTTTTGATGAAATTTTCGAAAAGGCCCCCGATGAGATCGCAGCAATTGTCAATGGAATGTCCGCTGGACAGAAGCGCTCTGCAGCATATCGTGCACAGCAGATGATTGAGGACGGCAGGATCGACTCCATGAAGAAGATCTCCGTCCTGGAGAATTGTCTCGGTGTCGAACTGGTAGAGCGTTAAGGATAAGGTGATGTACGATGGGATTGTCCTACGATATGCTCACATGGTCATTCCTGTCTAAAATCTCTGAGTATGAGTTTTCCGAAATGGGGTCACAGCAGCGAACCGATATTGTGGATGGCTACATGAGGCGTGCGGCCGCAAAATTCCGCAGTACCTGCAGATATGATATCGGTGCTGCAGACGACAACGCTCGTGAATTCTCTGCAGAGATTCAGGAGGACATCATTGAGGAGGTTGCAGACATTATTTCTGACGGAATGGTTGTTGAATGGCTCAAACCGTTTGTCAACCAGCAGGATAATTGGCAGCTTCTTCTGAATACCCGTGACTTCACAAGTCACTCCCCTGCGGAGCTTCTGTTCCGGGTTAGGGGTGCATATGACTCCGCGAGAAAAGAGTTTACAAATAAGATGAGGGAGTTCTCTTATTCTCACGGGGATTTGACGGACCTTCACACATGAATTGTGCTAAACAGGAACTCGTCAATACTGAGATGCTCCATAACTACCTCCACGGATTGACCGGTCGGTTCTTCAAGATTCTCCCGATTAGAGAGACAAACGGAGACACGCTCCGGACGTATGTGGAGAGCTTGCAGTTGGAGCTCATTGGATTCAAGTCACTGATGACTATGATCCAGAACGATCAGAGAATGCTATCCCTCATTTCTACACTGCAGTATCTGATCGACACACCAGATTGTGAATTACACATCGTCAGGCGTGAGGTGTTTCGCTCCATTGGCCTGTGTCAGGCACTTGACTCAGAATACGGCCTTGTGACCCAGACAGAGGGAGGTGCTTCCAATGAACCCTTGGGAGACCTATGAGGCAAGAAATGCAGTCAGGGGTGTTACCCGCAGGGATACCACGCTGAACAGGGCTCAAAACCGTCTTGCGAGAAAGATGCCGCAGACCCTGTCCTTTATGGATGTTTCTGTCGATGGTGTCAAGCACTCCATGTCTGTCATCGATACGGATAACCTGGACACAAAGCTTATTTTTACTATGCCAAACGAAACGGTGAAGCATGGCGGAATTGTGGAGTGGGAGGGTTATCATTGGATCATCACCGAGAAGGATGCACATTCAGAGGTGTACACAAAGGCCAAGATGCGCCAGTGTAACTACCTGCTTAAGTGGGTGGATGGACAAAGCATTATTGAAAGATGGTGCATTGTCGAAGATGGAACCAGATATCTGAGCGGCGAAATGGGCGACCGTGAATTCGTCGTCCTTCGTGGCGACTCAAGAGTAGCCGTGACCCTTCCAAAGGATGAATACTCCCTTCGTCTTGGAAGAGAAAACCGGTTTATCATCGATGATTACGGTGCCCCATCTCCTCTCGCATACAGGCTTACAAAGCCATTCAAGCTGGGCGGGAGCTTTGACGAAGATGGCGTTCTGCATTTTGTCATGTACGAATGTAACACCGAGGATGACGACAATCTGGAACTGCATATCGCAGACTATTATACACACTTCCCACGAGAGAATACTCCATCAGAGGAAGTGTCTAATTCCGGGGGGTGGATCTGATTGCAGCTGAGTGAATTGTATGACTACAAGAACAGACTTATGCATGATCTGCTTACGAATCCGGAAATCGTCCGTCTGATTGCGGACGGCAATATTCCTTCCGACCCGAGAACGCTTGCGTACAAGCAGGTATTCCCATATGAGTATATTCCCGAGACGGTGGAACACGGGACTACATATGTGTGCTTTGATGTGGATGTTCAAAAGGCCATTGACAACACATACATCCGGTATGTGATCTATGTGTGGGTCATGACACACAAAAGTAAGCTTCGCTTGGATGAAGGCGGTGTAAGACCGGACCGGATCGCAACCGAGATTGCGGACACAATCAACGGAAGCTGGAATTACGGTCTTGGAAAGCTCGACCTATATTCCTCCAAGCGGTGGTCCCCTACCTCTGACTATCAGGGAAAGGTGCTCACCTTCCATGCAACGGAGTTTAATCGAACATCTGCTACGAAGCATCCAATCCCTGCGAACAGGAAGGGTGACTAAATGGCGATACAGAACTTTCTGTACAAGCGAGAGATAGAAATTCCAAACAAGGATTTCATTCGCATCCAAGTGCCCACTGTCGGACAGGTTGTTGACAACGAGGAGTCATATTACCATCTCGTTCAGCTACTCACAGCGATGCCAATCGACATGATGGTCGATCTGGATCAAGCCGGAATCGACTGGACCGAGATCACGGACTATCAGTTGTTTCTGAATCTGTTCGGTGCGTTCAGAGAAATGGACACATCACTCGTGTTCGGTGATCTGGATTTGAAGCTGTTTCAATACGCAGAGGATGTGGATACCGGGAGGCCAATTCTTCTTGATGTTGCCAACGACAGAAAGATTACACAATCGGATTACAGGAGTATTGCCTATATCCTTCGGAAAATCCACGGATTCAAGAAGGACACCCGAAAGCCCGCAAACGCTGAGGGTAAACGATATATGTTGGAACGCGCAAAGGAGAAGCGCAAGCGCCATCGAGGACGCACGGTTGATTCTCAGCTTGAAGAGCTGATCATTGCGATGGTTAACTCTGAGCAATACCACTATGGATTTGAGGGGACACGAGAACTCTCAATCTACCAGTTTAATCAATGCGTACAACAAGTCGTGAAAAAGAACAACTACAACAACAGGATGATCGGCGTGTATGCCGGTACTGTTAACGCCAAGGAGCTCAGCCAAAGCGAGCTGAATTGGCTATCAAACAAATAGGAGGAAATGCTATGTTTATTGGCGATATCGCTATTACCAGCCTGGAGACCATTTCCTGCTTCGAGATTGGCACCGGCCTGCCTCTGTGCACCCTGGACGAGCTGCAGACCGCTACCATTGCCAACACCGAGGATAAGCAGGATATCACCGGCAAGCAGGGCCGTAAGCTGACCTCTCTGAAGAGGAATAAGGCTGTTAAGGTTACCGGCTCCAACGGTATGGTTTCCGGCGGCATGCTGGAGCTGCAGACCGGCAGCAAGTTTGCCAACAAGGCTACCGAGGTTCAGTGGGCTGATTACCTGACTGTCACCGGTAACGCCGCTGCCACCAACTATACCGCCGTCGGTACTGCCGGTGCAGAGATCTCTCACATTCTGGTGAAGGATAAGTCCGGTGTCCCCGTGAAGCAGCTGACTCAGGCTGCCGAGGCCGCTGCCGCAACCTTTACCTACGACCCCCAGACCAAGGCCCTGGCCTTCTCTGGTATCGAGGATGGCACCGAGATCGTCGCTTATTACAAGCGCAAGATCAAGGCTGATGTTCTGGAGAACCTGTCCGACAATTACTCCGGCAAGTGCATGATGTATGTCGACGCATTCGGCGAGGACAAGTGCGCCAATGTCTACCACATTCAGTTCTTCATCCCCAAGGCCGACTTCTCCGGCAACTTCGACTTCGCTATGGGTGACAACCAGACCGTTCACTCCTTCGAGGCCGAGGCTCTGGCCGGTGGCTGCGGCGGCTCCAGCGCATTCTGGACTTATACCATTTTCGCTGATGACGCCGAGGATGTCGCCTGATCGAGGTTGACTCATGCCCGCAGTGACTAAGAAGTGCCGTGCGTGCGGCAAGGAATACAAGGCGTGTCCAAATCTGGGTCCGACCGAGAATAAATTCCGCTGGCAGGATATTGCCTGCAGCCCTGAATGCGGCAAGGTGTATTTCCGGAGGATTGCCGAGTCCCGAGGCATTATTGCCGAGGAGACTAAGAAACCCCGGAGGTCCAAAAAGGCTTCCAAGGTTAAGGCGGAATAAACAGTTTGTAAGGAGGCAGTGAAAGCTGCCTCCTTATTTACGCAGGAGGAGTATGGGCAGATCAAAGTTTAATGTTGATAAGGATTATGAAAAGCGCACCTGCGACGGAATCATATTCGATTCAATCCTGGAGATGAAATACTATCGTGATGTTCTCTGTCCAAAAGTGGAAAGCGGCGATGTGGTCTATTTTGAACTGCAAAAACCATATGAGCTGCAACCAGAGTTTGTTCACGATGACAGGCGTGTTCGTGCGGTCACATATGTGGCAGACTTCTTCATCCGTTATGCAGACGGTCGAGAAGAGGTCATAGATACAAAGGGTTGCCCAGATACATCTGCGATTTTGAAAAGGAAACTGTTCTGGTACAAATACCCGGACACTACATATATCTGGGTTGGATACAGCAGGATAGATGGCGGTTGGGTCCCCTACGAAACAATTAAGAAGGGCCGCTCCGAGCGCAGAAAGTTAAAGAAGCAGAAGATGCTTGAAGAATTAAAGGAGGAGCCAAATGGCAAAGAAGATTAAAAACACCTTTGAGGATGTTATGAACGCTATGTTCAAGAACGAGGAAGTTATTGACTGGAATGGCGTCTCAATTTCTGTAAAGCACACCATCGGCCTGGCGGAGTCTCTCGACTTCGTAAAGAGTGTCGTGGAGAGCTGCTTCGATGATGCCGGTGTGTACATGCCGGAGCTCAGAGATTTCGCATTCCGCACGAATGTTATTCGAAAGTACACCGACATTGCGCTCCCCGTCGAGGCTGAAAAGCAGTATGCGCTTCTGTACTGTACAAATCTGTATGGGTCTATTATCGATGCGGTCGATGAAGGGCAGATCTCCGTCATTTGTCAGGCAATTGACGATAAGGTCGTATATGAGTGCGACACTCAGACGCGGGAGATCCGCACTCGCCTGGACAAGATGATTGAGTCACTTGGCACTGTCGCAGACAGCACGATTGCGCTGTTCGGCGGCATTGGAAAGGAAGACATCGAAAAGCTTGCAAGGGCCGCTGTTGACGGAAAGCCTGACGAAGCTGCAATCGTTGCCGCATTCCTGGACCAGAAGAAGTAAGGTGTTGCTGCGGTATGGCTATCAACATGGATTCCATCATGAGAAAGCTGAACGCATATGTGAAGAGTTCTGACGGCCAGACCGCAACCAAAGAATACATAGCAGACTGTATCGCAAAGGGCATCCGCATAAAGGGCGGAGTCTCTGGAAACGGGAGTCCGTCTGCGCTCGTTACTGTTGTTGAAATGGAAGAGGCGGCGAAAAAGCTAATCTCCTCCATTCAGAACCAGGCGAGGGGCTTTGGGCTTGATGGCTCGATTACGGTACTGATGGACTCTCTTACATATTCGTCTCCTGAGAAACAGGCGGACGGCTCTTACGAAGTCAGTATCTTCTTCACAGGAGACAAGCACAGAGAGTCGCTTTACCCAAAAGGATATCCGGAAGGTGTGGATAATATCGTCGCTCTTCTGAACAACGGCTTCAGGATAGGAGCGGATAAGAAGCAGGCTTTTGGTATGTGGCACGGACAAATGACAAGGGGTTTAAGGACGAGAGAAGGTCTTCACTTCATTCAGGAGGCCGTGTTCGAGTTCAATAATACTTACGGCGACGCATACCACGCTGCTGTTTGGGTTGATCCCATATACGAAGAATAATCGTTAAGGCTTGGCTTTTTGCCAAGCCTTTTCTTTACGGAGGATGGTGAAAATAGTACATGGCAAATGAGCCGGATATCAAACTGCTTTTTGGCGTAGAAGGCGGCGCATCTATCGACCAGGGAAGCGGTAAACAAATCTTTGATGACCTGAAGAAAATTGTCGAGTCGATCAACGGTAAGGATGTCCTTAAGGTGAAGGTCGGACTCGATGACGGCTCCGCAAAGGATCTCAAGGATCAGATAAAGGGCATTATGTCCGGTGTCGACGCAGGTGCAGAGGTGAAAGTCACCGGTCTTGACAAGGCTACAAAAGCACTTGAGGGTGTGGCATCCGCAGCCAGGAAGGTCGGCCAGGCCGCCAAGGAGTCCTCCGGTGATGCGCTTGCGAAGGGCACCAAGGAATATCACGATGCGCTGACGAAGATCAACACACTGCTGATCCAGTTGCGCAACAATCAGCGAAATTGGTCTGCCGCATCTGGCGGTAAGAGCTCTGCTGACATGGCCGAAATCGGCGCACAAATCGCTGCGCTCCAATCTCTGGAAGGTAAGCTTGCAAAAGGCGAACTGACCGCCGAGGATTTCGCAGATGAGATGAGCCGCATTCGGTCGCTCGCTACGGACGCAGCTGAATCCATCAATAAGCTTGGTGAAAATCATAAGGCAGTTAAAATGCTCACAGAGGACACCAAGGACTATAATGATGCCCTATCTCGTAGCTACTCCCTGCTTGCCCAGATATATACTAGCCAGAATTCATGGACTGCGTCTGCGAATGGCTCTACTAAAGGCTCTTACGAATCTTTTTCAACAGCCGCAAGTGATGTAACCGACCTGATTACATCTCTGAGGTCTGGTACATTATCTGCTGACGAGTTTGCCAATAGGTATAGTGAAGTCAATGCTCGCGTAAAAGAGGCCAGCGCTACAATTAAAGAGGCGGCTGAGAACCATGCTATAAAAACGGTTAAGGTTAAGCGTCTTGCAGAGGATACGAAAGAATATAACGATGCACTTACAAAATCCTATACGCTCCTTGGTCAGGTTGCCACGCATCTAAAATCTTGGTCAGCGTCTAAGACAGGTGAGTCTGCACCTTCTTATATGTCGCTGTCCAAAAGCTATTCAGACCTTGAAATGCTAACCTCGTTCCTTGAGGAAGGCGTTGTAGACGCAAATACATTTGCGCTTACTTTTGCTGATATAAAGCGTAATGTTGCGGAAGCATCCACTGCCATCAAAGTGGCGGGGGAAAATATGAAAGCTGTCGACTCCCCCGATGTGATCGAGAGACTCGCACGGGTCAATGCAGAACTCAAAGAAATTACTGTACAAAACAGCACTTTGACATCGCAGTACAAGAAGATTACCGGCGGTGGCTCCATAGACGGGGTCGATGCTTCTATTGTTGATGCACTCAAGGTGAAGTACGGAGAGTTGCTGAGCCAGACCGAACTTTTGAGAGTAAACAGAAAGTCCGCAACAGATGATGACATCGCAGGTATACGCCGTCTTCAGGATGAGATCCGTAGCCTTATTTCTGAGATACACAGGCAGGAAAATGCTTATAAAGCTGCGTCCGACGCAGGCGCTGAGGACGCATCTGAGAGGATGGCTTCCGTCAAGGAAGTGATTGCTCTATATGATCGACTGGACCGATACATCATCAAAAATCAGAGGGCGTCCGGGACTGATGATTTCGAAAGTATTGTCCATTTGAGGGACGCACTTCATGATGTGGTGAGTGAAAGCGAAGGCGCATCCGATGGAATTTCAAGTATCTCGAAGTCCAGGTTGAATGAAATCGCAAACGATGCCTCGCTTCTTCAGTTCAATCTCAGACAGGCCGGCAGAGAAGGAAATACTCTCTCTAATACAATAGCCGCAGCTTACAAAAAGTTCGGCGGGTGGATGCTCATCACCCAAAGCCTGACCAAGATGATTAGCGGTCTTCGGCAGATGATTGACAATGTGACCCAGATTGATGCTGCCATGACAGAGCTTAAGAAGGTCACGGATGAGACCGATGCATCCTATGATAGATTCCTGCGGAACGCTAGTGTTCGTGCCAGAGAACTCGGAGTGGCGTTGTCCGATGTCGTATCTGCAACTGCAGATTTCGCTCGCCTCGGATACGGTGTAGACGCTGCATCCAAGTTGGCCGATGCCGCACTTGTGTACAAGAATGTCGGCGACGGCGTTGCTGACATAACACAGGCAACCGAGAGTATCGTGTCTACGATGCAGGCATTCCAGCTCAAACCTGAAGACGCTATGCGTGTTGTCGATGTGTTTAACATGGTCGGCAATAAGTTTGCAATCAGCTCTGGCGGCGTTGGCGACGCACTACAGCGATCTGCGGCCGCAATGTACGAGGCTGGAAACTCTCTTGAGGAGACTGCTGCGCTCGTCGCTGCCGCAAACACTGTTGTTCAGGACCCTCAGATTGTGGGTACAACACTCAAGACAGTTTCAATGTTCCTACGGGCCTCCAAAGTCGACCTGGAAGCCGCAGGAGAATCTGCCGAGGGTATGGCCAACAGTGTGTCTGAGCTGCAGGAGAAGCTCCTGGTTCTGACAGAAGGCCGTGTCAATATTCTGACAGACGATGGTCATTATAAGAATACATACCAGATTCTGAAGGAAATTGCGGCAATCTGGGATGATATCGTGGAAAATCAAGGAACTGACAGCGCTGCGATTCTGGAATTGCTTGGCGGTAAGCGTAACGCAAACGCAGTCGCGGCAATTCTGCAGAATTTCGAAATCGCCGAGGACGCTCTCAGAGTTTCAATGAACTCTGCCGGCTCTGCTATGGCAGAAAATGAGAAACACCTGGACTCTATAAACGGTAGGATCAGCAAATTCCAGGCGGCATGGGAGTCTCTATCGGCTACGGTTGTTAATGGCGATGTCGTAAAGGTCGTCGTTGATTTCGGCACAGCTCTTGTTAATGCCGCACGGAGCATCGCAGAATTCTCTGGTAGCGCTGGTGGAATTGCGGTGTCATTTACCGCAATTGTAGCCGCATTTGATAAGGTCAAGTTCCTAAAGGATATTGTTCGTGGTGTTTCTGAGGCTATTCCAGACCTCGCATCCAATATCTCTCTCGTTGTCAGGCTGTGTCGTGACGACATGGCTTCAGGTACGCCGAAGATTACAGCGCTATCAAATGCATTTAAGGCGTTGACCGGCGATATCACCGCAACCGGAAAAGCTGCGCTAATCGCGATCGCTGCATTCGTAGCTTTTAAGGTACTTGATGCGATTATCGTTACGACTGACGAGGCTATTGAAAAGCATACCGAGCTTGCGTCAAAATTTCGAGATACATCCACAGAGCTTAACACCCTCTCTACTGAATTGGAGAGTGTTAAGAACCGGATTGATGAGCTAAATAAAACCGAGAATCCAGAGCTCGTCGACCAGGAGGAAGTGCGGAAGCTCCAAGCAAGTGCGGACCTTCTCGCAAAGCAGGTGGAGTACAAAAGGCTGATCGCCCAGTACGATCGCGAACAGGCGGCGGACGCAGCATACGCTGCACTAACAAACGACCCTGTATTTAGCGATGACATACTTACGGAAACTCGTGCTCTGCAAAGTGAATACGAATCTCTGAAAATGTTAAGGTCTGCAGCGTACGATAGGATCGCGACTATGACGCCTGGATCTGCCGCCTTTAACACCAAACAGGCAGAAATCGAAAAGTTCGAACTAAGACTTAGCGAGCTTGACGGCGAGATTGCTTCGAAGAAGCTGGAGATTTCGAACCTTTATACATCTCTGATTGACGACGATGGGGTTGCCGTTAGGTCCGGGCATCAGGGGTTAATTGCTGAGCTAAAAGTATTCCTCGGTATTGACGAATCTTCTTTGCAGCAGACTGCGAATGACGCTGGTGATGCTGCAGCACAGGTCGCCGGAACAGTTTCGGATGCAACTAAAAAGGCATTCTCTTCAGAGGCAAAGGAAGGACTTGACAAAAGTGTAAACGACTTCCAGTCTCGTATCTCCACTTTGTCGACAGCCCTTAAGAATCTTGTTGGCGGTGAGCTTGACACTTCCGATGTGGTCGACCTTATGCAGGAGTTCCCTGAACTCGTACCGTATGTGGATATCGCAGCGGATGGATTCGGCAATCTTGAAGAAGGTCTACGCAAGCTGGTCGAGTCATCGCCGGACTCTGTCATTGAAACACTTAGGGGTTTTGAAGAGACATACGATCTGACCGAAGATCAGAAGGTCATGATCGACTCTCTGTGCGCGGCATTCCAAATGATGGCCGATGACGCGCTTAATGCTGAGTCCGCGATAGACAAAGTCAATAAAGTGCTGGAGAGCGCAAATTCCGATATTGACGGGTTCCAATCTTCTGTCAAGACGCTGTCTGATGCAATGACGAAGCTCCAGAGCGGAGAGCTCGGAGTTTCCGATATCGTTGATTTGCTGCAGGAGTTCCCAGAGCTCGCACCATACATCGATCTTGCAGCGGAGAACTTCGGCGACCTCGAAAATGGGCTAAAGTCTTTGATCGGCAACTCTCCGGACGATCTGATTGACTCTCTCCAAAAGATGAGAGATGCCGCCGGTCTAACTGAGGATCAGCGGAAGCAGATAGACCTGCTATGTGAGGCAGCCAAAAGGCTGTCTTCTGAGTTGACTGACGGCGGTGTCAAGGGCGCAATCGACGGATATTCCTCTGCGCTTGGAAATTTTGCAAATGTTGCTGATAAGATAAACTCTGTTTCCGATTCCCTGAAAATCGTAGCTGACCTCCAGAATGAAGTTGCGAACGGATTCACGGTGTCTCTGGATAAGGCGCTTGAGTTCGCGGCAGTCTATCCGGAAATCTTGAATGGCGCAACTGTGTCTGCAGATGGTCAGATTTCTCTAAATGAGGATGTTGTAAATTCCTTCATTTCCGGCAAGGAAGCTGAGCTGAAGTCCCAGATTGACGAGCAGATCGTCGCTCTGGAAGCAGATAAGGAAACCCTCGAAGCGAAAAGGGCTTTTGCAGAGGCGCAGCTTGAGCTGGCTAAGAGTGTTGGCGAGGGTGAAGGCCAAATCTCTCAGGATGTGGCTGAGTACCGGGTAAATGCCGGAAATGCAGTCGCCGAGGCGCTTATTAACGCCGGAATGCAAGAGGCTGATGCGTATCGTCTTGCGTGTGCCGCCATGGCTGGTAATGCCGAAGAGTTTAACTCTATCGCCGCCGCTGTTTGTACCGATGTTCAGGGCAACTTTAATCGCGCCGCATATGACGCAGCGCAGGCGATTTACCGTAACATGAACCGTGCGAAGACTGACATCGCTTCCTTGGCATCTCAGGCGCAGGATGCAGCTCGTGCAATTGCTGGAATGAGCAGCGGCACAGTGGCCGGGTCTTCTTCCATCAAGGGCGGCTCCGGTGGTGGTACATATGCGGGCAATAGCAGAATTACACAGCGCAAATGGCAATTCGACGGCGTAGATTATCAGTATAAATCCACATACTTTGAGTTGGATGATTTCATCTCCCAACTCGAACTGGATATTTCTGAGTATGAAAGTGCGATTTCACAAATCGACGGTCAGATTGCTGCTCTGAAGGCGTTGAGAGATCGGGATCTGGGCTCTTTCAAGTCGGATAAGACTACGGGGTCTTCCGGCGGCGGAAGCAAAGGTTCCGGTTCTGGGTCTGATGCGGACAAGGTGTCTGACGCACTTGAAGACGCAGAGAAGGCTTTGAGAGATGCGTTCAGTGATTACCTGAACGATATGGAGCACTATATCTCTCTGTTGGAGCGCAACAATAACCCTGAGTCAAGCATCATCGACGCTTATAAACGAATGATGGATGCGATTCACGAAGAGGCTGAGCGTGCAAGAGCCAACGGAGAAGATGAGCACAGCGACTATATCCAGGAACTTCAGGATCAGTGGTGGGCATACCACGACGAGATCGAGAAGATACGGGATGACATTACAGAGAACGCGAAGTCCGCCGTGGACGAGCTGGTTGATTACCGCATCGACATGCTCAAACAGCAGCTCGAAGAGGAAAAGGACGCACTGGACGCTCAGCTCGATGAGCTCAAAGAGTTCTACGACAAGCAGAAGGATATGCTCCGTGAGCAGTACGACGAGAAGAAGTATCTTGAGGAACAGGCTGAGAGGCGCAGGGCAGTATCTGACCTTGAGGCGGAGCTTGAATCTCTGAGATACGATGACTCTGCATGGGCGCAAAAGCGGAGAGCAGAACTGGAAGCAGAGCTTGCGGATGCCCGTAAGGAGCTGGAGGACTTCGAAGAGGAAAATGCTCTCGACGAAGTTGAAAAGCTGCTTGACGAGCAGTACGAAAAGCAAGCCGCTCTTGTTCAGGATCAAATTGACGCCATCGAGGAAAAGCTCAACGATCCCGAGGCGCTCTTCAATCAGGCTCTGACTGATATCAGAAACAGCACAGAGGCTCTGTATCAGGAGATGGTCGAGTACAACGCCAGGCACGGAGATGGAAACGAGGAGACAATCCGGACTTTCTGGGAAGAGTGCTTTGCGGCCCTGAAGGATTATGAGGATCTGTTCGGAGAAGTGTACAATGGTGTTAACATGGATAACGCCACTGGCTACGAGGATCAGATTGGTCAGGTCCCGACTCAAGGCGGTGGTTCTACCAGCTCCGGCTCTCAGACCGCTCCTCCCCCCGCTCAATCCACTCCGAGCACACCATCCACTCCGACAGCTCCGAGCCTTGAGAAAGGTTCTTATGTTCAGGTTAAGGATGGTGTTAAGTGGTACGAAACTTCTGATGGTACCGGCTCATGGGGTCGTGCCAAGAGCGGAAAGATCAAGTACATCAGCAAGAGCGGCACACATCGGTATAATATCGACGGCGCAGGCTGGGTTCGGAAGCAGGATATTGTAGGCTATGCATCTGGCACATCTCATGCGACTGCAGGTATCCATGAGTTCGGCGAAAACGGTGACGAGGTGATTTTCACCTCCGCAGACGGCAGTAAGTACCGGATTTTCTCTGATGGAGAAAAGGTTCTGAATGCAAAGGCTACGAATTTCCTGTATGATTTCGCCAATGCATTTGGTGGAAGAAATCACGCATGGGACTCTCTGATCGGCGGCATTCTCGGGCAGGTTAATAACATCGGCTCAAGGGATACTACGGTAGAGATCCATGCAGGTGATATTATCGTGCAGGGTAATGCGGACGAGCGTACTGTATCCGACATCAGAAGGATTAAGCGTGAGCAGATGAATTATATCCTGAAGGAAATTGGTAAGCTGAATAAATAAAAAAGGAGGAGCCCGTTAGGGCTCCTCTACACATAGGAAAGGGGTGTATTAGTGGAGATATCAGGAATGCATTTTGAATATGCGGGTAGGAGCTCCCGTGAATACGGGTTGATTATGGCGAATGTCGAGACATCCCGCTACGCATCCGCATCAGGTAAGGTTCAGACTAGATCGGTTTATCATAACCAAAGCAAGAAGAACCACTACATCGGAACATCTACATCAGAATCTCCGATGGTTTTCGAGGCAGAGGTTGTTTCAGAAGAGCCTATGGATTACGGCACCCAACGAGCTGTTGAAAAATGGCTGTTCCATAAAAACGGCTACAGGCAGTTTTTTGTGGATATGTTTGATGACTTCGAGTGTGAGTCGTACGAGCTGGTTGATGGAGTGCCAAAGAGAACCTATTTGAACTGTAGGTTTATTAACCCCGAAAAGTTGGAGTACAACGGCGGAGTTGTTGGGTACAAGTTCACCGTTGAATGCGACAGCCACCTTGCGTGGCAAGAGCCGGTCGTCGCTGTCTATGAGGTCAATCCCGAAAATGGCGGCACCTACATTGAGGTGACTGTTGATACAGACAGTAACGATTATGTGTATCCTGAGGTGGTCGTTACGACTGGGTCTAACTGTGTCGGATTTCAGATTGTAAATGAAACCGATAGCTCGTCCAGAGTCACATCATTTGTTGGTGATATCCCAGATACAGTTATTCGGATGAGCCCTTCCGTTGGCTTCGTGACAGACGGGTATTACGATCTGTTTGTAAAAAAGAATTTTGTCAGACTGCTGGATGGTGAGAACACTCTATACATTACAGGAGATGTTGTGTCGGTCCAAATAACCTGGCAGAACATGAGGTACATGTGATGCGAGTAAAATTCAACAGTCTGAACAGATATGAGACTCCTGTATTCACCCTGTGCAATCCCGGTACGGTTTATCGCAGTGGGACGACCTCGAATACGCTTGGGATTTTAACGGACACTTCTGACGAAGAGATCGTGTTTAACTTCAACACAACATCTCAGCTGAGTCTTCGAGTTACGAAAATCCCAAGGGGTGACGCAGAAGATGGCTTGTTTGCTGAAAAAATGTATGATGCGATTCAGAATCGAAGGTATATCTTCGTCGACGATATTGGATACTTCGTCATTACGAATATCAGCAACGAGACAGATGTCGATGGATTGTCTTGCAAGGATATTACAGCAGAGTCCTGTGAGGTGGAGATTCAGAATAAGGCTATGCCTTACATTGAGAACGGCACATATCAGTTCGATGTGTTGATGGACAAGCTGATCTCGGTGCTTCCGAAGTGGAAGATGGGTCATATCGCAGCTTCTGTCGCCTCTAAACATCGCACATTTAACGATGTACCCGCAGACCTGAATATGCTCGCCTTCATGCTTGATAACATGCAGGACGCATACGAGTGCATATTTGTGTTTGATATCATGAATCGAGAAATCGATGTTTATGACCAAAACGACTATGCGATCACAACTGATATCCATATGACAATCGGAAATCCTGTGACAAGGATGCAGATTGCCGAAAATAGCAGTGACCTGTATACCGCACTTCGTGTTACAGGCGGCGACAACATGAGCATTGCACCGCTTAATCCGATTGGCACTGGGGCGATCTACGACTTCAGTTACTATCTGGAGTGGATGTCTGATAACTTGAGAGACAAGGTTGTTGAGTGGGCTCAGCTTGTGAATGAGAATGAAAAGCCGTACTATGACCTTAACCTGGATTACTATAACCGACTGGGTAGTATTTCTGTGTTGAATGCGGAGATTTCTCGGCTTGAACTCCTTCGGTCAATGTATCAGCAATGTCGTGACAACATCGTAGCACAAGCAAGCGCTTCCGCTGTTCGTGATTACAACGAGGATATTGTGGACAATGGTGGCGAAGAGATCCCAATTCATGATGAGGTCGAAGAAACCATATCTGCGATAGACGAGATGGTTCGTAGTATTGGTACGGACATTATCATGAAGACATCTGCGCTTCAGATCGAGAACGAGCAGCTCGAAGTATTGCAGGAGCAGATTGACGCAATTCACAGAGCAGTGTCTTTTGGCTCGTACTTTTCAGCCGAGGAGTATAACGAGCTGTGCGACTACATTTACGAGGGTAATTATCAGGATGAATATGTGATCGTTACCGATATTATGTCTTACGCAGAGCGGTTTGAGCAGATGAAAATACTGTACGACCGTGCGAAAAGACAACTGAAGAAGATATCTGTTCCAACCCAGGAGTTCTCCGCTGATGTGGAGAGCTTTTTGTTTATCCCGGAGTTTTCCCATTGGAGTGAGCAGCTTGAGTGCGGATGCTTGGTGAATCTGGAGCTGAAACAAGACGATGTTGCAGCTCTATTCTTGAGTTCCATGCCGGTTAACTACGCAGACCACACAATTGGAATGGTGTTCGGTAACCGATTCAAGAGATTCGATCCGAAGGCTCTGTTCGAGGACGCTCTCGGCGGCATCAAAAAGTCTGCAAATACCATCGACTTCATCAAGGGTGTGATTGACCCCATCACAAATGGCGAGTTCAACGCCATGCAGGCTGCGCTTGCAAATTCCAGAACTCTAACCATGGCATCCGCCATCGCATCAAAGAATGAGGAGATCATCATTGACGGGGCCGGATATACCGGCAGACAGATTACCTCTGACGGCACATACGACCCTCGCCAGGTTAAGCTCACAAGCAAAGCACTTGTGTTCACAAATGACGGGTGGCAAACCGCTACAGTTGCAATTGGCGAAATCGTGTTCGATGGCAATACGAAGGCTTACGGCATCAATGCGCAGGCAATCATCGGAGATCTGATTCTTGGTAGCAATCTCACCATTAAGAACAATGATGGAACAGACCTGTTTACCGCTGTTGATAATCGTATTGCTGCAAATATGTCCGGTTCTTATGTTACTGAGGAAAACTTCGCTCAAATTTTGAAGCAGTTTAACGCATCTATCGAGGCAGACCAAGAGGCGTTGAGACAATATTATAAGTTCCATTCTGAGTTGGGCGACGATGTTACGGATATTTCGGCATACATCCATACCGGTCATGTTGCTGACGATAGTAACGGTACACCGATTTATGGCGTGAAGCTTGGTCGTTCAGATAACGAAGGTAACGAAGGATCTTCCAGTGCGATTTTCACGCCCGACGAGATTGCTTTTTACGACGACTCAAGTGAAAAGGTCGCATTTCTGTCGAACAAGAGTATGAATGTCGGTACAGTCCGTACAAGTAAGATTCAGCTCACAGATGACCTAGATAACCCGGATGTAAACAGGTGGCAAATCGACACTTCGGATGGTTTCTGCATCCGATGGATTGGAAGTTAAGGAGGCGAGAAATGCCAACAACCAATATTAACATTACGGACATGCTGACATTCAGCCGGACATCAGGTTGGCAGCGTGTTCGAATTACGGCTGATACCGTATTCGGCTTTACCGACGCCGCAGGATGCCGTGCGATTGCATATCGATTCGTGTGTCCAGATTTCATGGGTAACGCGAAGAAAGTCAGGATTGTTATTCCGGTTAAATTCCCAGCGGATAAGCTGGTAACCCACAAATTCAATATCAGCGTCACCGACACCCTACCCACCAAGACAACTGCGTACAACAGTCAGACGCTTGGAGAGGACGCTGGGCGTGTCGGCACTATCAGCACCGAGATTACCGGAGCGGGTAGCTTGAATGAGCTTCGAGAGATTCCCGTTTCTTCTCTTGTCCCAGGAAATGATTACTTTATCATTCTATCTCCAAATGCTGATACAAACACGACAACTCAGACATCCAAGGACGCCTGTAGTATGTTCTATCATCCAACGCCAAGTACGATTACAATCCCCCGTGCGAAGAAGCTATATCTTGGTGATGAAATTACGGTTTCAATCAACAGATATTCTAAAGAAGTGGGGCACAGGATCACCTATGAATTCGGCAGCGATAGTGGCGTAATTCTCGACGGTGCTATTGACCCAGATGAAGTTGTTTGGACACCACCCCTGTCTCTTGGCGAGGCAGTACCGGACGCAATGGCTGGCAAGTGCGCAATCACTTGCGAGACCGTGTTTGAAGGAGAGGTCGTTGGTGTCTCCACTCTTCAATTTTCTCTATATATGCCATCTGCCACATTTACGCCCTCTGCATCAATCAGCTCTGTTATGCCGGTCAGCGATAATTCCGTTGTTTCTGGATGGAGAGCGTTTGTTCAGGGGTATTCAAAGGTTCGCATTGATGTCGCAGCCTTTGGCATTTACGGTTCTGGAATTTCAAAATGCGAGATTTCTATCGTCGGAGTCGGAGATTATGTCGGAACTTCCATTTTGAGTGATACCATCTCCATCTCTGGCACGGTTCAGATCATCTGCACAGTTACTGACACGAGGGGCCAGCAGGCACATGCGTCCGCGCAGATTTATGTGTATCCATATGCAAGGCCGTCGTTGAGCGGTATTGTTTGTCATAGATCAGATGCAGATGGTAGATATATCAAAGACGGCTTGCATTACTACACGATGGCATACCCCAAATACAGCAGCGTTGGCGGCAGAAACACATTTACGGTTGAGTCCAGATGTAAAGTTTCCGGTGGTGAATACGGAGACCCACAGGCCGCCTCTACCGGTAGGCCGGTTGTAAGTGGAGGGGATTTATCTCCATACCAAACATATATCGTTCAGCTAATGATTCGTGATGCACTGAGTGAAACGCCGTACTTCATTACGATTCCAAATGAGCGGGAGATTTTTAAGATCAAAGACGGTGGACGATCCATCGGCATTGGTACGATTCCGGTTGAAGATGATTTGATGGATGTGGGGATCGATGCAAAGTTTCAGGCAGGAGTAAGAATCAGCGGAGAGTATCCGAAGCTCCAGTTTACTGTTGACGACACGGTCGTCGGCGAAATCGGCTCTTACAGTGATGGACCTACGGTCGGAAGTATGTATCTTCGTGTTTACGACAGTGTTGGTGGCTACAAAGAATACACATGGTCTGCAAACTAATTTATGAGAGGAGGAAGAGATGGCTATAATCAATTGTTATGATATTAACGGCGATGCAATAAGATTTCTGACACAATGGGACCACGACATTTCTATTCGCGCAACCGGCGTAAAGACAAGTCCCGTCCCAGAATTTCGTTTTTCTAATAAGCAGTCGCAGAAATCTAAATGTATCAGCGGAGTGGTAGTAGGAGACGGCGTGAAGGCGACCATTCCGAACGGCTTTTTACAGGAAGCATTGCCTATTTATGTTCAGCTTTTCTATACATATCCTTCCGGAGATGCAAAAACAGAGCACACATTTGTAATCCCTGTAAAGCCAGCATCTATGCCTGACGGGGCTGTGTACGAACCGGTGGAAGTAAGATCCATCGTGGAGCTTGAGAAGCGGGTGAAGGCTCTTGAGGAAAACGGCGTGCCTGGTGCTGGCGGCATCCCGTCTAATCCGAGTTTCGATACAGTCAGTCTGGGTGGCGATGCTGGTGTTGTGATCAAACCGGAGGGGACCGCGGATTCTCCCGCTATCAAATTTTATGGTGCACATGGCGATGAACCTGTTATGCTGAACAATGTAGCAGATGCAACTGACGATAGGTCCGCGCCGAACCTCGGACAGGTGAAACAGCTAGTTGAAGAACATTCTGAGCAGAATGCTGACCAGGCTGTCTATATGCTGACTCTGTCTGAGGACGAAACCGCCGCACAGGCTAACTCTAACGCTATCACGGCAGCAATTGCTGAGCACAAAAACGTAGTGCTCAAATTCGGCAGATACCCCGTCATGCCCGGTATTGTCGTTGAGTCCGGCACCCTGAACCTCAATGGCTCAGAGCTGTATAGCGTGCAGTATAAGTATAGCGGCGGGCTGGTGATCTTGAGCGGTGAGAATCCCGTTATCTATGGTGGTGCACTAGCGGGAACCTACGATTTGGCCGACAACGAGGATGGCTATGTATTCCACGAGTCCGAAAAGCTTATCGTCCCCGAAGGTGTCAATGACGCCATCATCCGAGATATGGAGCTGCATAACTGTTGGGGATATGCCATTAGCGGAACGGATGGCATTGTTGAGCGCGTCTATGTAGATACAGCGCCGTCTACTACCCAGAACAATTTTTACTGCGTTACGGACAAAATCCCAATTCCTGATAACTGCAAATATGTCACTGCGGCTGGCGGCTCTGGGTATAACTATATCATTTCGTACCGTGATGTTATTTATGACTTTGTCGATGTAGACGGCAAAAATCTTGGACGGAGAACCGGAGTCCCCCGGGTGCGCATTCCGATCCCCGACGGCGCTGCAAGCGTTACGATTCGCACTTTCACGCTGACCCATGAGGTGATTCCGTACTATGCGTATTTCACCAACTATACCGAGACTCTGACTGTCGAAGACTGTGTCATTCGCCACTGCCACTCCCTGGCAATGGCCAATATGTGCGGTCCCACAACGGTTAGCAGGTGTCGTTTCATCGGCATGGGTAAACCCAGACCGGGTGCAGCAGGCACGACGAGAGGAACCACGGGCGGTATCGACATCGAGGATATCCAGACTCCGGAACTGATTATGTCGGACTGCCACTCCGAAGACTGCATGAACCTGCTGTTGTTCGGAGGTTACAACGCGACCGTGAGCAACTGTACTGGTGCCGTTATCCGCAGTTACCGTGGTTGGAGACTTCAGCTCGACAACTGTAATACGAGCTATCTCGATATTGCTGGCAGTTGTCCCGTCCATACCTCCAACACGTACGCAGAAATCCTGAAAATTGAGGAGTCTGCGTATAGGTACGTTTCTGGTGATATCGCAACCAGTAGAATGTATAAGGCGCTTGGAGCATTTGATCATTATTTTATTGATCGCAAGGATGCAACCGCTTCTTCTGACGGATATCCGACTGTCCCGTTGCATGGAACCGCCCTGGATCGCACATACCGCGCTGCACCAGGCGGCATTTTTGCAAAGGGAAGCAAGGTAAGCCTCCTGTGCTATCCGCACGACAATCAAAAAGCGTACTACGGAGCAGGCGGTGTTGGTGGCGACTCTTACGGCATCACCGCAAATGCACCTATGTACACTAACGGTTACACAATTTCTGATAGTACGTTTGATATCGCTGATAGTCGGGGCATTTATAGCCTCACGACCAAATCACTTTCAGGCGCGTTCAAAAACTGTGTGTTTAACCTTATCGGCGGAAACTATTTCAATAAGTTCCTCGATGGGCAGGACGCCCCTTGCCACCTTGTATTCGAGGATTGTGTCATTAACAACGCCGATTACCATCTTTTCAACGTCGTTCTTTACGATGGAAGCGTCCTAGAGTTCCGGAACTGCACTATCGCCGACCCCGACAGGATCGTAAAGTCTGGAGCAGACAAGATCACCATCAAAATTACGGACGGCGAAAACACGGACAACTCGGTCCGGGAAGTCAACACCCCCGTAGCGGTTAGTGTCGACCCCGTGACTCTGGACGGGACTGCCCCGGAGCAAACAGTGAATCTGGCGTGGACGGTAGATAATGCCCGGACGATTCCGGCGTTTGCAAACTACCTGATCCCCAAGGCCAGCATCAGCTATCCGAGGGCTTTTTCGGCGACCACCTACACACAGTTTTTTCCATCGAATACGCACGGCAACACGGGTGCGTTTGTGGCCGGGCACAGCTATTTTCTTGCCATGTGCTATCGCATGGACGGCGACTCCAAGGCGGTGATGCAGAGCTGGGGCACCATCATCACGCCCACTGGCTCCACCACCCTCAGTGGCAGCGGATGGGCATATGGTTTAGCCGCACCGACGTCTGCCACTGCGGCTAATTTTATCCTAACCAATGGTGGTAGTGGAACAGGTACCATTGACTATGTTTATTGCATCGACATCACCGCCATGAAGGAGGCGGGGACGATCCCTGCTGATATTACCATGGGAGAGCTGGTGGAGATGTTTGGCGAGCTGCCCCTGGTTCCCGGTGAGGACTATCCAGGCGGCACCATCGGTGACGGTACTGCCACTCTGAGCATCAACCGAGACGGTGAGATCAGCACCGTGGACAACACCTCCAGTACCGCCACCGTCAAGGGCGGCGATATCCTGAGTGTGGAGGGCGGCTCCGTGGCGTTTATGCTCAAAATTCTCAAAACGGTCGCCGCTGGAGATTCCGGTATTTGGGAGGGTATCAAGTGGGTGGCATTTGGCGACTCGCTGACTGACGGCTCCATCAACGCCAACACCAAGTATCACAAGCTGATTGCAGAGCGCACCGGCATCACCGTTGTGGACATGGGCAAGGGCGGCACCGGCTACTGGCGCACCAATGAGTCCGGCAACGCCTTTTATCAGCGGATGGCAAATGTCCCCGCCGATGCGGATATCATCACCATTTTCGGCAGCGTCAATGACTGGCGCACCCGAAACGATGGCGTTGAGATCGGCACGGCAACCGACACCATCGAGGACGGAACCCTGGCTGGCTATATCAATGAGTGCATTGATGTGGCGAACGAAAAGGCTCCCTATGCTCAGATCGCTCTCGTCACGCCCCTGGATTATCACGGTATCCCCGACGATACCATGGAGGCCATCGCCAACATCATTGTGGCGGTAGCCAGAGCCAGAAAAATCAAGTGCGTGGATATGTATCATGATTCTGGTTTCCGGGTGGACGATCCTACGTTTGCGACGGTATATTGCACCGACTACTCTGCGACGGCGGATACCTACGGGCATCCGAGCAATCTGGCGCACGAGAAGATTATTGCACCGGAGTTTATGCAGATCCTGCGCAGAATGATCCTATAAGAGGCTCGTTCTCATCTATTTGTTACGTAGCGCAGGCCGTACAGGCAGCTCGCGCCAGTCGCAATTGAGAAGATCGTTCGTAATATCGCCGCTAGGTCTGAATGAAAAATCAATGAGAAGATCGCGCCGCATGTCCTGAGGCACACTACCGCAACGATTGCATTGCAAAGCGGTATACCGATCGAGGAGATCAGCGTGCTCCTTGGGCATGAAAAGATCGACACAACGATGATTTACGCCCATACATCTGTCGAGGCATTACAGGCCGGGCATAGGTGTCACATCGTATAACCGTGAAATACATATTTGGCCCGCTTCAACTACGGAGCGGGCCTTAACTAATAGCTTTGGCTATTATCGTAATGCAAGGAGGCTTGAATGACTTACAAAACCGAACTAGAGGCGAGACTCTATTACCTGGTTTCTCTGCTTCGGTATACCGGTGCGAAAGAGGGCTCTGCGCACCACGCAGAGATCCTTGCTAACTATAACAGAATTACTCCACTGCCACGGAATCACAAGGCTAACCAAAATGATTCCTGGTGTGCTATTTTTGCGAACGGCGGTGCATGGGTTCTTGGGTATCGCAACTTTCCGTGGGAGTGTAGTTGCACAAACATTCGCAAGAAAGCAAGGGATATTGGGATCTGGAACGAGGGCTGGACCTGCACTCCTAAATTGGGTCAGTGGGTTATTTATGACTGGAAGAACGACGGTAAGATGGATCATATCGGCACCGTTTGCTGGATTGCTGGCAATAAGATTTTTGTTGTAGAGGGCAACTATGACAACGCTGTAAAAATCCGGGTTCTTACTATCGGCGATATCAATGTCGAAGGTTTTATCGATCTTGATTTTACGGAGTTGGTCGAGAGTGATGCGATCTCCGGAATTCCTGCGCTTCGCCCTGGCGACTGTAATCCGTATGTCAAGTTCCTTCAGACTGTTCTTAAGGGCGCCGGATATTACGACGGCGATCTTGATGCATCTTATGGCGCTCGCACCAAGGATGCTGTCGTTGATTTCCAAGCCGCGAACGGACTTGAAGCAGACGGTAAGGCCGGTCCAAAGACTATGGCGGTCGTCACAAGTGGCAAGTTTGTCGTAAAGCATGCAAATAGCAATATCGAAGAAAAGGAGAACGATATGAAGGTCTACAACACCGTTAAGGAACTTCCTGAGTGGGCACAGAAACCCATAGGCGATCTCGTTGATATGAAGATCATTGCAGGCATCGGAGAGAATAAGCTCGGCCTGTCAGACATCATGGTGCGTATCGCTGTCATGCTGTACCGGGGCATGGATTATATTGCAAAGCGGTGCGGTGTTTCTCTGAGATAAAAAGAGCCTCGCCGCAATGAGCGAGGCCTATACTATATTTTACGGAGGATTTATTATGAATTTTAAGATGAATCTTATCGTTCGTGTTAAAAACCCATGGTTCTGGGTTGGCGTTGTCGGCACCGTTCTGGCTGCAATGGGCGTGTCTCCTGAGATGCTGACCTCCTGGAGTGCAGTTCGTGATGCATTCGTCGAGCTGATTCAGAACCCTTATATGCTGGGCTGCGTTGCACTGGCACTTCTGGGTACTTTCGTCGATCCTACCACTTCCGGTATCGGCGACTCCGAGCAGGCTATGTCCTACAAGAAGCCTAATAAGTAAAATAAAATTCACATTTCAAAAGGATAATAGAACGAAGAAATGATGAATTGGCTTAAGTATCTGGAGGAGTCATATGACATTCCGGATATTGTCATGGCCTCGCTCTTCATTTCTTTTTTTGCAATGCAGTGCGTCGGTGAGTTTCTGGAGTTTGTCGGAAAGTCCGTCCCTGAATTCATGAAGATCAGAAAGAGGTTTGCAAGAAAGAAGAAAGAGCGGGAAGATATCAAGAAGCTGGCGGAGCTTGCTCCACAGCTTCAAGGTATGCCAGAAACTCTGGCTAATGTGCAGGCTTTGCTTGCCAGTGTTGAAACTCACTACAGTGATGACAACATCTCCAAGCGAAACTGTTGGATCGAAGAGGTGAATAGCAGGCTGGATTCTGCAGAGTCTGTGCAGAAGGATATGATTCAAATGCTCACCAGGAACACCGAGGATACGCAGGCAATTCTGATTGATAACAAGAGGAACGCAATTATCAATTTCGCAGCTCTTGTTATTGACGAGAGTAAGCCTGTCACCCGAGAGCAATTCAACAGAGTCTTTAAGCTCCATAGGGAGTATGAGGAGATCATTGAAAAATATGGCCTCGTTAATGGAGAGGTTAATATTGCGATCCGGATTATTAAGGAGGCATACGAGACCCACCTGCGCAACGGTACCTTTATCGAGGATATCAGAGGATATACGATTTAAGCAAAAAAAAAGACCGTGGGCGTAAACCCACGGTCATCTAAACTTGGACAGTATATCCCTCATATGTTCTATATACGGAATCACCGCCGCAATGTTGGGATCGTCAGACTCTTCGGCGATTTCTTCGATATCGTTTAAGATGTCATTGACTTTGCCTATATATGTCTCTAAAAGGCTACCCATATAACCACCTCTCGTATATATGGTAGCACAATATCCGACAAAATCAACCAAAGAAATTCGACTAAAATTCGACCAAATAATTATAGCCGGGCTTAACGCCCGGCTATTTTTTTTGCGATGTTAAATGATGCTATCGAGGACTGCCACAGCTCTGTGATCCGCCTTTTCGATTAAGTGAATGTATGTGTTTAGTGTGATCTGAATACTGGCGTGGCCAAGAATTTTGGAGACAGTCTTAACATCAGTTCCGTTTGCGAAAAGCAGGCTGGCAAAGGTATGGCGCAGTGAATGTGTCCCGGTTCGTTCAATTCCGAGATTGTCGAGCATGAAGTACAGGGTTCTCTCGAATCGTTCGGGAGGAACCATTGCGCCCTTGGTCGAGCATACGATTATGTCACTTTCCGGGTGACGCTCTGTGAGCCTCTGGAGAGCCTCTGTAGCCTTGATATTCAAGGGTATCACTCTATCCCCCGAGTATGTTTTCGTCGTATTCTCGGCGAGCTCGAAGCCCTGGGTGGCATTCCCGTCGCTATCCCTGCGCTTAACACGCTGGATGTTCCTTTGGACATGGAGCGTTTTCTCTTCTTGATTCCAGTCTGACTTCCTGAGGCCGATCACTTCACCCATTCGAAGACCGGTATTCAGCATGAGGATGTATGCGTCTCCATAGACATAAACCGGAGCTCCCGTCGTGTAGCACCTTGTTGCTTCTTCGGTAATAAGGCGCACTTCGTTTGGGGTAAAGATACGAATCTCCTTCTTCTCGAAGATATCTTTAGGCGGCATATTAACCAGTAGCATCGGGTTGCGAGAGATATCCCCCTTAATGGTTGCATGCTTCAGCATGGCCCCAATACAGTCGTGAGCCTTCTTGACGATGGAGTGGGACTTGCCTTCCTCCTTAAGGCTAGTAATCATACTCTGGATGTCATCAGATCCAAGCTGTGCAAGTTGGATAGAACCAAGCGACGGTATCACATAACGCAGCGCAGTTCCCTCCAGAGTGTCGTAGCTGGATGCCTTCATAGAGCTTTTCTTGTAAACCCGGAGCCAGTTCATCAAATAGGTTTCGACTGAAACTTTCTTGACCTCTGCCGGGTCGTTGGATTTATTGAACTCACGGATCTTGCGCTTGACCTCTGCCTCTGTCTTGCCCGATAGGTACTTAAATTTTCTCTTCCCATCTACAACGCCGGTGTCAATCTTACCGACCCACGAGTCTCCTCTCTGATAGATGGTTCCCGTTCCTTTCTCACGGCGCTCACTGGTATTTTTCTTCGTAGCCATACTCGTTCCTCCTCTGTGTTTGGCGATAGATATACAAGATTGTTTTGTCAATCTATTTGTGTATCTATTTTTTATAACTATGTATCACTACTTAACACGAACCATCAAGTTGCTCGAACACTCGTTCGCATTAGGAGTAGAGTATATCACAGAAGAGACTTTTTGTAAATGGGTAAAATGTTGGAAATAATACGGTTTTCACAGGATAAACTGAGAATAATATAACAAAAAGTCCACATCCCAGCTAAGAGGATGTGGACAATTTTGGAGGTACCGGCCAGATTTGAACTGGCGAATGAGAGTTTTGCAGACTGGCTGTGCCATCGGCCGAAACCACTGTGGCACAGGCGGTTGCGGTGCCTGTCAGTACCCAATGTATATCTATTGTCAATCTATCCTCTAAAAACTGTATTCCTTTCCGGTCTGCTGATTAAGCCATTTCTCCAACTTTTCGTGGGAGATATAGAGCTTTTTGTTCAGCCGGATTGACGGAAATCCGTCGGAGGTCATAAGCCTGTAAGCGTTTGTCCTGCCGATCTGGAAGATGCGCTGGATATCACTTACAGTATATAATTGAATCTCGTTTTTGTCAATCAATATGTAGTCCTCCAAAGAGTCTGGATAAAAGTTCAACCCGTCCCAATTAAGGGACGGGTTGTTTTTTTTTGCATTACTTCTTGTCGGTAGAGCCCATACCGCCGTTCCTGAC
>ERZ808032.3-NODE-3-length-44664-cov-7.604100_pt1 | contig 44664 bp, 50 predicted proteins | sample MGYA00380187_ERZ808032 | MGnify/ENA primary metagenome ERZ808032 (study PRJEB31490, sample SAMN06133378) | cow dung metagenome | isolation source: M10 | host: cow | place: China: Chengdu | collected 2015-05 ...
ACGTTCTTCTTCTGCGCCGATACCTTGATATCGAACACGGGAAGTCGGAAGCCGCCGTCCTGCCCGAAGTCATTGCCCTGCGCCTGCTGTTGAAGCCTTGCGTTGGTGTAGCTTACATACTGCTCAGCGCCGTACTGTCCGAGAATACGGAACTGACGGGGCATATCGTAGAACTGACGGATCAATTCAATGCACAGCTCCACAAGCTGGCCGTATGCGCGATATGCGGCGCGGGTGCTGTCCTTGCTCCCCTTGCCACTTGCCTCCTGCAATGCCGCAATAGCAGATGCCGCCGTTACGCCGGAGCCCGTATTGCCCGTGCTGGTCTCGGTGTTACCCGAGGTTTCGCGGAGCTCCTGCACGGCTCTGTCATACACGTTGATATAGTTTCCGTCCAGCGAGTTGTGATCAATGACGCGGAGTGCCTTATCGTCAACGTTACCGGTCGTGTGCACGATGGGCTTCGACAAGTCAAGGAACTCTTTCTCATTGATAGCGCCGTCGCCGCGGGAGAAGTACCGAGGCACCGCGCCCGCCTGCGCATTCTTTACGAAGCTGGTGTTGAGCAGGTCAATGGTTGTCTGCGGGCTTCTGCACAGATCTACAAAGCCATACCCGCAAGGCGAACCCTCGATGGGGAACAGCGCGTCGAACACGTAGGGATACATGCCGTGGTCATACAAGCCACGCTCTGCCGCAGAAGGTCCCGCCTCAACGACGATAGGCTGACCCGTCATAGGATCAACCGTCTGCTGTGTGGGTCGCTCCACGTCGTTCTCAGTCGCGTAGATAACGTGATCGCCCACAAACTTACAATACTGCAACGTGTTCTTGCCGCCGATATACTTGTGGTAGTACACGTCAATGACCGTGTGCTTGTTCTCGGTGTTCACATGGTCATCGTACAGGAACTTTGTGCTCACGAAGGACTGCCCTTTCAGCTTGCCCTCCAGCTCGGGATATTTCTGCTCCAGAATATCCTTGTCCCACAGCTCCGTATGGAAGAAATAGCGGCTCTTCTGAATGTCGGTCACGCCCGGCTCCCAATAGATGTTGAGCAGGTTGACACGCTCCACCGCGATATCTCCAAGGCCGTTGAGCTTGGACTTGTCCCAAATGATCTTATATACGCCCGTGCCGGTCTTGATCTTCTGCCACATAGCATCGGAATAGGTGCTCTCGAAGTGGTTCTGTTCAAGAATGCAGGGGACAATAGCGGACAGCATACGCGCCTCGCCCTTGTCTCCTTCTTCACGGGGTAAAATGTTCGGTTCGGGGAATGCGTCCATAGCATCGGCGTGCTTGCTGACGATTACGTTATGCAGCCAACCGGACACGCTGGTATACCCGCCGTCCTTGCCGATGTCGGTCTCTCTCTGCTCAACGACGGAATTGCGGAGCTTCCACCAGTTTTCCGATTCCAAAATACGCTGTTCCGTATGTACCTTGCCCGCCTTGTATTCCTCAAGGACACGCATGAACACCTTGACCTGCTCCGCACCGATTGTGGGCATCGCCGTCATGGTCTGCGGCCCTGCTGCCGTATTCGGCACGGTGTCGGGCTTCTGTTCGATTGTCATATAGGGGTCTCCTCCTTAATATCGTTTCATTTCCGCGAACTGATTTAACGGGTCGGACACGATCTGCTTCCGCTCCTGCGGTATGATCGGGGACACGGGGCGTGACATGCACATATAGCGCACCTCGTCGGGGCAATGGTCCTCAAGCGTGGTATCAATGTCCTCCGGCTTGGTCTCTGAGTACATCATCAGCGGCATCGTGCGTATAAACGCCTTGCAGTTATTGAACACATACATTCGCGGATAGCCGTTATCGTCAAATTGCAGTCTGTAATGCACCTGCATCCAGCCTGCTATACGCTCATGATCGCCGGGAGAGAAGTATATCCCGTACCGTTCGGCTGTCTCTGCAATGCTCTCACCGCGTGAGCTGTCCCATATAGCAGGGTCTGCCACGCTGTCCACGATCTTGCGGTTCTTCAACCACGGGTGCTCCCGCTCGAAGTCCCGTATACGCCTAAACTGCTCGTCGGGGCTCCACTTAACGCCCTCGTTCGGTGTCTGTGTGCAGCCGTACATCTCCATAATGCGGTATAGGGTGCCGTCGTAGTCCACAGCCCAATAGCCAAGGGAAAACGGCTTATTGTAGCCGAAGTCGTAGGACCGCATGATATTCCAGCCGCGGCACTCCCCGCTGTTCAGGTCAAACGGCTCTATAACGTGGGTAAATCTGCGTTGCTCCAGCGCTTCCTCCACGGTAATGCCCGCCTTGGCACACATAGCAATATCCGGCTCGGCTCTAAACTCTTCGAAGAACTGGCCAGAAAAAATATTCCAATCCCCTTCAAGCCACGCTTTACGGAGCTTTTCAGGCAACGCCTCCAACTGTTTGATATAGTCGGGCTGGCTTTTCATCAAAGCAACGTTATCAGTCACAAGGGACTGAATAAACACATAGTCGTCGGGGTTCTCGCCGCCTCGGTACTGCTTGTCTATAAACAGCCTTTTCACCCACGCGTGCCCTTCACTTCCGGGATTGCAGGTGTAGTACACTCTTTTCGGGAAGTCGTTTACACCACGCACGCAAGCTGTCAGCTTCTTCATTTTCTCTTCGCTTTGGTGTGTGGCCTCGTCTATAAAGAGAATGTCAACCTCAGTACCCTGAAACCGCTCGGCGTCCTTCTCGTTATCACAGTATCGGAATAGGATCCTGCTGCCGTTCGGGAAGGTGATGTTCTTCTTCGAGTCGTTATACGAAGCAATGCGCTCCTTTTTGTCTGTGTGATAGCATTTGAGCAGTTCACACATGGGGTTTATATGGTTTTCTGTCAGCTCCGGGTATGTCTTACGGATAATCATGCACTTTATGCCCGGATATTGCAGGCACAATAGGCACGCCTTCATTCTGACAGCGAAACTCTTTCCACCGCCACGAGCTAAGCACCGCCAAAGGCAATATATTTCTTGTCAGCGGTGAGAAACAGCTTTTGCTTCTCGCTCGGCTTCGGTATTGTCAATGTCGGCATTGGGCGTCACCCCCTTTGCATATCGGAACGTGTAGCCCTTGGCCTCATATCGCAACCCGCGCAGCACTTCTTGTACATGGTTGGTACCGATAGCTTTCTTTGCGGCGAGAATACTGTCAAAGACGATCTCTTCACCGCTTTCTATGTTAGTCGCAATAATGCGCTTCTTTCGGCTATCGCACCATGCTTTGTGGTTGTCGTGAAGCCCGTTTGCCCTTGAATGGTTCATATTCTCGTCGTTGGTCGCCCATTCGAGATTGTCAACGCTATTGTTCCGTTTGTTCCCGTCCTTGTGGTTGACCTGTGGCTTGTTGTACGGGTTCGGGATAAAGGCAATAGCTACGAGCCGATGCACCTTGTATCTACGGTCACGGTCGTGCTTGAACAAGCACACGCGCTCATATCCTCTATGGTCAATAGCAGGAGTAAGAATACGCCCCGTTTTAACGGTCTTTACCTTGCCGGTGTTGCTCACTTGGTATTGCCCCTCTGTGCCGGGGATCTCTTTCCACATTTCCATACTAAATCTCCTTGAAAGTGTGATTTATTTGCTGTATTCCTCTATGTCGCCAATGAAGGTAACATTAACTTCCTTGGTCGCGGAGTCATCTTCCTTGTCCGCTTGCTTGCGCAGGTTGGCGATCCTTGCCTCCTGCTCCTGTCTGTCAAGATCGGATTTGAGACCCTGCATCTCTGCAAGATCATGCAACGAAGCCGCTATGCGCCGCAACGATTGGGTGTCCTTCGGGTCAACCTTTTCAAGCGCCGCCATAAGCTTCTCGGCCAACGTGTCGGTCATGTTTACGAAATTCAATGCCCGTTTGGCCTGCTGTTCCGATATTTTTTCAATGCTTTTTTTGATTGCTTTGTTCTTTATCTGTTCGCGCTGGCCTGCCCAATCCTCGTCCCTCGCATGTTTGCTAATGGTGGCTATGCCAACGCCGTATTTCTGTGCGAGCTTCCTATATGTGGAAGTCTCGTCGGTGATATATTCTTGTCGAATTGCATTCCAATCCACACAGGAGTAGCTCCTTTCTGTTTGATCTTACGAGTATATTTTACAACACGCGACCGGCAAATCTAAACACACCCCCCACGCAAAAAAGAGGCGGAGAACGCTATAATCCCCCGCCTTTTCGCATTATTTTGGATATTTGCTATCAAGAGCACGGCACAACAGACAGTTAGGATATCCGCTGATCTCGTTGCAGTATTGCTTCTCGTGCTCCTTCAGCTTTTTTCTATCCTCGAACACAAGGTGAATCGTGTTATTCGTATCTGTCCCCTCGCAGCATATCCTGTTGTCTTTATGCCTGCGATAATATGGGCAGACCACATACTTGGATACATACTCGGACATCTAACATCACCTTTCTTTTAACCTTTCGCTCAAACACTCTCGGTGTTCCCTGATAACAGAGCCTTGCCAGCCTTGCTTTTCGCAAGTTTTTCAGCAAGATATGCTGCCGCTTTTTCGAGAATTTCGTCTTTGTTCTTTTCCAAAAAACCTTCTACCAATCGTTTGGGATAATCACTTAAAGGACTATTTTCATCCGCATCCGCTCTGTAATAATGGGTCTCAAAGAGGCTGTCTCTTACCTGCTGTTCGATATTCTCAATAATCTGTTTTTCCGCGCGTTCCTCAATTCTTTTGCGGATACCATCATCATCGATTCCGATTGCAAACTGTACAATGTGTTCCATATTAGTTTTCCTCCTCGTTCTCTTCCGTCTCCGCTTTGATCGGCAGGATCTGAATCTCATGCTTTGTAAGGTCGTCAAACTGTTCCCGGAAGGCGTGGTAGTAAAGGAATGCAATCTTTTCCGCGTTCTTGATCAGCTTTTTCAGCAGCTCGGAATCCATCTGAAAATCCAGCGTGGATCTTACCTTGGTTTCAAGGCCTACCTCGACCTCAAGGGCTCCTTTTTTCGTGTAACTGTCGAACATTGCCTCCTGCGCGGTGTTGGGCGTGAACACCACCTTGATCGGGTATGTATTCGTCTTAACCTCGCACACATAGTCGGTGGCTTTCTCGCAGTAACCCATCAGGGCGTCGCGTGCTGCTTCAAATTCAACTTTTGCTTTCATGTTTGTTTCTCCTTTTGTTTTTAAGTTATGTCTTTTAAGTTTGCTATAATTATGCTGTTCCCGTGCTGGTGCCTGTCCCACAGCTCGGCAGACACGATCAGGTTGTTGTGCCGGTCATATCGGTATATGATCGCGTGTATGCAGTCATACTCCCGCCCGCCGTATGTCACGGGCTTTCGGTGCACGAATGCTTCCTTGGCTTCTTCGTTGGTCATGTGTTGTCACCACACACGTTGCCATCGTTATTCTCCTTTTGTACGTTTAACGGCGTATACTCTCTAAAATGCACCTGCTTCCCGGAATTGAACATACGCGCTCCTTCAAGAAGCTCTCTATCATAAAACGACTCAAGCTTCGTAGACAAAACGCTTTCGCGTGGTTGCGAAGGAAGCACCAGCTTATATTTTTTCATCACTCATTCTCCTCTCACCATAATTGCAGTAATCGTCCGCATACCTCAGCTTGCCACCTGTACAACGGCAAAGGTACATAGAGCATGACGGCATATACTGTCCGTGTTCGCAATCTTTACAGCGGGTGACGGGAACCGTGTCGGCGGCGGTCTTCCCATCTACTGCCATCATCGCCGCTTTTTCGACGAGATTGTATTTCTGTAAAGGGTAAAATACCTCCCAACCCAATACTACAGTCCCGTCATTATCTGGAGCGATTCCCGCAAGCAATCGCACTTCCTCACTTGAAAGGTTATCGATATACTGTTTTATCTGCTCAACCAAAACCTTAATGGTAGGTTCAAACGGATATTCTGTCGAACCGTAGCATTTGTATGAGCAGAAAACCAACCCCTTTTTGTCTTTGTAAAAGGCTTTTATGGCTTTAGTATTGCTCAATTCCATCGCAAGATTCAGCACCTTTTCAAGTGCAAGATCGTATTCTCCGTTGATTGTAAAAGTCTGTTCGCTACTAAACATTATCATTCTCCTTTCGGCGGTTCGGGCAAGGGCATCCAATGGGTGACCTTATCCTCGACCGCACAGTTATAAACGTCGTAGGGGTTATAATGCCTATATTCCCACCAGCCCTCTGGTATGTAGCAACAGTCGTTTTCTTCGTCGTAAACAAAATCGAGATCGTACCACGACCAGTCGCTTTCTTCCGTTGTGACTTTCCCGTTTTCGTACATGGCGGTAGTGATAATCGTATAGTCCCCGTATTTCGGGTTTTTGTGTACCGCCAAAATAAGAACTTCCTTTTCGGGTTCGGGCAACCGTTCCTCAACGCTGATCCACTCTTGCTTGCGGTAGTCCGCGTTGTAAATGGCGGCGGCTATGGCCAATCCATCTACACCAAAGTAAGCGCAATCACAACCATACACGCTGTCAATACAATCCTTGATTTCCTCAATGTGCTTTTTCATCTTCCGTTCCTCTCTTAAAAACGTATGCCTCTTCTGCGTACTCGCCTACGTATCGAGTCGCCTCTACCGCGTTATTTGCTTTCACAAGAGTGATAGTCTCGCAATATCCGCACTTAACGGCATAAAGACGCCCTTCCGCGTAATATACTTTCAAGCGTGTGCCACAGTTTCGGCAGTTTACTCTTGTTGGCGGCGGGAAATAATTTGCTTCTTGCTTGAACGCTTCGTGAAATGTTTTGTCGGTCATTTCTTGCTCCTTTTTCCGTTAAATAGTCTCCTTCCGCGCCTGATCTCATACGATTCGATTTCATTCTCGCGGAACCTTTGCACGTGTTCTTCGTGCGTCTGCTCCTTGAACTCTTTGTACCTCTCGCAGACGGTGTGGCATTTCGCGTTCCTGTCGGGACAGTTTTTGCACGGGGAGATTGTCATTTTTTCTTTTTCCTCCCAAGCGTTGCTTGTATCTCACGCCACTCCTGCCTTACCCAACCAACCCAAGGACGGCATTCATTTCTTTTGCCGCAGTATTCCTTGTTTTGGTGATTACACTCGGTGCAGGGGTACGGGAGTTCTTTTGTTTGTGTGTTCATGACCGCACCACCCTTCAACCAAGTTTTTCAATCAGACGATCACAAAGAGCCTTGTATGTATCTCTTTCCGCTCGGAGTCTGATGATCTCTTCTGCAGCTTCGTTCCTCTTGTGTTCTTCGGGAACTATTGCAACATTGCGGGCAGGCTCGCGCCTTTCGAGCATTTGTGGTATCGGGTCGCTTAAATCTAAGCTGAGGCTGATTGCAAGCGCCGTTTCAAGCATACGCATTTCGCTGTCGGTGCAGGTCCCGACATATTCACCTACCCGTGAGACGCTCACCGTCGTTACCTGTTCGCATAATGCGATTGATTCTCTTGTAGCGCTTCTGATCTTACAGTGCGTCGGCAGATCGTTTTTTGGCCGTGTCGTGAGATATACAACCTCTACGGTTTCGGAGAACTCGTTGTTTTTGTCATTGCTGACGATGATAGCGGGCCTTCCGGCGTGTTGTTCACTCCCGGATTCTTCGTTTTGGTATCTTTCGATGTAGTAAATTTCGCCGCGTTTCATTCCCACTCCCCCTCCAACCAACACTCCAAGCCCCACAAGGCCAGCGTGAACATCAACGCACCGAACACCGCGTACACATCACCGCCGAAATACACGCCGCCAATAGTCAGCGCACCGAGGAACACGAACGCAAGGCGCATATATCTCAGAATCTTTAAGCACAGTTTATTTGCCATATTAGCCTCCTTAATTGAACGGTAATTCATCATAGTAGCCGACTTCCACAAATCCCGAATCGTCCTCGTCTCTGTACGCGGGGGATCTTTCCTGCTTCTTGGGGCTCAGCAGCTCCACATCGTCGCATTGGATCTCCAGCGAGGTACGCTTGTGGCCGTCACGATCTTCCCAATTACGGCTGGTGAGTATGCCGGTGATCCCCACCATATCGCCCTTGTGGGCAAACTTGGAAAGGAACTCCGCGTTCTGCCGCCACGCCACGCAGGGCAGGAAGTCCGCGACCTCTTTTGTGCGGGGCCGCTTTACAGCAACGGTAAAGGATAATACGCTGATTTGGTTCGGGGTGATTTTAAGCTCAGGATCGTTTACAATTCTTCCTGTGCAAGCAAATTTGTTCATCTGTCTTCCTCCTTAAGTGCTTTCAGCACGGTTTGTTCGAGGCGGTCAACCTTGTAGTCAACCGCGCTCTGACATTCACCGTCCCGATCGTAAATCATAATCAACTGTTGCAGCATGATGTACACGTCTGCAATTTCTTCAATAATGGCCGCTCTTGCCTTTGCACGTTCGCCAGAGGTCAGCGTCCGGCGTTCCTTACACAACGCTTTGATCAGCTCGCTCATTTCCTCGATGGCCATATCTTTCTGCGGCCGCAGACCGAAAACGGATATGGCGCTTTCGAGGACGGCTATACGATCAATGTTTACCATGTTAATTACTCCTTTGTTTAATTGCGGTGTCTTCTTCGTGCCATTTGAGGATCATTCCATAATGGTTCTGTACGTGGGCGTCTTTCTCGATGATAAATGTTGCCAGCCGTTCCACGTAGTAGTCAAAAGCATCTAAGCCGATCCTGTCTAACAAATCGTCAGATTGCTCGTCCGAGAGGAACACAACGCCCTTTCCGAGCTTCCCTCCAACCGCTTTGAGCTTTTGGCGCTCTGCCGTCGCCGCGGCGGTTTCGTCGGGATCTTCCCCCTCTGCATCTTCCTCAAACTCACACTCATACTCTACCTCTTCCTCTATCTCTTTCTCGCTTTCGGTTTGCTTCCCATTTGCTTGCGGTTTGCTTTCGGTTTGCTTCCCGTTTGCTTGTGGTTTGCTTGCACCGCCGATACTGCCGCTTTCTGCCTTCCTTCGTCCAGAGTCAAGAGTAGGCTGGATAAGCTTAAAAGCGGTAGAGGCTGCAGAAGATAAGCCTTTTGGCAACGTTTCGTAGATCGCATAAGCACATACAGCAAGGATCAAAGCTGACTGATCTTTTTTTGATAGCTCCTGTATGGCATCGTAGTACGATCTATAAAATGTAAATTGGTTTCTTGGCTTGCCCATATCTTCCCTCCTTCCTTTTGGCGCTCACTTTCCGCACGCCTTGACCTTGATGCCCTTCGGAACCGTCTTTTCCACCTTTGCAATAAACTCTGCTTCACGGCTCGTCGCGTCGGATAGGTGGAGCAGGTGTATTTCTCTGCACGCGGTAAGATCAAGGGTAGAAAGGTAATCGCACAAGGTATCAATCTCCATGTGGGAGTTGGTGATACGGTGCCGTATCTTCTCGGGCAGCTTTTCGCAACGGTCAAGCACGCACTTATCGTAGTTCGCCTCGATGGCGAGAATGTTGAGCCCCGGAAACTTATACCGCAGGTTCACGGTGTCCGTCGCAAAGGCAAGCACGTCGCCATCAATACGGCTTTTGATCAGGAAGCCAAGAGGCTCGGCCGCATCGTGAAAGGTGGTAAACGGCACGATATCAAGGCTGCCCACGTTGAATTGCTCCATGTGCTCTATCAGCGACGCTGTGTTCGCTTCAAGGGCCTGCGCCGTTCCGTAGCTCATGTAAACGTCCATGCCACGATTTAACAGATCAATAGCACTCTTGGCATGGTCTTTGTGTTCGTGCGTAACAAGGCACGCCTTGAAGTCCGAGAGGGTAAAGCCGGTAAGCTTTTGTAATTGCTTGTATGACACGCCGCATTCAAGCAATAGCTTTGTTTGGCCGTCTGATACCGTGTAGGCGTTCCCGTGTGAGGAGGACGCCAACGATTTGAAGATCATATCGGACAAGACACCTCCCCGGTCGCCTTGTTCACTTCAATCGTAGTATCGGGCGCGTGATTTTTCTGATACTGCGTAGATTTTTTGATCTTATTCTGGACCCATTCAGGAAGCTTGGCAAACGCTTCGTCGCTCCAATGATCCATATCGAAGGTGTACGGAACCGTGCTTGTGGTCGGAACAGGAAGGCCGTCGGGATATTGAACGATGTTGTCAATGTTTGCGTACTGCCCGTTCTCGCTCAGCTTAACTGTGACCATACACGGTCTCGAAAGCAGCTCGTCCGTATCAAACTCGCGAAGATCGTCATCGGAGAAATTTCTTGCGAGCCACGCGGAAACTATCTGTCTGAATGCTCCTCGGTCGCTCATTGTTCTTGTCAACGCTCGCGACAACTGTCTCGGCTTCATTTCGCCGTCAATTTCGATTTTCTCGGAAGGAAACTCAATAACGATCAACAACTGATCCTTATAGTCCGTTTTCCCGCCAAAGGTAATAGGCTGTGTGCCAATGTCAACCACGCCTACGCAGATACCCATTTTCGTTCCCGGCGTCATAGGGGGAATGCTCGGTGCTACTCTTGCTCCAAATTTCATACGATTCTCAGCTCCTTATCTTCTTCCGAAACTACAAGTCGGATAATTTGGTTATTGGAATGTTCAAGTCTCGTTACGCTTTCCGCGTTATCCACGAACAGAGGCACGCTTACGCCGTATGCTGTGGATAAAGTATTGATGATATCCACGCCAACGTTGATCTTTGCGCCGTTGTTCAGGTTGATGTAGGGAACGCCCTCATATACCACGTCGCAACGGTCCTCGACGCCGCCGTTTGCCTGCTCACGGAACAGACGGAATTTTGCAATGCGGAACATGCTGTTGATGCTGTCCTCAACGAACTGCGTCTTGTAGCGTGTGAACTCCTCGATCAGATAGATCATGTTTTCAACGGTTTCAAGCTGTGCGGTGGCTTTTCGTGCGTCCTCTTGCAGAGCTTTTACGCGGTCGTTTGCGTATTTAAGCAAGGATTCCTTGCCGATCAGCTCCATCTGTACGGAGATCGCGGTCTGCACCCCGGAGAGCTGCTTCTGGAACTCGCCCTTGATGCCCGCGGTGCTCTGTGCCATGTCTGCCAGCTCGGTCTCTAAGGAACGGATATGCGCCTCTGTGGTCGCTTTACGCTCTGCATAGCCCTCCATATCAACCACGGGGACAACGTTGTTCTCGGCGGCTGTGATGGCGTCGGTGGCTTTGATGATCTCGCTCTCAAGAACCGCAAGCTCTTGTGTGGCGGTTTCGATACGGTCCTCTGCGGCCGCCTTTGCGTTCTTGCTTGCGTTTGCGGTCTGCTCGATCTCCCGCAGGCGCTTTGCCTTCTGTGCCTCGAAGTTATCCTTTGCCGCTTTCAACTGTTCTGCAGGGAGTGCTTGTCCGCATGTGGGGCATTGTCCACCCGCAAAGCTTTCGCCGTTCACGGTGATCCAACGCTCACGGGCGTCGGCGATCTCTTTGTCAAGGCTTTTGACGTAGTCCATCTCAGCGGAACGGGAGAAATTTTTAGCGCCAAGCTGTGTCTGCAAGCGGGTAAGGTTGTTTCTCAAGCCTGCAAGGTCTGGTGCGTTTGTCGCTTGTCTTGCCCGGTACGCTTTGTTATCAACCTCAAGCTGATACAGCGCCAGCTTTGCCTCGCGGATCTCAGTACGCTTGTTGTCGGAAGCGGTGTCATGCTCGATGGCAATGATCTGCGCCTCAAGGCTCTCGCGCTGTGCGTTCAGCAAGTCAACCTCTGCACGAGCCGCCGCGAAGTCAATGCCCTGCACGTCGGAGATTGTTTTTTGACACTCGCTGATGCGGGCGGGGATCTCGGTCTTGTCGCTGGTCAGACAGCGTTTGTCGGAGATCAACTTCTTTTTGTAGTCCTCAACACAATGCTTTCCCATGGCCTCGGCGAGAGGAAGAAATCGCGCGTCCTGCGCCATGATATACGCATCGTCGGCCACAGAAGCCACCTTAAAGAGAACCGCCCGTCTGTCCTGCCAACTGATACCGTCCGCAAAGTGTGATACGCTGGTCAGCAGTCGGAAGGTATCTTCGCTCACAAGCTCATTTACCTTATCGGTAAAGGTGTATTTCTTCACGGGCACGCCGTCGATATAATACTCGCTGGTGTTTCCGTCGTAGGTCTGCTCGCAGCTTCCGCGCTTGGTAGTCCAAATTTCTTTGAGCGTGCGCTTCAGCGCGATTTCCTCACCGTCTACAAGCAGAACAGCCTCAACCGCCGTTTCCGCAAAGTGATCGCGGATCTCGCCGTTGGCGTCCAAGGGCTTGATCTCGATGTTCTTTTCTCCGTTGCCCTTGCTATCCTTGCCGAAGAGCAGCCATGTCAGCGCGTCGTATACGCTGGTCTTGCCGGTGGCGTTGTCGCCGTAAATAGAAGCGTTGCGGCCGTCAAATTCAATCGTAAGATTCTTGTGGCTCTTGAAATTTTCAAGCGCAAGCTTTTTGATTTTGATGTCTTTCATTTATTTGCTCCTTTGATTTTTTTGTATTCTTCGGGGTGTGCCGTGTAGTAGGCGCTCATTGCTTTACCAACTCTTTGAGCGATCTTTTCCATCTGCTCAGGGGTCAGTTCCTTGACCGGCATACCACCGACAAAGAATGTGCAGGTGAGCGTTTTGTTTTTTTCTGCCATGGGTACCTCCGGTTATGTCTTTTTCTTATGCTATGCCGTTGGGCTTGTCTGGGTTACAAATGCCAGTTGTTCGCACGAACCGCAAATGCGTCGTCACATTGGATAATGTCGGGGTAATTATCCATTGCGATTTTGATCGGATAAGGGTCGATCTCGTAAGCGTAATACCTGACGTTTGTAAAGCCCATCTTGTCAAGGCAATAGCGTCCTGTGCCGATTCCGTCGTACATGGATAGCACTTCGATTTCCTCGTCTCTCGGCACATCTTTGAGTGCGTGGTTGAGTAGGTGAATAATGACCTCTGCCGTCCAACCATTTCCGAGTGCTTTGTACGCTTGACTATTAGATACCGCTTTGCAGTAATCATCGGGCATCGTCTGCAACCTTGCGCACTCGGTAACTGTCAGCTTTCTAATGATGTAATATCCGTCTGCGAGTTTGATGGGGTACTGTCTGTCCTTAATGGTGATCTGTCCGTCTTTGACTTCGTATACGGTATAAACTTTGCCGTCAGCACCTCTTATAGCTTTCGTGGGTTTTCCGTTTTCGTCCCATTCAACAGGGGTTGCGTAACCGAGAATGGCCTCGAATCGGTTTATGGCGCAACTGCTTGTAACCATGCTACCAGTTGAGAGCGTGGGAGATTTATCGGTAATCTCTTGTTGATTGTATGCGTTGAACATTTCGGGTACATATCCATACTTTTTAACAATTTCGGGAATTGCTTTTTGTACGGTTTTAGACTCCGCAACCGATTCTGCTACACAGGTTCTTTTATCACAATCGTTGCCAACCAGATTCCTCACACCATCTTTATAACAAGTGGCTCGGACACATTGTGCCTTACCATCGACAGTTTCGTTCACGGGGATAGCATATAGTCCTGTGTTGCTACCGATACCACCACTTGTGGCAGTTTGCAAAACAGATTTACCTTCGACCGAGTATATCCGATTACCTTGTCCACCTTTTCCAAGATCGGCGACTTTAACGGGACAAAACGCCATCGTACCTTGTTGCTTGTCAAAATATTCTCTCGTAGTAGTACGACCAATACTGCCAATTACGGCTCGACCTTTTTCCCGGTCGGTGACACCCGTCTCTAAAATATCCTTTAATAAGATACCTCTATCTTCGGGTTGCTCTATGTTGCCAAAATTCGTTACGTAGAAACGCTGTCGGTTCTGTGCCGATACCAACGCTGAATTTATATAGGTAAATCTCACGTCGGGATCGACGCCCACGCCAAGTTCTTTAGCGATTTGGTCTTTGATTGCTTGTGCTGCCGACTTGTTGTTTTCGTATAGAAACAAATCGGGCTTGAACTTTTCCTTTGCGATAAGGTAGTTCTTGAACAATTCCCAACCTAATCCCTTCGGCTCGGTTTCTCGATTGTTTTTCTGTGCAATGCTCCAATGCGTACACGGAGAACCGCCGATTAAAATTTTCATCATGCCTCTCCTTTCATGGTGACGTAGATATCCGGCGGCGGGATAAACTGAGCTATAATCCACACCGCATCAATGAGTGCTTTCGTCGGATTCTTAGCGTTTTTGATAAGATCAAGGATCCCGCGCTCAAAGTCCGTCACGTCGCTAAGTCCCACGTCGGGGGTCTTTTCTTCCGCAACCACTTTCCCTTTTTGGCGAACCTTCATGTCCTGATAGTTGTAGCCCATGTCGCGGACAAAAGATTGATATTTTCCCATCCACTCATACTCTTTTTCGCTTTCGCTTGCATCTTTGATGGTGTCGAGTATGGTCACGGTGTAATCTTCGCCGTGTTCGTTGAAATCCTTTTGCATATCCCATACGGGGTGTTTGTGTGATCGCAAGGCATACAAGTGCTGTAAAAATCGCCTATCAACGTTGCAGCTGCTGCCTATGTACACCTTGTTCGTTGTGTTGTGCCTGATGGCGTACACTTTTCGCGGGTATTTCATTTAATCCCCCTCGCCGTTCGTTGTACTTAAAGTACAATCGTTAGGTAAAAAAATAAGGTCGTCCACAGACACACCATACAGATTAGCAAGTGCCTTGCCCGCATTGATATCGGGCGCACTATTGCCTTTCTCCCAGTTCACAATGGTGTTTTTGCTCTTTCCGAGCCTCTTTGCCACTTCCTCTTGGGTAAACCCTGCGTTTACTCTCGCGGCGTTCAGTTTGATTTTCATTCCTTTGTTGCCTCCTTGTTTTGTCTAATTTTTGCCTTATTGTACTTTAAGTACAGCGACATAATATCACACATTTCGACATTTGTCAATACCAAAAGTACATTTTCTTTTGAAAAAATCTTGACTTTTTGTGCTCTTGGTGCTATAATGTGGGCGAAACGAGGTGAGAAGATGGATAATAAAAACGTATTTGCAAACAATCTAAAGAAGCAAATGGAATTAAAAGGCGTTAGCAGAAAAGATTTGAGCGAAGCTTTAGGAATTAGTTATTTCACCATTACCGCTTGGGTGAACAGCACGAAATATCCAAGAATGGATAAGGTGGAAATGTTAGCGAATTTCTTTGGCGTCTTGAAATCTGACCTTATAGAAAACAAAGCGATCGAAGAAAAAGAAAACCCCGGCGAGACAATGAAGCTCACTGAGGTCGAAAAAGAATTATTAAGTTACTTCAGGCTTGTCCCTGAAGAGAAGCAGAAAGAGTTTCTTGCGATGGGGCGTTTGTTCGCAAATAGTCTAAAAAAAGACTAAGCATGTAGCTGGCGACCGCTTCGGGATCGCAGCTCTCGCGAATCAGATTGATCAGTTCCATTTCATTGTCGGTCATACCAAAAACCCCTTTCACCTATGTACATCAGAATGTATGTTCTGTAATTAAAATTATACTTACTTTCGGCGGCTCAGTCAATGGATAATTATGGAATGTTTTATAAACAATCTTGCTGTCTGGCATAATTATACATTGGTTGATGCAAAAAATGCAATACCCAAGTTTGTCTGTTTGGCCGTAAAATTTATCATTGGCACGCGGCAAACTTGTCATAAATCAAGACATATTTGTCAGTAAGAAAGGACATTTATATCATGTGGCGCGAAAAGATCATCGAAACCAAAAAGGCAAAAGGCATAACGACCAAGATCATGGTTGAAAGAACCCCCTCGCACCTGACCGCCGAGACCATCACGCGCATATTGAACGAAAAGACGGACGATCCACGAATAAGCACGGTGCTTGCGTTGGGGAACGCTGTCGGGCTGTCCCCGTGGGAGCTGTTCGCCGAACCGACCGAAACTGCAACGTATCAAAACTTTTGGGCGTTGAAAGAAGAGGTCGAAACGCTTAAAGCGGATATGGAAGTGTTTGCCAACGAGAACGCCGCGCTCAAAAACAAACTCGCCGCATTGAAAGCAGAGAACGAACTGCTCCGCTTGAAGCTGGAACACGCGGAAGAGATCATAGCTATACATAATTATTATAATAAAATTAAATGAGAGGACTGACCATGGGCGTAGGAGAATGGCTTTTCAAAGCACTATTAGTTTTGCTTGGCGCGATCGGGGCCTTTAACATTGGGACGGCTTGCGTTTTCATGATCGAAAAAATAGCAAAAGAGTTGAGTCCTAAGTGGGCATACATATATTTTGTTTTGACCTCTTTGGGAATCGTCGCTTTGGAAATTATTATATTAAGTAAAGCATAAAGAAAGGATTATATGGAATCCAACAACGAACAAAAAAGCAAACGCTGGTTTAAGTTTTATGGAAAGCTACGCGATGCCGCCGGTGGCGAAAAGTCAGAGCCGGTTGTGTCAAAAGAGCTTTGGGACAATGTTCAAGAAAAAATACCAAATAAACAAAAGAACGCTTGCGAAAAGAAAACAAAGGAGACGTTATAATGAAAAGCTTTAAGGAAACAATCTATTTTCACAGAGAAAAATCCGAAAATTGGGAGCTTGAAGACAAGGCCGAGGAGTTTGGTTTTGCCTCCAATCGAATCCCTTATATTGGGAACGAAACTGAAATCGAGATCGAGATTTTTGAAGATGGAACAAACAAAGTCCTTTCGATCAACGGAATAGATGTATCGGATAAAGGTATTTCGATTTAAGTGATTGGATTATAACCGCACCCACATACTATAAGAAAGGAGTAACACATTGGACAACCATTTAGACAACCATTTATTTATTAATGGCAAGCTATGGAAAATTGCCGCCACGTATATACGTGTATCGGACGAGCGACAAGATGAATATTCGCCTGATTCACAGCTCAAATTCAATCGCGAGTGTGCAGCCAAAGACGGCTATTGGATTCCCGACGAGTACGTGTTTTACGACGACGGCATATCTGGGAGAAACGTCAAAAAAAGAAACGATTTCAAAAGAATGATTGCTATCGCCAAGGAGAAGACGCCCCCCTTTGATAGAATATACGTGTGGAAGTTTTCCCGTTTTGCCAGAAATCAGGAGCAATCTATCGTATATAAAAACCTGCTCCAAAAAAATGGCGTAACCGTTTTGTCAACGTCACAGCCTATCCCAGAAGGCCCTTTCGGCTCTCTGATCGAGCGTATTATAGAGTGGATGGACGAATTCTATTCGATCAACCTCAGCGAAGAAGTAATACGAGGCATGACCGAAAAGGTAACACGCGGAGAGCCCACCTGCGCACCGCCGATCGGCTACATCATGCGAGACAAAAGGTATTATCCCGACGAGGAAGGCGGCACGGCAGCTTTAGTCCGTGAGATCTTTGAACGCTACGCAAACGGCGAAAAGATGCGCGCAATCGCTTTAGACCTCGGAGAGCGTGGCGTGCGTACAAGGCAAGGTAACAAGCCAGACAACAGATGGATCGAATATATTTTGAGGAACCCCGTTTATATCGGCAAACTCCGCTGGAGCCTTGACGGCGCACGAGCTGTCAGCAAGCGGGACTATGAGAACGAAAACATTATGATCATTGACGGCCTCCACGAACCGCTCATATCGCTGGATCTGTGGGAGCTTGTGCAATCCATGCTCTATGCCCAAAGCAGGGCATACGCCAAACACGCAAGGCGAGGACAGCCGATAGAACACATGCTAAAAGGGCTTGTCAGATGTAGCTCCTGCGGTTCAACGCTTGCGGCCAGCGGTTGGAGCGGCAAAGGCAAAACGCGCTGTCTGCAATGCTGTAGCTACGCAAAAGGCGTCTGCAAAACGTCCCACAATATCACGATACCGAAGATCGAGGAAGCGTTTGTAGAAGGCCTCCGTGAAGCTGTAAAAACAAAGCAGTTTACCATTGTGCCAAAAGAGCCGAAGAAGGCCGATGCTGCCGCCGTTGATTATGACAAGCTGATCGCAGTCGAAGAACGCAGGCTTGAACGCGCAAGGGAAGCATACCTCGCGGAGATAGACACCATCGAGCAATACAAGAACAACAAAAAAGAGATCACCGCACGAATTGATGATCTGAGAGCGCGGAAAGTCAAAGAAACCCCGGTGGAGGTTGATATAGACGTGTTCGCCGCAAAAGTATTGAGCGTGGCCGAGCTGCTTGAAAGGGACGATGTTTCCCCGATGGCAAAGAACGAGGCGCTTCACACCATTATTGAGAAGATTGTTTTTGAAAAAGCCAATAACAACTTGGCTATTTATTTTCACGATTTATAATCATCATAAATTGCATTTAGGTGGGCCAGATTGCTTTTTATTATGATTACATAGAAACAGCAAAATAGCACCCCCAAGAGCGGGGGTGCCTTTTTTATACGATCTTTCCGTTAAGGCCGATAGAAGCCAAAAACTCCAGCAGTTTTTCTGCCTGCTGCCGTTCAAACGTGCCGATCTGCACGCTGACGAGCTTCTTTTCTTCCTTATATTGAATACCAAGGGTAGCCAGCACGCCTTTTGCGATGGCAATGCCCATGGCCTTCTGCTCGCCGGGTGTGTCGATGATCGCAATGTCCTTCGCGTTATCCACGAACGCACACTCCACCACCACCGCAGGACACGCCGTCTCGCGGACGAAATAATAGTAGTCCTTGCCGTCGGTTCTTCGCTTTGTCTTTGCACCGCGGGAGTTCTGCCCGATCTTCACGATCTCCGCAAGAATGTTTTCTGCCAGCTTCTTGCCGGTGCCGCCGTTGTAGTGATAGTACACTTCTGCCCCGTCCCCACCGCCAGCATTGCAATGAATATCCAAGCCGAGGTCAGGCAGGAATGCGTTGCACTCTTTTGCTTCATCGCTCACGGGGTCATTCTCGTCCGTGGCTCTGCTCATGCCAACGATCACGCCGTGCCGCTCCAGCTCGTCCTTGCACGCCAAAGCAATGGAAAGGTTCAGATCCGCCTCGTGTAAGCCGTTGCCAACAGCACCGGGATCCTTGCCGCCATGCCCTACGCCGAGAAATACTTTTGCCATGGTTACTCACCGCCTTTCTTGCCATCGAGCAACTGCTTGAACGCCTGATGCAAGCCTGTGGAAGCCAGACCGCTCGCAAGACCGCTCAAAATAACCTCTGCGGTAATGTTGTCCAGATTGATCCAAATCGCTACCACGAGGCCTACAATGGCACACACGGTAGGAATGATCTTGTTGTCGGCATCCTTGATCCAATGCTTGATGATATATCCTACCACCAAACAAATGCCAACGATTACGGGAACCATGTACTCGTTAAGAATTTCCATACTATTCCTCCTTACTGTTTTCCGGCGGTTCCGTCGGGAGCCGCATAAACTTGTCGTGGATATCGTCCATAACGCCGTTAGGGCCTTTGATCGCGTGGTACTGAAGCCAACAGTTCTGGAAGTTTTCTTTCACGTACAACGGCGCATATTTGAGCTTCTCATGGTGCTCGTTGTACGCCGCGATCATCTCAGCACGGAGCAGCGCCTTAACGCCAAACCGCATTGCTTTGATCTGCGCGAAGATCGACTTGAACACCGCTATAAATGCGCCTAAAATGGCCAACACAATGGTCGGAATGCCCAACAGACACAGCCATTGATATACAGTCATTCGTGTTTTCCTCCTTTCCCTGCTTGCTTCATTCACATCATTGTTTTACCACTGGTGCCAAACGTTGTTTTCGGCATCATAGCAGAAAACGTTTCCCGTGTCGATTTCCGCGTACTTAGAGCCGTTTGCAACGCCTACAGGTTTGGGGTCTGAAGACAACCCCCAATAGCTTCTCGGGATAACGGTTTTGTCCTTGCAAAGAGCGGGATCGCCAATAGGTTCTACAGTAATCATGTTATTTTATCCACCTTTCTTTAGGTTGTGTTAAAGTAAATTCAAACGAAATAGATTGTAAACGATAAAGCCGTGATACGCCGCCAACAGCCCGTAGACAACGAACGGTATCCATGTTAGGATCTGTACGCTCTTACGCTCACGGAAGCACCAAAGCACCCACAACGCAAGGCTCGGAACAACGAGCTTCCATGCAATGAACAGCCAAAGGCTGACAGACAGCAGAGAACGGCACGCGGTGTTCGCTTCCTCTATGCCAAGGTATTGCACCAAGTAAAGCGTACTCAGCGTGTCTATGGCGTTGAACACGGATAGCAAAATAAGACGGGGTTTCATAGGGTTAGTTCGCACCGCAAATTTCGGGATAATCTTCAATCTTGCGGAACATAATCGAGAATAGCCCTGTATATCCTGCCGCTTCAAAAGCAGGTTCATACCCTGCACGATAATATTCGTACATCACAGAAGGCACATAAATGTGTCCTGCTCCTTGTACCAAGGGTGTGTTAGCGAAAGAATTTAAATTCGCCACGCATACTGTGGAAGTTGTACGGAGAATAACTGTTGTAAGATTGGGGCAATTCGCGAATGCAACCTCACCAATACTTGTAGCAGAAGGTAAATCAACAGATTCTAATGCTTTGCAATCAGAAAACGAAGCCCAACCAATAGTTGTAACAGAAGGAATATTAACGGATTCTAATGCTGTGCAATTATAAACCGCATATTCCTCAATACTTGTAGCGGAAGGTAAATTAACAGATGTTAATGCTGTGCAAAACTCAAAAGCACGTTTCCCAATACTTGTGGCAGAGGGTAAATTAACAGAAGTCAAAGCTTCGCAACGAGCTAACGCATATTCCCCAATACTTGTGGCAGAAACTAAATTAACAGATTCTAATGCTGTGCATTCACAAAACGCATTCTCACCAATACTTGTGGCAGAAGGTAAATTAACAGATGTTAATGCTGTGCAATAACGAAAAGCAAATTCCCCAACACTTGTAACAGAAGGTAAATTGACAGATGCCACTAACTCTGTTCTAAACGCATTGTCCACAACCTCACCCTCAACATTGCTATTCAATTCGTAAGGTTGTTTCTCCATCAATGCTTTTACCAAGGTGTCAAGGGCTTCCGTTCCACCTTCTCCACCGCCACCATATTTCTTTTTGTAGTACGCATTGACAATAGGGTTAAAAATTCTTTGTAAACTCATTTTATTTCACCTCGCTATTCATAAATGGGAATGGGTTCACTTGCGGAAAGGAACAGCGTTCCGTCTTCTGCGTAAATATTTGTATTTGCCCAGAAGGCATCACAATCATGTGTCCACGCATTCGCTTCCGCTTCAATAGGTTCGCTAAAGGAATTGTAAAAATCATAGTGTTCCTTATCGCGGTCATAGTAAAAGCGGTCTTTAATAATAGACGTTTTTTCACCTGTTTTTAGACCATAATTATAATTGTATGAAGTCGATGTTTGGCACAGTAATGGTTTTGATGAAGCTATTAAAGCCCACCCCATTGCTTCGGTTAAATACGCATAAGGATACTGCTCTTTATCCCATTCAGGCAACTTAGGCAACACCTTACCCACATACCCCACTCCGTTGATGGTTACATCTGCGGTTTCGTCTGCGGTTGCTTCATGTCCGTATAGGTACATTGTCGGCTCGTCAACGGGTACGGGTTTCATTAAGTTGAAAATCATCTTGCCACCTCCGTAGGGGCAACGCGTGAATAAACGGGGTCAATACTCATTTCAATGCTCCTTTCGTTGTTAAGCCATTGTAATGGTATAAACGATTCTGCCGACCTCGCCGGGCTGGATCGTCAAAGGCGTTCCAAGGGGCGTGCGGTCGAAAACTACAGTGGTGCTACCTCCAAAGGTGACACGCTTTCTCATTCCGATTTCTCCGATGGTAATAGGTTCGGTCGATGTGTTCGTACAGTTTACAATCACGATAGAGCTGTGGCTGCCATCGGAGTTATCCTGAACGCTTCTTGCCAAACCAAGGTTTATGCCGGTGGTTATTTCTTTCTTTAAGCAATAGGAAGCTCCCGTTTCCGCCGTGTTGTCGCTGCCGACAATGATGCTTGCAACCTGATGGAGCAGCATCGGCAACAAAGCCTCTTCCAGTTGATAACCAAGTTCCGAAAAAGAGAGCGTGGACCCATTTTCGGCTACCAGCGAGCCGAGTCTGCCCTGCAAATGTTTTTCAAGAAAAGCGGTATAATGGTTGAGAAGCATAATTATTCACTCCTTTATTCCAATTCGCTGACAATTGCGGTCACGGAATAAGACAGCATGACAGCATTTTTGTTAAAGCTCGAAACCGCTTGAACGGTAGGGGGATTGATGATTGCGGCGGTTGCTTTCACTTGGTAATTGTTATCCGAGCCCTCAACGGCCACCGTGAACTTTGAGAACCCGCTGTACCCATCATCGGGTGTGAACACGCCGTTTTCCGTTACGGTTTTCTCTTGGAGCTTCGGCGTTCTGCATACGTGCATGCCGGTGATCTGCTTTCCGCTTGCATCATGAGCCGTGTAGCCTTCCAGCAGAACGTCAGGCATCACGGTATCTTTCGAAGTGTCTGTGCCGATTATCGCTAAAGCATTAGCGTTAAAGATTGCCATATTATTACCCCATGACAATAATGTTGACTCCGATATTCAATGTAGGTTTAATGCCGTTTTGTGCTTCGAACATTACAAAGCCGTCGCCCTGCCAAACAAGGCGTACCCAACAGCGGGCAGCTTCCGTTTCTACTTCCTTGCCGCCAACGAAGGAATAGAACACGTGGGTTTTCGTGGGATCTTCCGTCACGCCGGGGAAATTGAGGCGGTAATGGATCTTGCCGGGTGTTAACTGATCGTCCCAGCCGCTTGCGGGAATGGCTACAGTCCCGGCATTGATGATGGACACGCCGCCACTGTCTCCGCCGCCAAACTCCCCGCTGTTCACGCGTTCCACAAATTCCTCGTAGTACGCTACACGCTGGTTCTCTGCGGCCACTCTGCCGGATTCCGCGTTGATTCTTGCGTATTCGGCGGATTGTCGGGAGGCTTCTGCCGCGATCATGGCGTCAATGGCTGTACGGTTCTCGTCCGTGATGTTCAGATCGTCTCCGTTCACGACTCGCCGGCTCACTACCATGGTGAACCAAGGCGAGGAGATAACCTCTGACGTAGGACCGTATAGGGTCAGCTCGCATTTGTGAATACCTTCCTCAGCGGCGGTATTTTCGTTCTGCAGGAAGTCATACACGACGGTGGAGCCGTTCACGATGGGACAGAACGCCTGCAAAAACGTGCCGGTCGGCCTTTTGATCGTAAGCATAGCAAGGCTACCGTCGGAAAGCTTGAAGGGTTCTCCGCCGTCGGTCAGGCTCATATAAAATGTTTTCGCCGTGTCGCCCACGGTAACAGGAATCGCGATCTGGGAATGCGCGACCTGCATATCAAGAGTAAATCTATGCTTTGAGTAAATCATGCTTCCGTCCTCCCTTTTGGTCAATTAGAGTATAACACAAAAGGGGGCAGGTTCTAAACCTACCCCCCTCGCGATTATTTAGCGCCAAGGTGCTTCTTTAATTGTGCTCTTTGCGTACCCGCATGCGTAATACAAAGCGTCTTTCTGCTTTCTGGAAAGGTCAAGAGTGTCGATATACTCAAGCACCTTTTCCTTTGCGGTCTTGCCGCGTTTGCCCTCGTCGGACGTTGCGCTGCCCTTGAATTTCAATACGTCGTGGGCCAGCTTCACGTCAATGCCCTGCGGCTCGCAATACTCGTTGTACGCTGTCACGAAGGAGTAAGAAATGTTCTCGCCGTCAAGGCTCGGGTGTTCCTTCACGAAGGAATGAACGGAAACCTTTTCGGTGGCTTCTTCTTTCGTCATGCCTCCGTAGCGCATGTACATTTCGATTGCGCGGCTTGCGGTGATCTTGCCTGCCATGAACTCGTCGCCGATATCGTCATACTCAATGCCGGTCACCACAACGGCGCTCCACTGGTTAACCGTTTTCGTGATTTCCTCGCTGTCTATGTCGGTATACTTGGTCAGCATGTTAATGGCCTGCTGCTTGGAGATCTCGCCGCCCTTGTACCACTCGCCCGCCTTGGTTTTCACGCGCTTTTGGATATCCTTCTCGGTGATTCCGTGGGACAACAGCTCCTGCATGGACTCGTTAAAGCCCGTGCCGCTTCTGAGCGCTTCGTCCAGCTTGTCGTAGCGGGAGTATCCGTCGCCTGCTTCCCAGCCCTGCACGGTGAAGTACGCCTCGTCCTCGTTGTCTACCAGCCCTTGCTCAAGCAACAGCTCGGTAGCTTCCTCAGCGGTCAGATAGCCGTCCTGATATGCGTACTTGATCTCGTTCTTGTCGCCGGAGTCGTAGGTTTTCAGTTTGAGGCTCGGTGCCATGGCTCCTACGGTGTTGTTCCACGCGGTCACGATCTCTCGCATTGCCGCCGCTCCCGGAAGGCCCGTAATACCGGACGCCGCCTGAAGAAGCTTATAAATGCCGTTGTACCATGTGTAATTGGTGTCCTCGCCCGCGATCTTCTGATAGATGGTCTCCGCGCCCTTTACAAGACTGTCGTACCATTGCATATAAACAGACTGAGGAGGATTGCCGTAGGTGTCAACGCCGAAGATGGAAAGCACTTCTTTTGCAAGGTCGTAAACGTCGCTGAGCATCGGCAGTTTGTTTACCGGCATAACCTCGTCAATAAAGTTGCCGCCGAACGCCTCCAGCCACTTTTCGTACCACTCTTCGTAATCGTCGTCGTCGCGCCATGCGTCTGCAACAGCCTGAACCGCCGCCAAGATAACTGCGCTCACGCCGTATACGTACATGGTGTGTCCGATTCTGCGCTTGTTCTTTTCCCATGCCTGAGAACGGGACATTCCGCGCTTGATATCGGTGTTGTACTTGTCAACGGCGTCGATCAGCATACTTGCGGTTGCCGTAGACTCACTCATAAACGAGCCGGTGAGCCTTGCAAACAAGCCCTTGCTTCTCAGGAATTGGTTTTTCGTCAGCACGCTGTCAACGACCTGCGTCTTGTAGACCACGTCCTCAAAGAGCTCTGTTACCACCTCGTAGAAGTCGCCGTCTGTCGGCTTGATCCCGTGTTTCTTGATAACTTCCTCTTTGCACGCGCTCCACATAGCGGCCCATGTAAGCGTATCTGCCTTTTCTGCTCCCCACATACCGATCTCGCCGATCTTCTGCCCAACGGTGGTGCTGTGCTTGATCGTTTCCGTCAGTCCGCGGGAAATGTTGGTGTCGTAGAATCCGAGGGATTTCCATGCAGCGATACCGCTGTACGTTTGCATTTCCTCGATATTCTGTTTGATAGCCGCAGGTTTTAACTTCATGCCGCGGATAATAGATCCGTAATCCAGCAGAAGCGCCGCTCTTGTGATTGCCAAAGGCTGCTGTACCACTACGCGGAAATTGTATGCAACCTGCGCCATGTTATAGCGTCGTAGCGCGTTCATTCCCGTTGTGTCGGTCGGAATGCCCTGTGCCTCTGTGCCGTTGAACGCCTTGAGAATGTTCAGCACAAAGTCTTCTGCGTAGCCACGCTTGCCTGCGCCCGGTCTCGTTTCCTCGGTCACGCCGTAAACTCGCGCCATTTGCTCGCGAACGCTGTCTTTAACGTACTTGTTGCCCTCGTGATCCTCGGTTTTCTGCTGATAGTTGAACCACTTGATTGCATCAAGCACCGGCAGCGCCATAGCGTTATACTGCGCCATGCTCGCCATGTGATTTGCAAATACGTCGAAGATGCTGTAAATCACGATACGGTTGTTGGCCTTCTCGTTACGGGTCTTTGTGAAGCCCATGTTGAGAAGTGCGTACAAGCTTGCCTCGCTGGGGTGTTCATCTGCTGTAGACTGAAGGTGTCTGCCGTCGGAGTTGATCGGGAAGTATTGCTCGTTGGTAAACAACTGCTCACCGAATCGCTTGACGGAAACCTCGTTACCCCACGCGCCGCCTTGCGTTGCCATAAACTTCTGCATAGCGTCGGCTACCTCTTTTTGACGCGGGGTCAGCGCATTCACGATGATCTCAATGTCACCTTTGTTCAAAGCGTGCCCGTTGTCAGAGATCTTCTTGCCGTCTACCGTATAGGTCGCCACGCGCATACCCTCGCCAAGCATGTGTCTCAAAGAATCAAACTGTTTGGAAAGCTCGTACAAGGACATCATATCGGAAACGCGCATTTTGACTATTCCTGCGCTGATCTTGATATCCTTAACTTCCTTTTCCCAAGCGTTCACTTCCTTGTCGCTGTAAAGCTTCTCGGTAAACTCGAGGATCTTTTTCGTGTTGAAAGCAAGCTGTGCCTGCCCTCTGCGCAAGCCGTCGTAGATTGCCAAACCGCCCTTGCCGAAACGCTCAAAAGCGTATGCCGGACGGATCTGCTGCCAGAACACAAAGTCGTGTGCCTTGCCCGATTTGCCTTCGTCGCTCTTCATAGGGAACAGCGCCGCAATCGTGTCGTCGCCTGCATCGTAAACGTGTGCATACATGGCGTTTGCGTGGAATTTATTGATTTGCGTGATGTACGCCTTAAGGTTGCGTACCACCTCGGAGAGCTGCTTCAGTTCCTCGCTGGTCATTTTGTTAATGACAAACTCGCCGCTGTTTTGATCGACGAGCTCCTGCACCTTGTCAATGAAGCTCTGCAATTTCTCCATAAAGTTCGGAGGCAGGTCGGTGTAGCCGGAATACAAGCCGTCAACTGTAACCTGTTCTTTAAGCGCACCGTTCAGCGCGGTCAGCCGCTTCATAAATTCCTTGTCGGCCTGCGTTGCCTCTTTGCCGCGGAGCTGTTGCTTGCTCGTGAAGTTGATCGAGGTAATAAACGGAATCACGGTGTTTTTCAGCACGTCGGGAATATGCTTCACAACGTTTTTGTTGTCAGGCTTCAACACCCACTTGGACAGTTCGCCAACGTCAACCTTGATGCGCTCGCGGTACTTCTTCACGGATACAGACTCTTTCTCGCGCTCACGATAACGCTTCATAATATCCGCGTCGTGCTTTCTTTGCTCTGCCTCAACGACCTTACGTGCCTTTTTCAGCAGGCTCTCAAGCACTTCTTTGTTCTCAAGAGAGAGAACGTCGGTTTTAGCCTTCTTGATCTGGTCGTCAAGCACTTGCATACGGTTCAACGTCTGTTTAGCCGCCTCGCGGTCAACCTTCTCGCCAAACTGCTGCTCCTTGTAGAGCTTGCCCTGCTCCTGTCGATCTTCTTGCAAGCCTTCAAGTCTGGAAAGACGGCTCTTGAAAATCTTCAAAGCGTCGCGTTCTGCGTCGGTAAGCTCCGTTTCCTCAAGCGCATCAGCCGCAACGGCCAATACTTCGCGGTCGTTCAGCGAAGTTGTGCGTTGCTGGTAGCTAATATCCGCGTCTGCGGTCGGTTTCTTATTGGAGGTGAGTTTGACTTGCTCAGCCGCCTTGATGATAACCACATCGCCGATCTCTTGGTGTGCTCCAACTCTTGCGTTATGCACGATCACGCCGTCGTATTCGGCGTTGCTCAGCCCTTCTGCAATGCTCGGATAGAGATTGCCTCCTGCAAGAGTTTGCTGGTGGGCTTCGATAATATAAGGCTTCGTCACATTGGCGTATACTGCATAGGTTCGGTTGTTCGCTCGGTTTACAATCTCTCCGGACTCGCCTACGGGTATCCTCGCCTTGAACGTAAGATCGGCAATGGAAACGCCGTCCTCTTCGAGAAGTCGTTCGTTCGCCCCTCTCAACCCGTCAATAAGTTCTTCCTTGGTGTATTCTTCGTCTCTTGCCGCATTGTTGCTATCGTAAGCGTCCCATGCTCTAAGAACGTCGGACACGGTGAACCTTTCGGGATTTTCGAACAGTTCGCCAAGCGTAGCCTCTCTCGAATGTTCCCACTCGTAGCGTGCGTAGGCTTTACGAATACGCTTTCTTTCGGCGGAGTATTGCCGTTCCTCAATGTTGTCGTATTCGTCCCAATCCCTGTTTTTTTGTGCTGTTTCAAGTTTTTTGTGGATCTCCGCGTCGGTCAAATAACTATCGGCGCCGGGATTATCTTGCTTAAATTTCTCAAGGTCCTCTACGCTGTCAAACCTCATTTCATCATTAAGAGCAAAATTCCCTGCTGTTGCCGTGCGAATATCGTCTGTTTCGGCAGGATCGAACAATTTGCCTGTGTAGTTTCCTGCGTAAGAATCGGCGTCCTTTTTGCTCGTGGTAAACCAATTACCGCCAAGTTTGCCACGGTTCGGCTCAAATACGGTAAACCCTGCGTTTGCAGTTCCATGGTACAGAACGAGAAGGTTTCCGTCCTTGTCTCTTGCCTTGGAATCCTTGAAATACTCCGATTGCATTGCCGTAAGCGAATTACCGCTTGCGTCTTGCTCGCCGAGATAAGCGCGGCTCTGCTCCTGTACGGTATCATCGTCCACGCTATCAAGGGACTGTTCTTCTTTAGGGTTCAATATATCCATAACCTCGTTATACCTCGCTCTCTTTTGGTCAAGCTCTGTCTGCTTTGCAAAAGGTTCTGCGATCAGCTTTTCCTGCTCTGCAATATCCTTCTGCACCTCTGTGAGGTTATGTTGCCACAATTTCACCTTTTCGTCAATACTCTCGACAACTCCGATAAGATGGTTGATCATGAACGGTGTGTTACCGGGGTATGTTTTGAACTCATACTCCTGCTTGCCAACAAGCTGTCCTTTGATACCCTCGATCGTGCGGATCACACGCAACTCAAAGCCTGCGAAGGTGCCGATCTTGGTGTATCCGTAATGGTTTGCCTTGTCTGTTGCCTCGCTCATAAGAGCAATGCCGGCTTCTTTCTTGTCGGAATACTTCTTGTTTCCAACAGTTAGCGAGAATTTGCCCTCGGAGTATGTGTCAATGGTTGCCTTCACGTCAGCCTTGCCGTTTTCAATCTGCTTTTGGAGCGTTGCAATTTGGCCGTTGTCGCGAACCAAACGCTCTTTTGCGGAACGGATAGCGGAAGTGTGGGCTCTGTAAAGGCTTTCGAGCTTCTTAATGTCGGTGTCAAGCTGCACCTGCTCCATGATCAGCGGGCTACCAGATGCAAGCGCCTTTACTTCGGCAGCGGAAAGAGTTACCTCGCCGGTGTCCTCGGTTTCGCGCCCCACATTCTCGCCGTTCATGATCTGGTTGATGAAGGTCTGCTTTCTTTCAAGAATATCCCACAGACGAGCGTCAAAGCTACCTTCTGTAACGTAGGTGTACTTCGATACTTCGTCGTTGATGTTGCCTTGTCTGAAAGCGCGTCCGTCTCTCTGCTCAACGTCGCCAGGTCGCCAAGGTGCGTCAAGATGATGGATAGCAACGATACGCTTCTGTGCGTTCATGCCCACGCCCATTTTGCCGGTGGAGCCGATCAGCACGCGGACTCTGCCCTCGTTCACGTCCTCGAAAAGTTTCTTTTTCTTTTGGTCAGTGTCTGCTTCGTGAATAAAGGCAATTTCCTTTGCAGGAATGCCGCCTTGACGCAAGCGAGTTTTCAGATCGTCGTAGAGCTGTGCGCTCTCCATATCCGTCTCGATATCCTCGGTTTCGGCGCTGTTGTTGCTCTTGCCCTTTGGTGTTGCCATATCCAAGAACACAATCTGCGTTCCTTTGTTGGCCTTGCTGTTGTTGTACTCTTCAATCACGTTATCCGCACAACGGAAGATCTTGCATCCTTCCTCATAAGGCAAGGACGGGTCGATCATGCGCTGGGTGTAGGAAATTTTTCTACCGTCGGACGTGATCTTCAGCATGTTATCTTCGCTGGGGTCAACGTTCTTGATGTTGTCTGCTCGCTTTTCGAGTTCCTTCATAAAGTCCTGCTGGAACTGTCCGGGCTCGCAAACTACCACGTTCACCTTGCCACCCTTCATCTTCGGGATCTTCAGACCGGGAATATCGGTCAGCACGTCGGCAAAGTTACGGAACAACAGTTGCAATTCGCTCATGTTCTTAAAGCGGGAGAAGCTCTGTTTTACACGGTAGCCTTGTCCGCTCGGCTTGATCTCTACGCCGTTTACAACCTCACCAAACTGCTTCGCCCAAGCGTCGAATGTGGAAAGCCCAAGCTGATTCAGCAAGTCGGGTTGCAGGTATTTCTGCATGATATACATTTCGGACATAGAGTTCATTACCGGCGTTGCGGTTGCGAATACAATACCGCGACCACCGTTAAACTGTTGCAGATAGCGCACCTTGGTGTAAAGGTCAAAGGCACGCTTGGAGCCGTCCTTGTTACCAAGCCCTGCAACGTTAGTCATAGACGTAGTATAAAGCAGGTTTTTGAAGTTGTGCGCCTCGTCCACAAAGAGAGAGTCAACGCCAAGCTGTTCGAAGTCGATATTGCCCTCGTCCTTCGCTTTGTCGGTCAGCTTTTCAATCTTCGTCTGCAAGGATTTGCGTTTCTTTTCCAAGTCCTTTACGGACAGCGCCTTGGCTCCCTTGTCTGCTTTTGCTTCCTCGATGGCGGCCACGATGCTGTCAATTTGCTCCTGATAGAGCTGTCTCGTGAAATCGTCAGACATAGGCAGCTTTTCAAACTGTTCGTAAGAAACGATCACCGCGTCGTACTCGCCGTTTGCAACACGGTTCATAAACACTTTGCGGTTAGATGCTGTAAAGTCTGCGGCTTCCGCTACGAGCAGTTTTGCGGTTGGGAAAATGTCCAAGAACTCTTTCCCCCATTGTGCTACCAGCGATTTAGGAACGGCAAACATCGGCTTTTTAACAAGCCCAAGTTCCTTGAGCTTCATTGCCGCCGCTGCCATTTCGTAGGTCTTGCCCGCACCCACTCTGTGAGCAAGCAGTGTATTACCGCCGGAGGAAATAACGCGCTGTACTGCGTCCTTTTGGTGCGGGCGCAAGGATTTTTCCGCGTTCATGCCGTTTACGGTAAGGTTTTCACCGCTGTACTTCGGTGTGACTACGGAATTGAATACCTCGTTATAAAGAGTAGACAGTTCCGTGCGTCTAGCCTCGTCGCGCCACAGCCAGTCTTGGAACTCCTTTTGGATATTCTCGATCTTCTCGTTAGCCGCCGCAGTTGCATCTTTATTGATCACGAAAGAGCCGTCGTCCAGCTTGTCCTTGACAACAACGCTCTTGCTGTTGAGCATAGCGTCGAAGAGTTCAAGGAAGGATCTGCGGTTAGTACCCCATTTTTGGGTGTTCGCGGATCTCGATTTGTAATAACGCTCCTTCAGTTCAACGGTAAAGTTGCCCGTCTCAGGGTTTCTCGTTACATCAATGATCTGTCTCCACTCGGTGTTGCGGCCGTCAAGCATATACGCCGCAAAGTCGGAATATACGCTGTTCGGAATCCAAGGAGCGCCAGTGTTCACGAAAATATCCTGATACCCTACGTCCTCGGGCATAACCGCTTTGAGTGCTTCCACGTTGTTTGCGTAGTCGCTGTCAATCGGCACAAGAGCCTCTGCATCGCGGAGTTTTGCACGCACGTTGCCGGAAAGATAGGTTTCGGCGGTTTCGAGATTGCCGTTGCGGTTTTTGAAAGCCTTGCGGCTGTCGATCAGTTCTCTTGTAACGTCTGCTTCCGTCTTGCCCGTAAGCCTTGCAATGAGCGCGGCATCAACGCCGCCCGTTTGGTTGACCGATACGATCAAGCCCTCGGAAACGTCCTTCGCGCTGGTTACGGTGCGGTTCGGTGCAACGGTGTTCTTGGAGAAAATATCTGCCTTTGTCGCCTTTTTGGTGTCAGGGTTCCAGTTTTCAAGAGCGAAAAGGGAGTAGTGGTCAGGATCTTCGCTAAAAGCATTTCTGTTCGCCTGAGAGTTGATGAAGCCGTGCTTCTTCACGAAAGCGTCGTATGCCTTGTTAAGTGCTGTGCGCGCCTTCTTAATCTCGGCTTCGTTAAGTCCCTGCTGCTGATAATTCATCAGATTGCGTGCAAGGTCACGGATTTCAAGCATAGAAGCAATGCGCTCTACGGCTCCGTTTGCCTTGTTGATCTCAATGAGTTCGCCGCCCTTATTCTGATATACCTTTCCGTCCTTAACAACAAGCCCGTTTTCCTTGGTCTTTTTGTTTGCCCTCTCTACGGCAAAGTTGGTTTTTTCACGGCTGAGTGTCGCGGGATATTCCATCTTGCCCTTGATATGGGAGAACGCCTCGCGGATTTGATCTGCAAGACTGCCCTTGCCTTCAAGTGCTTTGTAGGTAATTACCTGTCTGCCGTATTGGCCGCTTGTTCTTTCGGCAACGCCCAAAACCATTTCGGGGTGTTGTGCAAAGTAGTTGTTTGTATATTCGCCGGCGTTGTAGTCATAGGACACTTCAAGGAAGTCCTCGCCAGCGTAGTTTGTTTTGTCTGCCCTCTTTTTGAGAACGAGAATGTCAGCAACAACATTTGTACCGGCGTTGCTCTTGAACGCTGTGTTAGGAAGCCTGATAGCGCCAAGAAGATCCGCTTTCTTCATAATGTAGTTGCGAACCGTGCTATCTCTGTTGTTCATGGTGCCGGTGGACGTAATAAACATTACAATACCGCCGGGACGAACCTTGTCAATAGCCTTTGCGAAGAAGTAGTTGTGGATAGAGCTTGTTACCTTCTTGGGATATGCCTTGTCGTATATCGCGACATTGCCAAACGGAACATTACCGATTGCCATGTCCATATAGTTGTCTGGAATATTCGTTTTTTCGAAGCCCTGAATACGCACATCGGAGTTCGGGTAAAGGTGCTTCGCGATCAAGCCGGTAATGCCGTCAAGCTCCACCATGGTCCAGCTCTTAACCTTCTCGCTCAACGCGGAAGGCATAGCGCCAACGAAGTTGCCAACGCCAGCAGAAGGCTCAAGCATACGACCGCCTGTGAAGCCAAGCTTTTCAAGACCGTCGTACATAGCCTTGACAACAGGGATATCGGTGTAAAAGGCATCTGTCGTGCTTCCCCTCGCGGCGCGGTATTCCTCGTCGGTGAGAAGCTCCTTCAGCTCGTTGTATTCCTTTGCCCATTCGGTTTTTCTTTGGTCAAAAGCACCGTCGAGACCGCCCCAGCCAACGTACTTGGAAAGGATCTGCTGCTCTGCCTCGGTTGCGTGTCTGCCTTCGGTTTCAAGCCGTTTCACAAGCTTGATTGCATCGATGTTGGCCTTGTACTTTGCCTTATCGCCACTCGGAAGGTCGAGACTGTCACCGATAACAAAGTTTCTGCCCTTCGGCTGTTCGGTAGACTGCTGTGCAATTTGCTCCGTTACTTCCTCATGTAGATGTTCGGCCTCGGGTGTTACGACATCATCTCGTCGTAGATCTCCGCTCTGACGATCTCCATCGCTTGATCCACCGCGAGCCCTTGCTCCGTTATCATTTGCAGAGCCATCTCGTCCAGCCTCTTGTCCATGCTGGACAGAATCTCCCACAGAGTCCCCTCTCGGTGCATCTCCTTGTACATTTCCGGCTTCCACTTCATCCAATACTCGTGGATCTCCCGCCCGATCGGTGTCAGGCTGCTGTACTGTTCCTTGGTTATCAGCATTTTTGCCATTTGCGTTTGCCTCCTTATTGGTTCTTTCTGCTTTGAATTGCTCATGGATAGCGGACAGCTCTTTAATGTAAGCGTCGAAATCGTTAAAAGCTTCATCGAACGCTGCTTTCAAGTCATCGCTAATCTGCCCGGCGGCATAATGCCCGTACACGCTCGCATTAACTTCGTCATATATGCCGAAAGCCTGAGCTTCGGTTGCGCTGGACAAATCGACATTACGGTGCTTTGCCAATCCGGAAATAAGCTTACGTGCGTTTTCGGACGACATATTCATCATAAGGGGCGTGCGTTCAACGAAGTCCAAGTACGGCTGGTGTTGCATCTGTTTCATTACGTGAGTAACTTCGTGAGGAGCAACAACGCCACGGTATTTTTCGTCGATGCCCTCCATGATATACACACGTCCACCGTTTGAGGTTGCCTGTGCAGTCTTGTTCCATGCGGACTTTTTTACCACATAGCATTCGATACCGTATTCGGAAACCGCCGCAAGCCCATCCGCTTCTACGGTGCCTGCTCGCGGTATAATAAACGATTCCTTGGGGAAGCGGTATTTCTCGGCGTTTAATCCTCCACGTCGTCCCCGAAGTGCAGAAGATTTTTCTCGAGGAATTTCCCTATTTTCTCCGACCTCTTCCGATACTCCTCGTCCGTCTCCAGTTTCCGATAATGTTCCTTCATGATTTCCCGGAGTCTGGTTGTGCTCTCCTTCTCTTTGGGCGGTTGTTTGTTCTGTTCGGGTTTCGGCATTTTGTTTTACCTCCTGTTTATTGGTGGTTGTTTCGTTTTTATAAGCCTCACGCAACGCTTTGACGATATCGGAGCGATCGCCCTTGCCGTACCAAATCTGCTTTACTCTGTGCCAGCGGAAGCCCTGCTCCTTCAGCGCATCGCGTACCACTTCGGACGGTTTTCCGTCAAACTTGATTTCGAGCGTGCCGAACTCGCGGTTGTCCGTAATGGTAAATTCGCTTCCGTCTGCCTCGGTTTCGGCGGTCGCTTCCACCTTTGCAGGAGCCTCTACCACTTCCTCGGTCGCAACGGTGGCTTGATAGTTCTCAACTGCTTCCACAGCGATCTTATCAAACAGCTTGACGATGCTCTCAACGTACTTAATGCTGTCGCCGATCTGCTCCTTGAGCGCGTTTGCCTCGCGGGAGCTGTTGTTCACAAGGGAAGCGAAGTGCGCTTTCAGGTCTGCAACGAACTCTTTGAGCATTTCAAGCAGCTTGGCAAAGATATTCTTGTGTTTGGTAGCAAGCTCCTCAACGAAATTCGCATCAGGAAGAATATCAACCATGGCCTCGGCGACAACCTCGCGGCTTGCCTCATCATAGGACATTCCCTCTGTTTGCTCTTTCTTATTGTTAATGAGCTCTTCTACGTTCTCTCCACGTTCCGTCATGGTATCAAATACCACTTTTCGGAACTCATTATACCATATCGGATTCCATTTTTCAATAAAATGGGAAAATTCGTGCGCAAAAGTGCGCATCATGGTATAGTTCATAAGGTCGTCAACGTTCTTAATGGTCGCAAGGCCCGCATTGATGTCAATGTAGATGGTGTCCTCGCTCCATTTGAACCGCCCTTGCGCGTCCACAAATCTGCCGTCTGCGTTTGCCTCGGAATTATAAAGCACGATATCAACGCCTGTTACCTCTGCATAGGTGGAAAGGAGCTTGTAAGCCTTGCCCTGCGTGTCGTTAAACGCCTTCTTAAGGTCAGCAATGGACACGTCACGGCCTTTTACAACGCCTTTTCTGCGCCCGGTCTTGCCGTTTGCCTTCCCCTTGTTCGTGGCGTCCTGTGCTTTTGCGGTGGCATTGGAAGCGTCTACGCCTGCCGCGTGTGCCAGTTTGCGCTGTTCCTCGGTAAGGTATGCCGTGGACTCGCTCTGCATAGCATAGGAAAGGTTCACGCCGCTCTTGCCCATGTTGTAAGCCGCAGAATAAGCCGCGTCATATTCCACCACGTCCTGCCCTTCGTGGTAGGTGTGCATCATTGCACCCGCCTGATCACCGTATTCTTTAGCCGCGCGCGCAAGGGTGATGGGCGCATTCTCGTCTGCTTCAGCCTCTGTAGTCGCCTCTGTTGCGGTTTCCTCTGTGGTGACGTTCTCGGGCGCAGAGACGGTCTGCGCTTCTCCCACAGTTTCCTGCGTAGCCACGTCTGCGTTATCTGCAACAACTTCGGCGGGCTGTGCTGTTTCGGGCTCGTTTACCTCGGTTGCTTCTGCGGTTGCCGGCTCCGCTTCCAAGCTTTGGAGCAGTCTTCCGTATTCCTCGGCATTGATTCTGTCCGTGCCGATCTTCTCGGCCCACGCAGAATTATATTTGCCGGCTCTAATGTTATCGGGATCAAGCTCTTTCGAAACGAGTTGACCGTATTCGCTGACAAGGGTTCTTGTAATGTCAGCAACGTTACGCCCCTCGCCGACAGCCTTCTTCGTGATAGCTTCCGCAAGAGCCTTTACGTTACCCTTTTGGCCAAGCTCTGTTAGACGCTGTTCAACGGCACGCTGAATAGAGGCAACGTCGTTTTCGTACATAGCCGTCTCGTTTTGACGCACAAGGTTGCCTACCTGACGATTGGAGAGCGTTTTGCCGCTGTCCAGCTTCGACTGCATTTTCTTTGCGTAGGGGTTGCTCGGGTCAATTTCCAAGGCTTCCGCAGTAAGGTTCGCGCCTACACCGGAACCGAAGTTCTTTTTCATATCGGCACCTTGGGAAGCGCTGTTAATAGAGCTGCCGGCAGTAGCAATACCGCCCATTCCTACGCCCATGAAAGCACCGCTCGCGGCAGACTCAACCACTTGATATGCGAGGTCTACGGCCGCTTTGTGTTTTGCTTCCGCTTCGGACATGCCTTGTTCCATGTAATAGCGCACATTGATATCAAAATTGGACAGGTCGCCGTTTGCAATAAGATCGTAGGTAATGTTGGCAATCTCGGTCAACGCTTCCTCGGAGGCGTTCACGAGCATGGATTTGCCGATGTTTTTCGCGATATCCTTAACGGATTTTGCGCTAACCTCTTGCAGGGCTTTGAAATTGCCGATGGACACGGTTTCGAAAAGGCCCTCAAACACACCTGCGGAAATACCATTCCAGAAGGCTTGCTCCTTTGTAAGGCCTCTATCAAGTGCATCGTTGGTAGCTTGCGCCGCCGCAGAAAGGCCAAGGGAAACGCCTCCCAAGCCGCCAAAGAGTGTAGTGTTCACAAGGGAGTCCGCCATGGACATGCCGGTGTTATACACGAAGTCGAACGCGTCCCAGTTTCCGATCTCCCAATCCACCTTCTCGGATACGGTGCCACGAATGGTGGTATTGATGTCCGCCATTAAATTTCTGTCGTCGCCCGTAATCAGGTCGCCAATGTATTCGCCTGCTGATAACGTCGTAATGATCGGAGAAACCAAGGAGGAAAGCACGGGGGATTCATCTGCATATTGTTTCGCGCCTTCCAGAATTTTGCCGTTTTGCCGATTGGTCAGTTCCTCGTCGATGGACGAAAGAAACTCAGTAGCTTTTTCCTTTCCGTATTTCGCTAAGTAATAGTTGTATACGCTGACTTCATCATCGGTCATATATTGATAGCGAACATCACCAACCATGTTGCCTCCGTTAAGTTCGCCAAGGGCAATATAACCGATGTTATCTCTGGAATACGTGACAATATTGCCCACGTCGTCCGCGCCGGGTCTCCACCCAAAAATATTGATCCAGCCTTCTGCATCGTCCGGCGTAGGGTTTACGATGGAAGCACCCTTCTGAGAATACTCTTTGAAATCAGCCTCGTTCGCAAGGAAGTCGTACTTGTTGGCGTTCAGCCATTCCTTCTCTTCCCCGTCCTTGAGCTGCCCCAGCAAAGACAACACTTCATCATAGCGCTTGCCCGCGTACTTCTTTTGATACCCGTTATAGCGTACTGCGGTGTGGTACTCGTCCTCGTTCGCCCACTGAGACCAATACTCAATGTCCTTATTGGAAGCCTCGATAATGCTCTCCTGTGCCTTCAGGTTGCCGTCAAGAGCCTCAAACACGGAATTGACATATTCCTGACCGAAAACGTCCTTGTATTGATTGAGAACGCTTTTAATGCTTTCCGCTTCTTTTTGGAAGTTCTCTCTCTGCTTGGTGACAGTCGCCAGCCAATCGGAGGTATCCTTTCTGTACGCGGTATTCCCAGCGGAAAAGCGGTTTTGAGCGTTGGAAAAATAGGTCTTGTTGTTCGCAAGCCATGTGTTTACGCGCTGGGTCACTTCCTGCCCGACGGCCTCTGCGTTCTTCGCAAGATGTCTGTTTTCGACGCCGTTATAGAGGGGGCTTGCCTTCCCCTCTTCTTTCTTTTTCTTGTATCTTTCTTCTACGCCCATTTGTCTGCCTCCTTTAGTTCTTTACGGAAACCATTCCGCCACCGCCACCGCCACCGCCGGTAGCTTTGTTGATCCCAATCGGCTTGACCGTTGTATCAACTACGTTTTTATCGTTTTTGCCTGTTCTGAACTTCGCGTAGTATTCGTCTGCCTGCTCGGGGGTAAGTCTGCCGGAAGCCACGCAATCGTCAAGGAATGCCGCAAGCCCGGTGTTGTCCTTGTCGTAGTTATACTCCTGCATCGTCTCAACGATCTCAGCAGAGGACATAGACGCCACGTGTTCAAGAGCCGCAGCGTTACTGCCACCTGCGGAAGAACCACCCGCACCGCCGGAACCGCCCGAACCGCCGGAGGCCTTTGCCTGCTCATACGCCTGCTTTTGGGTATGCTCGCTGTAAGCGTAGCTCTTATCGTCGGAATACTTGCCGTATTCAAAATTGCGGTCATCTACATACTGGCCGTAATCGAAGTTGCGCTCGTCGCTGTAAACGCCCTGCAGGTGGTTTCTCTCGGAAGCCCACTGGTCGTACTGATCGACATATCTGCCGTAGTCCTGATTCTCCTGATCGACAAGCAATCCGTATTGGTTATACATCTCCTGCCCCTCTTGGTTGTACTGATCACGCGCCATTCCGTAAAGCTCGGGGACGACCTCGTTAAGCTGTGAGAGATATGCCTGATATGCCTGATTGCCAGCCGTAGAAGCGTAGGAGCTACCGTAGCCCCCCGTAAGGCCTGCCGCCTGCCCCATGGTGTCCTGCATAGCAAGCTTGCCCAGCGCGGAATACTGATCCTTGTACTGCTGATACAGCGCGTCGCTGTTCACGTCATAGGAGAAGTCCTCGCGGTTCATAATGCGGTCAATGATACCGTTGATCTGTCCCTGCCACGTGGATTGATACGCACCGGGCTTTGCGGCGAGCTGCTGTTCGAGTGCGGCCATAGCCTGCGACACCACGGGACTCTCTTTGTAGTCGTTATACGTGAAGTCGCCGTAAGTGAACTCCTTGGGTGCGGTAGACGTGCCAGACGCGTTGTTTTTGGACGCTGCCAAGGCTTCTTTGCCTGCTGAAATGGTTTTATCCCAGAAGCCCCTTGTTTCCGGGCCCACCTTTCCGTCCACCGTAAGGCCGTTGTTTTGCTGGAGTTCCTTGACCGCCGCTTCTGTTTGAGGGCCAAACACGCCGTCAACTTCAAGATTTGCTCCGTTTTGGTTCAACTTGGTTTGAAGGTCTTTGACTTGGTCTCCCGAATCACCACGCTTAAGAACTTCTTGGGCTTTTTCGTTTACCTTTTGCCAAAATGCCATTATTCTGTTTCCTCCGTTTGTTTTTTGGTGCTAACAGCACGAGAACGAGCTGTCTGTGCGGGTTGAGCCGCCGTGTTTCTTGAAGGCTCTTCCATACTGTTGATAACAAATTGAAGATCGCCCACAAGCTGATATAGGTAGTTTTCCATTTGCGCAATTTTCTCTTTTTCGGTTTTCCCGGTGATGTTGGGCAACCTTAATTTATATCGCATTACAAATCACTCCCCCATTCAAAGGTTTGACAGATCGAGTATATCTTTGCGTCCCCCTCACCAACGATCTTGATACGCAGGTGATCGCACCGAAGCGGTCTGATCGGAACCGGGAAGGACTTCAGCTTCATGCCCGTCATGGTGAACAGATACTGCCATTCTCCATCGGAATCATACTCAATAAAGAACATGACGCGGGAGCCTACGGGAATGTGCATTCTCACGTCAATGCGCGAGATATACTTCTTATCGGGAGAGTCCGTGCCGATCACGCCGGTGACTGCCTCCCACATGATAGGCGTTTCATCAAGCTCGCCCGTACCAAGCACGCTCTTGATCTGCAAGTCCGAAAAGTCGATGTAATACAGATCGCCACGGAAATTGCAAAACTGCATTGCCGCCGTGTTGTCCTCTCTGTGCCACATGCCCTTTAACGTGTCAAACACAAAGAGGTTGTACTTTAAGTCCTCGGAAAGCATGGAAATATAATACTTATTGCCAAACTGACCCGCAACGGCCTCGCTGTACGAGATATCGCCGAGTGCGGAAGAGATCTCCACAGGGAGCGAACCGTCATAGGCGCATACCGCCGAGCGGGACTTGTAATACAGCGTTTCATTTACGATGGCAAGACTGCCGGAACAGCCATTCTGCACGCCTCGGCACGCGGTGTCCTGCACACCGAAGGGCATGGAGTCGCCGTATACCTTGTGCAGACAAGTCTCCTTGAAGAACAACGGGTAGCCAAGATACGTGATCGCACCCGTAAACTCTCCGTCCGTACCCACCGTAACAGCATAAGAGTCGGTAGAAATGCCGTTGAAGCAGTTCCAATTCCTGAAATCGCCCAGCTTGCAAGCGTAAATCTCATTGACGGGATCCTCGCTCCATTGGTCAACGACCTCTCCTGTTTTGGTGTCGTAGGCCTTCCCCAAATACGCATAGCCGTATTTACAGCCCCAAAGACGGTTTTTCGACTCGATGATAAAATCAAAATCGGGCATCCATCTGCTGACGCAAATAGGCGTTGCCTGCGTGATGACCTGATCGAGAATACCCGTCACCACAATAAAGTCGTCGCCCCTTGCCTGAATGACCATAGTGCTGTTGAGATCGGAAAGCTCTTGGCTTATAACTCCCGAAATAGTAACGCCGTCGCCCTCTTTGAAAGGCTGGCCAATGCCCGGAGAAGAAATTTTAATATAGGTCGTTGCAATGCCGACCCACATCTTGCTCGTTGCGGAATACTGTTTCAACGAGTTCGGAACGGTAGAGGTATCAAGCCACAATGCCATGTTTGCGGGATTTGTGGGCTCGGTAGGCTGTATAGCCATGTTGTCATAGGCCACGCCGTCCAGCTTGCACAGCGAGAACGTAACAGCCCCGGACGTTATCTTGGTCGCCTCTATTGACCCGAAGTCCGTGTCGTCAGCCGTATTGATATACTTCTTATCTGGCAGAATAATGACGTAGGCACCCATAGATACCAGCTTTTTGGGAACAAGCCTGTCGCTTTCGTCCACATCAATGCTAAGCCCCATAGAGATCCGCTTGTCGCCAATGATAAAGTCGCCGCCGTCCACGTGGCAAAAGATATCCTTTGCAATCATGCCTTGCGGTGCTGTCGGTCTGCCATAAAAGCCGCGTGCATGGCGCGGAGACAGGACGGGGTAATCGTCAGAGGACAGATTGGTCATGTCGTAGAACTCACCGTCACCGATGCGGAGATTGTGATTGTATCCGCGGAACACGTCAATCATCTTTCTCGACGTATTAAGCTCAGACAAATAAGGGTATTTCATGTCTCATTCCTCCCGTCAAAAGAGAAACCTGCTTCCGCGACTGATCGGCATGTGGTCTCTGTTGTAGTGTTTCTCAAAAGCGCTGTACGCGGAGTTATACATCATCATGCTGTTGTTATATTTCCCGTACTCGTTGTTGGCGTAATCAATGCGCATTTCAAGGAAGTGAATATACACTTCATCGTAAGGCGCAGGGACAAGAAGCTCCGTGCCGGGGTTTACATCTTCCGTATAGCCGGAAAAGGTAATATCTTCGCCGCCTTCATGCGTGTCGATGATCTCCCTTTTGATAATGCCGTCAAGCGCAGACAGCCACTTAATCTTTTGGGGAAGCGGGTACACGTTGGGCTTAACGGCGTCCACGCGAGCGATTGCCTCAATAATAGTCATGTTTCATTCCCTCCTGTCAAAAAAGGGGAGCAAACGCCCCCCTGATTCATACGGACGCTCCGGGCAACGGTTGATTTGCCTTGTTTCGAAGCTCGTCAACTCGATCGTCCAAAGTATCCTGTGCCGCAAGGGATCTGTCGATCTCTGCCTTGATGTGAGGCGGCACCATAGATTTCTTGCCTTTCGGCAGAATATAGTTTACGCCGTTCACGCCGACGAACATGTTGGGATCGTCGTTTGCCGCGCCCTTGGGAATGTATACCTCGACGCGGTTATCTTTCTTGGTGGTTGCTTCGGTGGTTTCCTCAGCGGTGGTTTTCTTGGTGGTTGCCATATTTAGCCTCCTTAAATAGTTTGAGGGGCGGGGCCTATTAAACCTCGCCCCCCTGTTGGAATATTAGTTTGCTTCGTCGGTTGCGCTGTAAGAGGAACAGCTCATGATACGAAGCACACGCTCGGTGTAGAGAATGGTTGCGCCGTTGGTCTCGAACTTGTAGCCGATGGTGCTGAACTGGTTCAGAGGACCGCCTACCTGAGACTTGTCCTTAACGATCATCTCCAGCGCGCCGCCCTCGGGATCAATGATGCCGAAGCCGTCCTTACCAAACATATAGGTCGCATAGGTTACACCGCCTTCCTTGTTGGCATACTCGCCGTCAAGGATAGGAGCGAACACGTTCTCGATGAAGCGGCAGCCGTGGAGCTCACCGATCTCGCCGTTGTAGATCTCTTCGGGCTTCGCATACTTGTGAGCCTCGATCCATTCTTTGGACTTGCGAAGATCATACGCAACGGAGGGGTGAACAACGGCGTAATACTTGCCGTTGATGGTGGGAACGCGGTTCTTCTTCATGATGGTAACAGCCTTTGCTACCATATCGGGAGTGAACGCGCTCATTTTGCCGGCGGCCGCTTCCATCTCTGCACAAGAGGTAGGAGTGCTCTCCACAACGCCGTCTGCAACGTTGATGTTGTCGCAGTACAGAACGTTGGTGTTTACCAGCAGAGCGTCACGGATCAGGGTCTCCTGAGTTTCTGCCGCAGAAGCGCCCATTTCCTCGGTTGCGCCCAAAATCACATCGTCGTATGCGTGCAGTTCCAGAATGTCGGTTACTGCTGCATAGGTACCGTACTGATCGATAGAGCCGGTCTTGTAGCTCATGCCGAACTTCTGACCGGTGGGAATAACGCCTTCCTGAAGCTTGGTAGCCTTTGCGAAGGTGTTCCACTTTCTCCACTCAACGGTCAAACCGTGCTTCTTGGGAAGGGTCTGCTTCTTTGCGAACTGTGCATAGAACAGCTCAACACGGGCGTTCTCAAGGAGCTCGGTGTCGTAGAAGGTCTTGAGCTCGCCGCTCATGGTGTGAGCAGCGTCAAATGCGGTGGCGTCGCCAGTATAGGCGTTGACGAAGTTGCCGGTAGCGTTTACGAGAGTGCCGGCGTCAGCGAAAAGCTGAAGGTTCATAACGAACACAATGGTTTTGATTGCATGGATAATTTTCATGATTTTTCTCCTTTTAAAAATGAATGATTTTTTCGAGGAGAAATGTACGCGCGGTTATCGTTGTCCGGGATACACTTTCTCCCCACGGGCCATACGTGCGCGAAGGTCCTTCTTAAAGGCGTCTCTTTGCTCACGGCTGGCTTTGCTGTAGTCGAATGTGGTCACGGAAGGTGCTTGGCCTGATGCGCCTGCCTCGTCGGGACGTCTGCTGCCTGCCTGAATAGATTTAGAGATGTTCTGCGCGGTTCTCTGCGCTGTTGCCTGCATAGCGGCTGTCTGGATCTCGTTTCTGTGTACGGCATAATATGCGTCCTCAACGCTGATACCAACGTTAGGAGAGGTCATACGGGCAAACGCGGGATTTTGAAGCTCTGTCCGAAGGTCGAAGTTGGGGAACACCTTTTTCATGGCGTCGCCCTGCTGCTGGAGCTTTTCAAAATGCGCTCTCAGCTTCTGATCCTCAAGGTTTCTCGCTTCTTCTCTCTGCGCTCTTGCCGTGTCGCGCTCCTGCTGGTCGATCTGCTTGGCGGTTTCTACGGATACGCCCATGGAAAGGGCCTTGTCCTCGTAGTAGCCGTCGTCGTCGTTGATCTTCTTGGCGAGGGCGTCGTAATCCATGTTTGCGGGGTCGAGATCGTACTTTCTTGCGAGGAGCTCCAACGCAGGCGTGATCTTGCCCAACGTTTCCTCCGCGCCCTTTGCAGAACGCAAACGAGACTGAACAACAGACTGCATCTGTTTGTTGTACTCGGGGTCTGCCATGATCTCGTCCCAGCTCATACGACGTGGGGCATTGGCGTTTTCTTCCGTAGGTGCTTCCTTAGCAGCGGCGGCCTGCTCTTTGGGTTCTGCCGTTACCTTTTCCTGCTGTGCGGGTTTACCCGTGCTTTCGGTAGGCTTGGCAGAGGCCATATTCGCCCGTCTGCGAATCTTATCCTCGGGAACACCCAAATCCCGAAGTCTCTGTTCGGCGTCAACAGTCGCATTATCGCCCGTAGCGGCCGCGCCTTCCCCGCCTCCGTCCCCGGTGCCTTCACCGGCGAATAGCTGAAGGTTAAGCCAAAGTGTGTTTTCCATGAGTGAATCCTCCAATTTATACTACCGCTATTGGGGCGGTGAGTCCCTATACATAGCCCGTAGGCTTATATACTTACATGTTGATGGTGTAGCTGACGTTCTCGGGGTAATTTGCCGCCAAAAGCTCATATCCAGCACAAATGGAGTCGAAGATCAGCGTGATAGCATTCTTGAACTGCTTGTGGGGCTCGCAACTAACTGTGCCGTTCCCGCTTTCAAGGTTGATAACAGCGTTTGAAACGTGATCGTTCTGTTGAGCGCTGTTTACAGCCGCGGCAATCGTATAGATCAGCATGGAAGCTGATGCACAAATAAGGTCGTAGCCGGGCTCTCCGCTGTATGCGTGACCCTCCACCGTGATCTTGTTCTCTTTTCTGTCATATACTGCTTTGATCATATTGAATCCCTCCTATCAATCAGGTTGTGACGCTTGGTTCGAACGGCTTCTTGCGTTCTTCATCTTGGTGCTTTCGTTCTTGCCGTTGCCTGCGATATTGTCGCTCTGCACAAGGCGAGCCGTTCCACCCGAAGAAGGAGCACCACCGCCGCCTGTAGTCATCATAATGTCCTGTGCAATGCTCTCGGCCGCCGCAGGGTCTACCTGCTGTGCCATAACGAGCGCAAGTTGCATATACTGCAAGAGCTTTTGGTACATGGTGCCGTTCTCTGCAACCTTCTGCATGATGCCGTCCTTGCCGTCAAA
>ERZ808032.4-NODE-4-length-38702-cov-4.887534_pt1 | contig 38702 bp, 27 predicted proteins | sample MGYA00380187_ERZ808032 | MGnify/ENA primary metagenome ERZ808032 (study PRJEB31490, sample SAMN06133378) | cow dung metagenome | isolation source: M10 | host: cow | place: China: Chengdu | collected 2015-05 ...
TCAGGAAATCTGGAACTGCGGCGTTCGTGCAGCCCTTGCACACGGCGGTGTTGTTAACGATCACCACGGCGTTGGTATTAAGCTCGGCCGTCTTATGAAGGAACAGTACGGACCTGCTATGCAGGTATTCGAGGGCATCAAGAAGACTCTTGACCCCAACGGAATTATGAACCCCTTCAAATTGGGTCTTTAATTAGGAGGAAGGAAAAATGAATTTTTCAGATAAATGTAAATGCCACGTTGACTCCTGCCGTTTCTGCTGGATGTGCCATCACATCTGCCCGGTCGGCAACGCAACGGGACACGAGAGAAGCACGCCCCGCGCAAGAGCGCTCGGCATTTCGCTTGTCAACCGCGGAGCCATCGAGCTTAGCGAGATCATGGATAATATTTACGAGTGCGCCGCCTGCGGAGGCTGCGTGCATGAGTGCGTTACCGGCTGGGATCCCGTGATGTTCTCGAGCGAGGTCCGTCTTGAGGCGGCGCTTGAGGGCGTTCTCCCCGCATACATCAACACCCTCGTTGAGGGTTGCCTCGATACCGGCAACGCCTACGGCAAGACCGAACTATCTGCCGAACTGGCCGTCGCAATCGCAGCGCATAGCAAAAAAACCGACACGCTGCTGTATCTGGGCGTGGATGCTATGTATATGGCGCCCGAACTGGCAGTCAAGGCTATTCGGGTTCTTGAAAAAGCAGGCGTAGACTTTACCGTACTGGCCGATGAGCCAGCCTCCGGCGCACAACTGGATTTCCTGATCGGCGCTGCCCAAGAGGCCAAGGATCAGATGGCCAAGGCCGCCGCGGTAATAAATGAATATGAAACTATTGTTGCAGACAAACAAGAAGATAAAAAATACTTATCTTTAAAATGGGGTAAATTATATAGACCAGAGGAGTGGATAGCCCTTGAACAATTCTATGAGCAAATGACTGGCTCATTCGATATTCAGACTGCGGCTCACTTTGACTACTTAAAGATGATATGTAAAACTTCGCTTAAAATGAACCAAGCAATAGACTGTGGAGATATAGAAGGTTTTGCCAAATTACAAAAGGCTTATGATTCCCTAATGAAATCTGCTAAGTTTACTGCGGCACAAAATAAAGCAGAAAGTGGAGAGTTCGTTGACTCAGTTGGTGAACTTGTTTACTTATGTGAGGAACAAGGGTTTATACCTCGTTTCCATACAGATGAACCAAATGATATAGTTGATATTACCTTAAAGGATATGCAAGGATATGCTTATAGGCTTGTAACAGAGGAAATGGGATTAGGAAATATGATAGAGGCTGCATTACAACAAATGCAAAGAGAAGAAGAAAAAGAAGAAGGCGACTTAGATGAAAGTGATGAATTCTTAAATCCAGAGTTAGCACCAGTTCTAGAGGATGCGGACTATGAGGATTACTATGGAGAACTAGAGGCTCAACAGCAACAAGATGAACAAAATATGAATGGAGATGCTGAATAATGGCTTTAGCTGGAATTTTAGCATTATCTCAAAGCAAGACTAAGAAACAAGGGTTATCAGAGGAAAGGGTTAGAGCAATCCTTCCTCAAATGACTCAATATGTGTCATTCTGGCGTGAATATCCAGATATGTTCATAGAGTTCTTAGCTGGACCTAATTCTAAGTTTAAACTATTCTTCTATCAAAGAGTATTTTTAAGAGCAGTAATGCGTCATAAATATGCGTATGCAACATTCCCTCGTGCCTACTCAAAATCTTTCTTATCAATAATGGTTCTTATGATAAGATGTATATTATACCCTGGTGCTAAACTCTTCGTTTGTTCCGGAGGTAAAGAACAGGCCGCTTCTATCGCCAAAGAGAAGATAGAAGAAATTTGCGAACTTATACCAGCTTTCAAAAGAGAAATAAACTGGAAACCAGGTAAGACAATATTCTCTAAAGACTACGTTAAAGTAGAATTTAAAAATGGCTCAAGACTAGACGTTGTTGCGGCTAGAAACTCTGCCAGAGGTGGACGTAGACACGGTGGACTAATGGAAGAGGTTATCCTTATAGATGGGACTGCTCTGAACGAGGTTATACTACCACTGATGAACGTTTCGAGAAGAACTGCTAATGGAGAAGTTGACCCTGATGAAACACTAAACAAATCGCAAATTTATGTAACAACAGCAGGCTGGAAGAATACCTTCCCTTATGATAAATTAATACAGTTATTAATATGGCAAATTGTTAAGCCAGGTCAGTCTATTGTTCTAGGAGGAACTTGGAGAGTACCAGTTTTAATGAAACTACTAGATAGAAACTTCGTTAAAGACCTTAAAGCCGATGGTACGTTCAATGAATCTTCTTTTGCAAGAGAATATGAATCAGTGTGGTCTGGTACAACAGAAGATGCTTTCTTCAATGCCGAACTATTTGATAAACACAGAGTTCTACTTCAACCCGAACATGAATATAGTGGAAGAAGTGCGAAAAATGCTTACTATGTTATTTCAGTCGATGTTGGGCGTATTGGATGTTCATCTGTTGCCTGTGTATTTAAAGTTACACCACAGCCACAAGGAAGTGCATTAAAAACATTAGTCAACATTCACACATATGACGAAAACCACTTTGAAGACCAAGCTATTAATATCAAGAAATTATATCACAAATACAATGCTCGTTCAGTTGTAATAGATGCCAACGGTCTTGGTATAGGTTTAGTCGACTATATGGTTAAAAATCAAATAGACCCAATTACAAACGAAACAATGTTTAACTTTGGAGTAGAAAATGATGATGAAGGTCTATACAAGCAATTTAAAACTGAAGATACAATAGTAGATGCAATGTATCTAATTAAAGCAAATGCCCCAATAAATACTGAAGCTCATGCTAATGCTTCTGCTCAGTTATCAAGTGGTAAGGTTAAGTTCTTAATAGATGAAAGAACTGCAAAAGCTAAACTACTTAATACAAAAGTAGGAGGCAACATGACACCAGAGGAAAGGGCAGAGTATCTAAAACCGTTCACTTTAACTTCTATATTAAAAGAAGAAATGATGAACTTAAGAGAAGAGAATGATGGAGTTAATATCATTTTAAAGCCTGCCAATAGAGGTATTAAGAAAGATAAATTCTCCGCTTTTGAATATGGATTATACTATATTAAGAAACTCGAAGATACTCGTAAAAAGAAAAAGAAGTTTAATGTTAAAGATTTTATGTTTATGAATTAAGGAGGAGAATTATGGCTAGAGCAAGTAGAGGAGAAATCAAAATAGAGGAAGTTCTACAAATGGGAGGATTAGCTTTTGAAACAGAGTATATATTCCCAGACCTAGTTAGTTCAAGTGGACGACCTTTAAGATTTGACTTTGCCGTTTTTGATGATGATGGCAACATAGATTTTTTAATAGAATACCAAGGCATACAGCATTATGCGGCTGTGGATAGATTTGGTGGGAAAAAAGGATTATTTAAACAAAAGTATAATGATAATCAGAAAAGAATTTATTGTGCTAAAAAAGATATTCCATTGGTTGCCATACCATACTGGGATGAACAAAAAATAGACTTAGATTATATACTAGGTCAAGTTTACTTATAAGAAACAACCACTCCAGGAGGTCTTGACAAAACCTCCTTCTTGTGGTATAATAAGAATGAGTGAACGAGGAGGTGTTTAAAATTAAAAAAAGAAATAGAAGTATGGCTATGAATGTTAATCCTTCTCAATCCTACGAACCTCAGAGTTATGCTGAGTTTGCAAAGATGCGAGTAGGAGCAAAAACTCTAGATGACGCTATATTAAATATAGGTGCTTTAAAGAAGACTAATCGAAGACTTACAGATAAAGACGCAATATTAAGAGCAATAAACGAAAGTGATTATGCTTTTATGCGTGAGGTATCTAATTTCTTCTATGAGTCAAGTGGTATCTATGGAAGATTATGTCGATATATAGCTTATCTATACAGATATGATTGGTATGTAACACCTTATATAAATAACGACAAAACTAAAGGCGATAAGATATTAACAGAATTTAATAAGGTTTTAAGTTATGTTGATGCTTTGGCAATTAAAAAGAATAGTGGAGATATAGCTTTAAAGGTTTGCAAGAATGGTGCTTACTATGGTTACATAGTTGATAATGGCACTAGAGCAGTATTCCAAGAGCTACCAGTTCCATACTGTCGTTCAAGATATTTTAGTAATGGTAGACCAATCGTTGAATTTAATGTAAAATTCTTTGATGATAACTTTAGAGATGTTGGGGCAAGAATGAATGTTCTCAAATCTTTCCCTAAAGAATTCCAAAAGGCTTATGTTGCCTACAAAGAAGGTAGGTTAGTTGCAGAGCCAGGTGATGATAAAGGGTGGGTATTATTAGACCCAACATATGCTTTTAAAATAAGTTTAAATAATTCGGAAATGCCAATGATGGCTTCAGTTATTCCTGCTATAATTGACCTAGATGAGGCTCAAGATTTAGATAAGAAAAAAATGCTACAAGAATTACTAAAAATAGTAATTCAAAAAATGCCTTTAGATAAAAATGGCGAACTTGTATTTGACGTTGATGAAGCAATGGATTTACACAATAACGCAGTACAAATGTTAGGAAAAGCAATAGGTGTTGATATCCTTACTACATTCGCAGATATAGAAGTAGCAAATTTATCAGATAGAAACTCAAGTACAACAAAAGACGATTTACAAAAAGTTGAGAGAGCAGTCTATAATGAGGCTGGTATATCTCAAATGCTTTTCGCAACTGATGGTAACTTAGCATTAGAGAAGTCTATTGCAAATGATGAAGCGTCTATTTACAACCTAGTTTTACAACTAGAAGAAATATACAACCATCTAATAGATATTAATTTTAATAAAAATCCTAAAAAGTATTCGTTCAAACTTAGCATGTTGACTACTACAATATATAATTACAGAGAGTTGGCTAAGATGTACAAAGAACAGGCTACATTAGGATATAGTAAAATGTTACCACAGATAGCTCTTGGACAATCACAAAGTTCAATATTAGCAACTGCTTACTTTGAAAATGAAATCTTAAAACTTTCTGAGTTAATGCAACCACTACAAAGTAGTAATACTCAAAGTGCGGCAGATAGGAAAGATAGTAAAGGTAATGCTAACCAACAACCAAAAGGTGAGGAAAAGAAAGCAGGGCGTAAAGAAAAGCCAGATGAAGAAAAGTCTGAAAAGACAATTCAAAATAAAGAGTCAATGAGTTAGGGAGGAATAATATGAACAAGAGTATACCAACAAGCACTTCAGTTGAGTTTGTTAGTATGACTCCCCTTAACCCATTAATATCTAAGTGTGAGATAAAAGTTCTTTATACAGGTCTTAACAGAAATAAAAGTTTTATAACTAAAGATGTAGCCAATAAAATGGCACAATCACTTCCAGGTACTCCAATAGTTGGAGAGTTCTTAACTCAAGACTTTGGAGACCACGGGGAAGAAGATTTAGTTATAGATGAAAATGGTTTAAGATTTGTTAAAAGCACTGTACCATATGGTTTCATTCCAACGGATGCAAAGATATGGTGGCAAAACTTCTTAGATTGTGATGGTGTTGAGAGAGAGTATTTATTAACTGAAGGTTACCTGTGGACAGGTAGATACCCAGAGACACAAAGGGTTATAAGTAAGGGAAATGGACAATCTATGGAACTGGATAGAGATAGTTTAATAGGTGAGTGGACAAAAAGTGACAATGCGGAATTTGAATATTTCAATATAGATGAAGCATTCTTTTCAGCGTTATGCATTTTAGGTGAAGATGTTGAACCTTGCTTCGAAGGGGCGAATATTGGACGTCCTAGTTTACTATATAGCTTAGATAAAGATGACTTTAAATCACAGCTTAGTGCTTTTATGTTAGATTTAAAAGATGCTTTAAATACACAAGGAGGTATTCCAATGGAAGATAATAAGAGTCTTGAAACTCCTTTAACTCCTGAAGTGGAAGTAGAAGAAGTAGAAGTAGTGGAAGAAACAACTGAAATAGTAGAAGAAGTTGAAGTAGAAACTGCGGAAACTGAGTCTGCGGATGCAGAAGTTGAAGAGTTTGCAAAAGATGACAAGAAAAAGAAGGAAGATGAGGAAGAAGAAGAAGAAACTTCTGAAGAGCAACCTTCAAATGACAAACAAGAAGAAAACACAGACGAAGAAGATGAAAAGAAGAAGAAGAAGAACTATGAATTAGAAGAAGTTGAAGAATATGTTCAACTATCTAAGGATTTCTTAGAGTTAAGTACGAAGTACGAAAACTTAGTTCAAGAATATGAAGCTATGAAACCAGTGCTAGAAAAATTCCAGGCACAAGAAAATGAAAGAGTTATGGCAGAAAAGCAAGAAATGATAAACAGATTCTATATGCTTGATGAAGCTGACTTAAAAGATGTTAAAGAAAACATAGCTAACTTCTCTCTTGATGAGATAGAGTCAAAATTATGTGTAATTGCCGTAAGAAAAAAGGTCAATTTTAATTTAGACACTACTGAGAATTCTGATAAAGAAATAGAGAAACCTATTACTACGTTCAATATGGGGACTGTGGTAGATTCTACACCAGCTTGGTTAAAGGCTGTTGAGAGTAGAACGAGAAAATAATAAAACTTTTTTAAAATATAGGAGGAAAAGATTATGGCTTTATTAGCAAAACAAGGTTACGGACAATTAGAACCTAACCACTTATCTGCTCAAAGAAACGGGCAAATATATGCACAATTACCATGTGCTAGTGCAATGGAAACTTTAGAAAATGCATCATTCGTAAAATATGACTATGCTAACAACGAATGTAACTTAACTGGAGATGGGGAATGGATGTTAGTTTACAACGAAGTTAAACTTTATGACCCAAAACACTCTTACAAAGATTTCGTATACAGAAAAGCTGATTTCACAGATAAGAAAATGTATCCAAGAGTAATGAAAACTATGCCAGGTGATATATTCACAACTAACTTAGTAGACAACGGAGCAAAGGATTCTGAGTTAGCTGTTAAAGACAAATTAACAGTTGCTGCTGGTACTGGTGTATTAACTTACAATGCTTCTCCAGGTGCTGCAGATATGGTATGGCAAGTAGTTAAAGTTTATACATTAGCAGATGGACAAAAAGCTGTTAAGGTACAAAGAATAAAATAGGGGAGGATATAGAGAATGTCTTTAGAGAGAAACGAATTAAAACAATTAATGTTAGCTGTTGCTAAAGCTGACAAGAACGCTCCTGTTGCTTATAGCTTCGGAGAAAAGCAATACGATTACAATGCTTTAAACGAAACATTAAGAGAAGAATTAAAAGAATTAGCTGGAACTTACAGCTTATATAGAGAAAACAAGAATACAATATTCGCTTTAATAGAAGAAACGATAGACGAAATATTACCAAAGAAAGTTATGGAACAATACTCAATGTTCGCAGAAGTAAGAACTTTCGCTCAAGGTGATAGACCAGTATTCAACAAAAAAGAAGGAAGAAGAAGAGCTAAGCAATTCGTTACTAGAGTAGGTCTTGCTGGTATCTACGAAGTATTCAAACTAGACAAGTCTAGCTTCGAAGTTCCAACAAGTGCATTCGGTGGAGCTGCTCAAATAGGGTTCGAAGAATTCTTAGATGGTAAAGTAGATTTCGCAGAAGTAACTGAAATAATAATGGAAGGTTTAGATGAAGTTGTTTACGAAGAAATAGCTAAAGCTTTAATAGGTGGTATAAATCAATTACCAGAGGCTAATAAGGCATCTCACACTGGATTTGATGAAGCTAAAATGGATAAGTTAATAGCTGTTGCTAGAGCATACGGAGAACCTGCTATATACTGTACTTATGAATTAGCTGCTAAAATATTACCAGTTTCTGATTGGGTATCAAGTGAAATGAAGAACGAAAGAAATGCTCAAGGTTATATATCTCAATACAAAGGAAATAGAATAGTTATATTACCTCAATCTTTCACAGATGAAACAAACGCAATTAAAGTTATAGACCCATCTTACGCTTGGATAATACCAACAGGTGGAAACGACAAGCCAGTTAAAATAGCTTTCGAAGGTCAAACAATAGTTGATGAATACACTAACTACGACAGAAGTAGAGAAATACAAGTATACAAAAAGTTAGGTGTAGTTGCAATGATGACTAACAACATATGTGTATACGAAGATTTATCTTTATAGGATAGAGAAGAAATTAAATAGGGAGACTAAATAAATAGTCTCCCATTATTTTACTATATGGGAGAAAAAGGAGAAGATAATATGGAAATATTAAACAAAACTGTAAATGTATTAAATAGAGGTACTGCTGAGGTTGGTTACACATTAAATGACTCAGGAGTTAGAAGAAATTGGATGCCAAATGAAGTAAAGAAAAACATGACTGTAAATGAGTTAGAGCAATTAACTTATATACCAGGTGGATTAAAATTATTACAAAAATATTTAGTAATAAATGACCCAGACGTATGTGAATATCTAGGACTAGAAACAGAGCCAGAATATTTCTATACAGAAGCAGATGTTAGAACTTTATTAACTACTGGTACTCTTGACCAATTATTAGATTGCTTAGATTTCGCACCAGAGGGTGTAATAGATTTAATAAAGAAACTTTCAATAGAAGTTAAGCTAAATGATGTATCTAAGAGAGAAGCTATAAAATCTGCAATAGGATTTGATGTTACGGCTGCAATTGCTAACGTAGAATATGCAAACTCTGATATAGCAGAAGAAGAAGCTCCAAAAGGAAAGAGAAGAAGCGCACCAGTTTCTAAAGAAGAACCTAAACAATCAGGAAGAAGAAGTCAACCTGTTGAAGTAAACAATAAATATAGAAGAGTTGAGAAATAACAACTAGAAGGAGGGTAATATGATAGATAATAATACTACTCCTCTCCATAAAATTTATAATAGATTTCTAGCAAAAATAACTGATGATTTATACCTAGAATTAACTAGAGAAGATACGGAAAGAGACCTTGAGGCATTGTTTCTATCTGCTATCTCTCTTTTTGAATTCCCAAGATTTCCGTTATTTAGCTACGACTTAGATTATGAATATTTGGATGAATTTGGCATGGTAGAGTCAAAAGGGAGATATGAAATAAAGCTTACAGAAGAAGAAATAGACATCATAACAGACTGTATGCTAATTGAATGGGTACGCCGTCAAATAGCTTCAGTAGAGAACACTAGAATGAAGTATAGTGGCTCAGACTTTAAATTTACTTCACAAGCTAACCACCTAGATAAACTATTAAAACTTAAGAGGGATAGTGTAGAAACAAACAGAAGAAAGCAAAGACTTTACAAAAGAAGAAAAGTTGACGCAACTACTGGAATGATAACTTCTAACCTATCTGGATTAGTAGGAGGGGTTACTAATGGCCGTAATAACTAAGTATGATATGAGGATTTCTAAAGAAGAGTACAATTCTTATCTAAAAACTCTTACAAATAAAATATATAAACTACTTCCACTAAGAGAAGAAGGATTGGACTGGGGTAAACATTTGAATACTACAATGATAGAAATATCGGGATTTGGTAGTTTAGTTGGCGTTCAACCTAGTCTAATAAGTCTTCTTGCAAAACTTGAAAGTCTAAATTCGGAAAGAGATTTTATGTCATATAGAAAAACAATCTTTGAATGTTTAAATGAGGTAGAGGCTCTATATGCTAAGTAATTTAGATTTACAAAAAACAAGATTAAAGGCATTGGGTGGAAGTGCCGAAGAAAGAATGCAGAGAGAAAAACTAAAGAGTTTAGAAGCCGCTTTAAAATATTCTTATCAAGCTGAAAGAATATATAAAGATGGTGTAGAGTATAAGGCTTTATTAAATAACAATAAACTTAAGCCCGACTATGATGACAAAGTGATATCTATCCCGCATTCCGCACAATTTAAAGTGGGCGATGTGTTCTTTTGGGAAAGAGCAAGTTCAAACTGGATTATATATTTAAGACAGTATACTGAAGACGCATACTTCAGAGGATTTGCGAGAAGAACCGAACATAAAATGAGATGGAAAGATGAATTTGGTAATGCACTAGAAGTAGATGCAGCAGTTAGAGGGCCAGTTGAAGATAAGATAAGGTCACAGGCTAAGAGTGGCATTTCTTTTGATGAGCCTAACTATTCTCTTGCTGTTATTATACCAAATAATGAACATACAAGAAAATTAAAAAGATATGCTAGAGTTACCATCGCAGAGCAGCCTTGGGAAGTTGCTGCGGTTGATTCTATTAGTGAAGAAGGGGTAATAGAATTAGCACTGGTTGAACACTATCTGAACAGAGAAGAGGATACAAAAGAACTGGTTGGTGGAAAACTTGAAACGAAAATTAAGGTTAGCTCTTGTCTTGATGAATTACTTCAAATCAAAGTGGGACAAAAAGTACCTTTATGGACTGAAGTTCTAGTTAATGATAAAATCGCAGATAATTTAACTAAGGGTATAAAGTATTCTGTGATAGAAGGAAATGCTCAAATTGCTAACAATAGCTTAACTATCCTATCAGAAGGATTAGTAAAGATAAGATTAAATATAGAAGATATAAACTTTATAAAAGATTTTGATATAGAAGGTCTTGAAGCTACAACTCAAAACATAGTTGACTTTGATATTGCTGGTAATGAGAAAGTTAAATCTTTCGGAAAATCAACATTCACAATAGTTAAGTATGAAAATGGTCGTGTAGTAGAAGCAAATGGACAATGGCAACTGAAAAACAATCCAAGCTTATTTAAAGTATTATCCGCAGATAGAAATGCTATTACTTTTGAATGGGTTCATGGACAGTATGGGGAAATAGAATTAAGTTACCAAGAGGGCGACAAGACTGAAACTAAAGTAATTAAAGTTGAAGGTTTACTATAATTAATAGGAGTACAAGGAGGAACTATGAAATTAAATTTATTTACACCAACAAAGTCTACATTTCTAACAGCAGAAAAAGATATATTTAATATAGTAGACAAAATGCTAAATAATGAAAACTTAAAGAAACTTTTATATTATCCTGTGAAAGATGCATTTGCTCAACCAAACTTGACGCAAGAGCAATCTTTAAGTCTTATCCATAAAAACATTAGAGTTATACCAAAAATACAAATAGACGAAGAAGTAGAAAGTTATGTCATTATTACTTTTGATGGATATACAACAAATGCTAATAATCCCGAATTTAGAGATAATATTATTACTTTTGATATAATATGTCATATGGATACTTGGGTTATGAATGGCTATCAATTAAGACCATATAAAATAATGGGTGAAATAGATGGAATGTTGAATAATCAAAAACTAAATGGAATAGGAACTACTGAGTTTGTTAGTGCCAATCAATTATTATTAAACAATGAATTAGGTGGATACACTTTAATGTATAGGGTTGTTAATGATGTATAATATAGACCAATTAACTTTATTATCTGGGGTAGACTTACCTATCCCAGAATTAAAGGTCAATATTCATCAACCCACATTAAGAGAAATTGCATATATAGGTGAAAGAAGCTTTTATCAAGCTGTAACATTGCTACTTTTGGATAAAGAGGATTTAGCAATGAAGGAAGGTATGACTGATGAGGACAAAGCCTTTCTATTGTCGCAAAGTAATTTTCAAATTCTTATGTCGATAATTAACAGCGAAGGTGCAGAATTGCAGAAAATAAGTATAATGACTCTTCTTTCCTTGATACTACCTACCCACAGCATTGAGATAGAAGAACGTTTTATTTTACTCTCATCTTCAAAAGGAGATGTAAGTATATTAAATGAAAACTCTTTCGACCACTTACAATATATAGTAAAAAAAATATTTGGTCTAGAGGGCAATGGCTCAGAGGAGTTTAATCCTGCGGGAGACAAAGCACGAGAAATAGCTGAAAAAATTAAAAGAGGACGTGCCAAGGTTGCAGCCCTTAAAGGTGAAAATAGTGAACAAGAGACTTCAATTCTTAGTAGATATATTTCGGGACTGAGCATTGGCACAAACTCTTTAGATATAAATAAATTATTAGATTTGACCCTATATCAACTTTTCGACCAATTAGAAAGATATGGTTTATATACGGCTTATGATATGTCTATCAAAGCCAAGATGGCAGGAGCTAAAGATGTCGAAGATGTTGATTGGTTGAAGAATATACATTAAAATAAATTTAGGAGGTAACACATATGAAATTTGGTGTTAGAGAGATATGTGATGTCGTTCTTAGAGCGAAGGACAAAGTAAAAATAGGTAATCAAACTTTTGAAAAAGATGAACCAGTTATCTATTTTGATACTGCTAAAACTTCAACAGTAGAAGGTGCAGCTACAACTGTATACGCTACTGGAGGAAAAGGTAACTCAAGATTAATAGCTTGGGAAGGTGAAAGAACAGTTACTTTCACAATGGAAGATGCTTTATTATCTCCATTAGGATTTGCTATATTATCAGGTGCTGGAATAGTTGAAGCTGGTGTAAGTGGAAATGCTATAAACGTTCACTCTACTACAACTACAATAGGAACTGAGTCAAGTGGAAGCATAGAAATAGATTTATCTGAAGCTTTACCAACAAATGGTACTTTAAGTACAGATGCTGATGTTTATGGATTTATATTAGATGGAACTGGTTCTATATCTAAGAAATTAGGTAAAGTTACTCCAAGTGGAAGTACAGTTACTTTCAGTGTTAATAGCTTAGGATTAGACCCAGGGTCAAGCCACACTATATTACTTGACTACTATGTAAAAATGACAAGTGGAGTACAACAAATAGAAATAACTCCAGACAAGTTTGCTGGTTCTTACTACTTAGAAGCGTCTACTTTATTCAGAAGACAAGACAATGGTTCTGATATGCCTGCTCAATTCGTAATACCAAACGTTAAGATACAATCTGCGTTTACATTCTCAATGGCAGCTAGTGGTGACCCATCTACATTCACATTCACAATGGATGCGTTCCCAGACTATACTAAGTTTGACAAATCTAAGAAGGTATTATTCGCTTTACAAATAGTTGATGATTTTCAATCAAAATCATTAAGAAATGTTAGAGCAATGGAAGAGCCTGTAACTAGAGGTTACAAGAAGTAATAAAATAGGATAGACAGAAATGTCTATCCATTTTTTTTATATCCATTTTTAGAAGGAAAGGAGAGAGTTATGTCGAATAATTTTGTAGTTAATGAAGAATTCGCACAACCTTACGTCCACGCCACTTGGACGCAATATAAGAAGTATTATTCTAAAGCTAATGTAGAGGGAATGAATGCAGAGGCTTTTGATATATATAAGCAACAATCTGAAAGACTAAAAAGAACATTTGGTCAAATAAATAAGATGGAATATGAAGAGGCTGATAAGGCACTAAAAACAGTTGAGTCAGCTTTAAATGCCTTAATTGACAATCCAGCTTTTATACAAGAAACAGATACCAACTTATTCCTTGAGTCGCAATACCATGTTGATGGTAGCTCATTTTATGGATATTCAACAAGTGCCAAAAAGAGAGAGCAACTATTTCAAGATGACACTGGTAAATTAATGGAGTTTATTACCAAATTTGGTGAAGCTATTGATGCTTTTGATGGTGTTACAGAAGAAACGAAAAAGTTAATCGAATCGCAAACAATTGAGCAACAAGTAACAATACCAACAAAAGATATGGCAGACGCTATGAAAACAATTTATGATGATGGTAAAGCCGATAAAGGTTTAAAAAAATTAGTTGCCGCAAATCTACTACTAAAAAAATATGCAGGTCTACTTCCTGCTGAACAGGCAAAGCAAATACCAAATATAAGTGATGCCGATGCTAAAGAAATCATACGTGGACTTGCAGGTTCTATAAATGGTCTTAAAGGTGGTTTCTTTGAAATCGCAGTCAATGCTCTATTAAACAATAGTGGTTCTCAATTTATGAAAGACCTAAGAGCTATGGGACTAGAAGTTGTCAGCTCTCAGATGCAAGGGGACACAAATATAAAGCTAGATAGCCTAGGTGGTAAGGCAGTTACATCAAAAACAGACTTACAAGTACAAGCATTTGTTAATGGCTTACAAGCAGAACTAGGATTATCTTTAAAGACAGCAAAAGCTAAGGAAGATAAGAAAACAGGTAAACTTAATAGAACCACAATAGTTCATACAGGTAACTTAGGACACTTAATAATGAGAGCAAATGCATTAATGTCGGATAGTACGTATCACCTAGCGAATACTGCGGCACATAGGTCTTATCAAGATAAAGTGTATAAGGCAGCTAGAGCGAAGCTGGCGGCTATGTTAGCTTTTGATGCTCTTGCAGGTTTAGGAGTCAAGCCAGACGTTTCATACTTTATCATGTATCAAGACAAGATAGTTAATATTGCAGATTTTTTAGACCAGCTATCTAGACCAGACGCAGATGGAACTCCAGCTTTAGGTATGACAATTCAAGGGACTGGAGAATATGCTGCCAAAGTTAAAAAGCTAAGAAGAGGAGAGCCTGAAATAGAAAGATATGTAAGAAGTAAAGAGGCTATGAGATTATTCTTAGGATTGAAAGTTGTATTAACTTCTAAGACAAATTCTTAGTCTAGAAACTCTTGACGTTGCTACAAAAATGTGGTACAATAATAATATAACTTATGGAGAAAAAGGAGAAATGATATGAGTAAAATAATAATAGATTTACAACCTATATACTCTACTAAGGAAATAGAAGTATTAGGCAATAAAGTAGAAGTTAAAACTTATCTTCCAATGGAAGAAAAAATGAATATAGCACAGTTAGTATTACAACAATGTATAGAATTTAACTATGTAAATCCTATAAAGGTTGAAGCTTACTTTAATGCTATGGTGTGTATGAAATACACAAATATAGATTTTTTAGGATATACAGAAGATATATATAATTTATATGATATAATAGAAACTACAGGATTATTACAACAAGTAATAGATGTATGTTTTGAAGATTATCAAGAATTAAAGGGAATGGTAGAAGAATATTTAGAAAAACATGAGGGATATGAAAATTCAATATCTGGAGTTATAAATAGAACAATACTTGATTTACCAGAAAAGCTTAAGGAAGCTATGAATGAATTGGATAACTTAGATACAGGCAAACTGTTATCTGTCTATAATAACATAGCTGAAAATGGCGGTAATCAAAATGCCATTGTAGAGGCAATTGTTGGCAAGGGACAAAAATAAACAATGATTTCTAAAGTTTGCTATATTTTAAATGTAGCAAACTTTTTTTAATGTGAAGAAAAGGAGGTAAGACATGGCTAATATTAATTTTAAGGTTGGCTTTGATGTCGATAAGCGTGGCTTAGACTCAGCCAAGAAGGAACTGGAAAAAATCCAAAGTACGATTGGCAAAGAAGGTCTTAAATTAGGCATTGATGAGAAAGAAATTCAGAAGGCTAAAAATAGTTTTACTGAATTAGAGAGAGCTTTAGATAAAGCGTTTGATACTGATACAGGTGTACTTAACATCAGAAAGTTGAATTCTGAACTTAAGAAAAATGGTACATCACTAACAGACTTACAGCAATCTATGAAGGAGTATGGAGTTACTGGTGTAAGCGTGTTCCAAGACATTCAAAGAGAGGCAATGAAAACTGGAACAGAGGTTAAGAAAACTAAAGGCTTTGTAGATGAAATGGCAGATACTTTAGTTAATACTGCTAAATGGAACTTAGCAAGTGGAGCTGTAAATACTTTAACTGGTAGTATACAAAGAGCAGTTGGATTTGTTAAGGCTCTTGACAATTCATTGACACAAATTAGAATAGTTACTGGTAAAAGTTCAGATGAGATGAAAATATTCTCTCAACAAGCAAATGAAGCGGCAAAGGCACTTGGACGTTCAACAACTGAGTACACAGATGCTTCACTTATATTCTTCCAACAAGGTAAGAATGCAGAGGAAGTTAAAGCCTTAACAGAAGCTACTCTTGTAGGTGCTAACGTTACAGGTATGGAAGCTGCAGAAACAGCAGAAATGCTTACGGCAGTTATGAACGGTTATCAATTTGAAGCTAATAAAGCTATGGAAGTTACTGATAAATTGGCAGCAGTAGGGGCGGCTACAGGTTCAGACTTTGAAGAGATGGCAACTGCTATGTCTAAAGTTGCATCACAGGCAGCAAATGCTGGTGTTAATATAGACCAACTTGGTGGTATGATAGCGACAGTATCAACTGTTACTAGAGAGGCACCAGAAGTTATAGGTACATCTTTCAAAACTATATTAGGTCGTTTAGCTGACTTAAGAGTTGGTAAAGAAGCAGAAGGTTGGGACACAGGACAGGTTGAACTAGCTTTAAACAAAGTGGGAATGTCTGTACTAGACCAAAATGGGAAACTTAAAGAGTCTGGAGATATACTTACAGAACTTGGTACAAAATGGAATGATTTAAACAAAGAAAGTCAAGTTGTAGTTGCTAAGCAAATAGCAGGACTAGAGCAATACAACCGTTTAATTTCTTTAATGGAAAACTGGACTATGTATGAAGATGCATTGGCAGTTTCACAAGATTCTGCAGGGGCAGCATTGGAGCAAAATGCAATAAGAATGGACTCTGTTGAAGCAAAGCTTACAAATTTAAGAACTGAAGCTGAAAGATTATATATGACACTTTCTGACGAGGATGTAACTAAAGGGGCAATAGATGCTGTTACTTTTGCAGTTGGAGAGGTTGCTAACTTGGTTGAAGGTCTTGGAGGATTACAGGGTGTAATAGGTTCTCTTATTCCACTGGCACTTTCGTTATTTAATAAGTCTATTGGAGAAGGAATATCTAATTCAATGGAAAAGCTAGGGGAAATGAAACTGGCTGTTAAAGATGCTTTTGACTCAACATCAAGACAAGACAGAGACAATCGTTACAGTGATAGAAATCTAAAGGCAAGTGAAAAATCTGCCATGTCAGAAGCTGAGTCTAATTTCCAAAGGTCTGGAACTGATTTAGATAAGCAATCTTTAGAAATTGTTAAGGAGAGAATTAAGCTAAGACAACAAGAAGAAGTTGTAGCCAAAAACTTAAATGAAACTCAATTAAAACAATTTCAAAATGCTAAAGATACTGTTATACAAGAGCAAGAGAAATTAAAAGAGTTAATAAAACAAAGAGAAGAAAGAACTAGACAAGCTAAGGCAAACGTAGCCGAGCATGGTATGGGATTAACTCAAAAATCGGTATCTATGGATATAGAAAAGCAAAATGCTCAAATAAAAGCTAAGAATGACCTATTAGCAAAATCTAGACAGTTATATGAAGCAATACAAGTTTCAAATGATAGAGATATAGCTACTATTATTAATGGTAACAATAAGCTAAATGAAAGACAGTCTACTATTAAAAAGATAATGGCAGACCAAAAACTTTTAGACAGTTTACGCCTTTATGAACTTGAGGATTATGACAACATAGACCAATTACAAGATGCTATTGCAGAAGCAATTGCTGAACAAAAGGATGAACTGAAACAAGTAAATCAAGAATTGGCAAATTCTAAACAATTATTAGAGGATATAAAACATGTTGAATCTAGTCCAGCAGATATGATAAGCGAGGAAGAGCAACAGGCAACTAGAAGGATACAGAAAGCTCAAGAAGAAGCTGACAAGATAGAGCAAAAGGCGCTTAAACAGGAGAAGCTTAATAAAGCTATCGCAGCAGTAGGAGTTGGATTATCTGCACTACAATCTGTTTCTGGTGCAATGAAGGTTCTTGGTGATGAAACAGCAACTACTGAAGAAAAGGTGAATGCTTTATCTGCTAATATGCTATCTCTTGGTGGTACATTAATGGCATCTGGTAATCCATATTTGATGGCCGCTGGATTAGTAGCGACTGTTGGTTCTGCTGCTGTTAAGGCAATACACGAACTAAATCCAATGACGCAAACTATAAAGCAAAACACAAAGATTTTAGAAGAGAACAACAAGGCATTGGATGAGTCTAGAAAGAGAACAAGTGCTTTAAATGATGCAAGAGCAGCTTTAAATGAAGCTAAACAAATGCAAGAATTAGGCATAGATGCTAAAGATACTGAAGCAATGGAGAGATATGTTCAACTTCAGAATGAGATAGCGGCAAATGCTCCTCAATTAGTGAGCTACTACGATGAAGCTGGAAATGCTATTGTAAATCTAAATGGAAACATTGACGACCTTATAGAGAAGGAGAAACAACTTCAAAGAGAGGCTCAATCGGCAATGGCTGCCAATAGAGAAGGGTTTGCAAAAGAGTATGATAAAATCATTGATGAGCAACAAGCTAAAATAGATGCTAAACAAAGAATTTTAGATACAATAGAAAAAGAAGGTTCTTACAACAATTATAATACTGGTGAATCTTATGGCAAAGACGATATAGGAGTTTTAACAACTGAAATAGAAAATGCTAGAGCTAAAATACAAGAGACTAAGCAATCTATTGCAACTAATATAGTTAATCCAATATATGGTGCAAGCGAGGCTTATGGCAAATTAAGTGCTGAAAACCAAAAGTTTGCTAGGGGCTTAATAGATGTCGGTAGAATGTCAGAACATATACAAGACCCAGCTAGATTAGAAAATTATTCTAATATAGTTTCTAAATATATGGACAATATGGTAGCAAATAGTTCTGAAATTAACAAAAAGATAGATGATACCAAAGCTAAACTAGATAAACTAAAGTCTACTGAGGGAGCAGACAAATCTCAAATACAAAAACTAGAAGAAGAATTAGTTACGCTTAATGAGAAATTAGTAGAAACAGCACAAGGTCCTCTAAAAGACCTAATGGATGTAGAAAAAGCTAATATAATGGAAATAGCTTCTTTATTCGATATAAACGATGAAAAGTTAGACAGCTTCTTAGAAAAGTTAGCAACTGCAACTGGTGACGCTGCAGGACTTTCTGCAACAATGGCTCAAGGTGGATTAGATGCAACACAACTTTCTGCAGATGCCGGAATGAGAACTTCTTTGTCTGCTGGTGAAGATGCTATGGCGGCACAAAGTAGAATAGACAGCTTGCAAGCGGAAAAAGAAAAATTAACTGAGTTAAAGTGGGCGTATGATGAAGTTCAAAATGCTAAATTATATGGTTTAGAAGTTGACAAAGAAGTTCAAGATTTATCTAACCAATACTTAGCTAACTCTGAAGCTATTGCAGAAAATAGAAGTAATATGCTAGAAGCAGAAGAGGCTTCAAACAGTGCAAAGTTAGAGCAGTTAATACTTCAAAGAGAAGAGGCGGAACTTCAAGAACAGTTAAACGAACAATATTGGGCGAATGTTGATGCTCTATTGGCTACAACTGAAGGTTATAATGAATTGGCAGATGCTTATAATAACTCGGTCGAGTCTATGGGTAATGTAGATGAACTTCAAGAAAGTTTAAACAAAGCATTTGCTAGTAAAGATATCAATAAGTTAATGAGTTCTCTTGATGATTATGCAGATAAAATACCAGGCCTTGGTGATGCATTAAAGCAAATGGCAGATGGTAGTGAAGATGGATTTAATAAAGTTAAAAATATTATAGATAGCGTTGCAGACCAACAAGGTAGAATGTATGCTAAGATGAAAGGTACAGACACAGCTTATTGGGCTGAGTTTAATAGCAGAAACAGAAATCAAACTGCTTTAATAGAATATGAGTACGGCGTAAGAGCATCAGATTATAGCAACTATCAAGAGTATGAACAAGCTATTAACTTGGCGGCAGAAAGAGGCAAAAGAAGAAATCTTGATGAAACAACTCGTAATGCAATATTAAACTATAATGAAGAAGAGTTGGCAAAATGGCAACAAGAAAACAATATGCTTGCATATAATGCCGAATCTAACCAAAAGCAAGCAAAGAATACCGCAGAAAGTGCTTCGTCTCAAGCAATGACATTTAGTGCGTTGAGAGATGCAGGTTTTACTATATGGCAATCTTTAGCTATATCTATTGCTAATATTTGGGACGGTATAGTAAATGGTGCTATTGGTGCAGTTAATGCTGGTATAGGAATGGTCAATAGTGCGATAAAAGGTGTTAATAATATAGTCAATAGCTTTATAAGTGGAATTAATAGCATGCTTAGTGCTGTTGGTAGTATACCAGGAATACCTACTATACAAATACCTAAAGTTTCATTTGGTAGTATACCTACTATTGGCAAGGTTTTTAATACGGCTGGTTCATTAATGAATAAATATTCTCCATCAACAAGCTCAAAACCTAACTTTAATTTTGACTATGGAGCAGGAAATAATACAATAGACAAGAAGCCAGGCGGAGGAGGAAGCTCTGGAAGTGGAGGCTCTGGCGGAGGAGGAGGTACTGGACCTGGAGTAGACAAAGGTGGCTCTGGCTCTGGAGGAAAGAAACCTTCTAGTGGAAAAGACAGTGGTGGCGAAGATGTAGAGGATATGGAGTGGGAAAAAGACATTTACCACGACATAAATGCAGAGATAGAAAGAAAGGGTAAATTACTTGCTCAATTACAAAAGCAACAAGACAAGCTATATGGTAAAGAGTTATTAGATAATTTAGCCAAGCAAAAGAAACTTCTACAAGACCAACAAAAACTATATGAACAAAAATTAGCACTTCAAAAACAAGATGCTAAAAATCAAGCAAACTCTCTAAAATCGCAAGGGGTTAAGATAGATGATGCAACAGGCATGGTGCTTAACTACAATGACATTATACAAGCCAAGGTTAATGCAGCCAATAAACTATCTGGCGAAGAGAAAGAGGAAGCAATTAAAAAGGTCGAGGAATTTATAGAGGCTATTGAGAACTATGAAACATTAGTTAACGAAACTATATGGGAAACTCAAGAAGCTATCCAAGATACAATAGATGCTCAAAGAGAGATATTCCTACAAGAGTTTGACTATAAAATACAAATTCAGATGGAGTTATCAGATGATTTCCAAAAGGCTTTAGACTTCCAAAAGGAATTAAATAAGGACTTTGAAGACTCATCTGAAAATATGGAAATGACTTCTAAGCAAATGCTAGACTTGGCTGAGAAGGCAGGGAATATACAAGAGCAGATTAACAAGATAAATAATGATGCGAGTTTAACAGATAAAGAGAGATTAGAGAGACTTCAAGAGATGTCTGAATCTCTTAAAGATACAATCAAGCAATTACAATCTCTTGATGAGTCAATGACTAAAATGTTTAAAGATGCCCTAAAGGAAGGTTTAGAATTAATAAAAGAGCATCTAGATGCCTACAAAGACATTAATAATGAATTAAAACATATGGAACAAATGGCTAAATTGCTTGGTGAAAATAATGACTATCAGTTCTTACAAAGTATATATAGAGAGCAGTACGACTCATTTGTTGGACAAATAGATGTTCTTCAAAAGCAAAAAGATGTTTTAATTAAGCAGAAAGAAGCTCTGGAAGCCGCAGGAATGAAAGGCTCTGAAGAGTGGAAGGAAGTAGACCAAGCAATTAAGGATACTACTGAAAGTGTCAATAAGCTTGTTCAAGACTCTATAAAAGCTTTACAAAGTGAATTTAAAGCTGCTGTGAGCGAGATAATGAGTTCTCTTGAGGGAACGATGACCAACAATCTTGGTTTTGACAAGTTAAAGGAACAACAAAAAGAACTAAAAGCAGAGAGAAAGAAATATCTAGACACAGAAGAAAAACTTTTAGCTATAAGCAAACTTCAATCTAAAGTTCAGAAAGAAATGGATAAGACAGATGACCCTTCTAAGAAAGCCAAGTTACAAAAATTCTTAGATGATGAGGTTAAAAAGCTAAAAGAAAAAGATAAACTTACTAAGTATGATGTAGATAGAGCAAATCAGTTATATGATATAACTATGAAACAAATGGCTCTACAAGACCTTCAAGCATCTAAGAGTGTAATGCGTTTAGTAAGAGATGCCCAAGGTAACTGGGTATATGAATTTACGGAAGACTTAAATGCCATAAGCAAAGCCCAAGAAGATGCTAGTGCATCATTAGAAAAGCTTCATGAGATGGACAAAAAGAAACTTGAAGAAACTCAAGATGAAATGTTGAAGGCTCAAGAAGAATACTACAAGCAAGTTGAAAAAATAGTTAAGAACCACATGGAAGGTAAGTATGCAACTGAAGAGGAGTTCCAAGCGGCACTTGAAGAAGCTACTACTAAATTCAACGAAAAAATGGTTGACCTTAATGCTGAATATGAAGAAATAAAAACTAATACAACAATCTCTTCAATGGGAGTTATATTAGATGTTTACAAAAATACTTCAACAGAGCTAAATGGATTAACTGAAAGTCAACAGGCTGCTCTTGAGTTAATGGCAGAAAAAGTTGGAGGAGATTATCAAAAGCTAAAAGATTTCATGGAAGTGCTTATTAACGGAGACCAAGACTCTATAAGTAGTGCATTTAAAGACTTAGGTATAACTTCAGAAGAAATAGCTGGAGAGATACAAGATGCTATGACTACGGCTTCTAATAACGCTCAATCAGAGTGGAATACAAGTATTGGGGATATGATAAGCCAAATAGCTGGTCCAGGTGGCAGTCTAAAAGAGGAGTCTAATAATGCTATTCAGTCTATTATGGATAAGTGGGCAGAGTATCAAGATAAGGTTGAAAGTGTAACAGTTAGCACTGGAAATGATATGGATTCTATGAAGGATAGAATAGAGGACATAAGCACAGAAACTGATACATTAAATGGAAAAACTGATGACCTTATAAGCACTCTTGATAGAGAATTAACAGCGGTAACTAATGTTACAACTTCATTCCAACAACAAAGAGAAGAACTTCAAAAATTAATAGACAAGTATAAAGATTATATAGCTCAAATAGATGCAGCAATTAAGAAGAAGAAAGAAGAGGCAACTGGGGTAACAACTTCAGGAGGAACAAGTCCAGGTGGTGGTGGTAGTAGTAACACACCTAGCGCCTCTACTCCAAACAAGAATAATACAACTTCTTCAAGTTCAAGTAGTAGCAGTAGTAGTTCATCTTCTAGTACGGCAAAAGCCCCAACAACAGGTTCTAAGGTAAGAGTTAAGTCTGGTAGAACTTGGTACTATGACTCTTATGGTACATCACCGACAGGAAAAACAGATAATTATGCTAATAAAGACCTTTATGTAGTTAATACTTCAAACAACAAGTATCAATATGCAGTTGGTTCAAGTAAGAGCATAACTTCTGGACTTGGTTGGCTAAGGAAAGAAGACTTAGTTGGATTTGATACTGGTGGATACACAGGAAGCTGGGGTAAAGAAGGAAGAATGGCTATGCTTCACGAAAAAGAAATTGTATTAAATCAAACAGATACAAGTAATATTTTAGACGCAGTTAAACTTATAAGAAATGGTGAAAAAACTAATAGTATAGCTAACATCACAAAAGCTATTATGGAAACTTCAGCAAAGACTATAAGTACCTTAACAAATATTGTTAATAGTATGATGCCTAATTCAAATGCAATAAGTCCAATTAGTCATAGTGAAAACTTCGAGCAAGTAGTCAATATAGAGGCTGACTTTAGCGGAGTAAGAACTGCTGATGAAATTGAAAAAGCATTTGCAAATATGGAAAATATGGCTAGTCAATATGCTAATAGAACTAGATAATTAGGAAGGTCGAAAGACCTTCCTTTTTTTTATTGGTGGACTAATTAGTTCAATAAATTTATTATAAAAGAAAAATTATATGAAAAAGAGATAAAAGGAGTGAGAAAGATGGTTAATGTTCAAGAACAGATATTTCGTTCTATTGAAACAATAGTTGACAAAAAGATAGAAGGACTAGCTTTTGACAAAACTATTGAAGGAGTTATAGTTGACGCATCTAGTGCAGAAAATGGAGAATATAAGGTCAAATACCAAGACATTATATTTGATGCTTTCTCTAACAATAACACAGTTATGTACTCTGAAGATGATAATGTTATTGTATTAGTACCAGCAGGTGATATGAGTGCTAAGAAAAGTATAATAGGAACTAAAGAGGGTAGAGGAGAAAAATTTCTAGATGTAGTTGACATAATGGATAAAATACAAAGAATAGGATACAACTATGTAGATGAGTCTGAGGACTTTTCTATAACACTAGAAGGTGGGAAGGATAAGGAAGTGCCTTTTAGATTAAGAAAAGCAGATATGATAGTTGATTATCCAGGGAAAACAAATATTCTTGTAGGGGCTACCGTACTAAGTGATTTAAAGAAAGAAGTAAACGCAGACTTTGGAATAGAATTGCAAGTCAAATATGTTGATACAGTTCAGACTTATAGGCTTTCTCTTGCTAGTATGACAGGTAATCCATACAGATTAGTTAATAGATACCAATCAATAATATTCCCTTTACCACCAAAGAAAATGACTGAAGTAATAGGGATAAAGGCTTATATAACAGGATTTAAAGAGAGTGGTAGTGTAACATTTAGTAATATAGATGTTCAGTATGTTAAACCTAAAGATGTGGAAGGAATAGAAAACTTCTCTGCTGAATTAGATTGTCCTCAAGGAACTTTCTTTAAGAATGGATTACTAGATAGCACACAAACACTAACTTTAACTATGAGTATGTTTAAACAAGGAGACGTATATAATCCTCCAGCAACATATAAGTGGTTTTATGCAGACCCAACCGTTACAGATGAATTTGACCAACAGGGTAATCCAATGAAAGGATATGACAGTGATGCAGGAGAGGGCTGGTATCACATTAAAACAACAGACCCAGACTATGATACATCAGTAGTGGAAATAATAGACGGTGGAAAGTCAATAGTGATAACACCTAAAGCAGTTCCTAATCTACAAACGTTTAAGTGTATAGCAACAATAGGAGGGCAAAATATAGGTGGAATATCCGTTGGATATAGTAAGCTTCATGCAAGTGAAACAATAGTAGACCAAACTGACGCACTTAATATAGTAATAGAGTCGAGTGAAGGAGACGTATTTAAGGAATATGGAAATATTACTCAAACTACTCTTGAATGTAAAGTAATATTGGGAGCAGATATAATAGACCCTAATAAATTTAATTATGTGTGGAGCAAGTTACTAGATGACGGCACTGAACAACAACTTCCAGGAAATACTCAAAATCCTCAATACTTGACGGTGGAAGTTAGAGATGATATAATAGATACAAGAAGTTATTTTTGTAGAGTATATACTAAATAAATAATCTTAATCTATAATAATTGGATATAAAAGGAGTTAATAAATGAGAACTATTAGAAGAAATCCAATTATAGGAACGGGTTATGTAACATTATCAAAGGTAAAGGAAAATGATGGAATTACATTAGAGCTTTCAAATGACTCTCATACAGTTCCCTATACTGAAGATGGAAGTTGGGGAAATTATGAAGGCTGTGTAACTACTGCTACACTATTCATAGGAAATAGAGAGGAAAATAGTAATGTTAGATTTAATGTTAATTTCCCATCAAACGTAAAAGGAACTTGGAATAGAAACACTAGAACTTTAAAAGTAAATGAAATAACAACAGATACGGCTTATATAGATATAGAAGCTTTTTATACAGATAAAATATTCCAACGAGAAACAAAATACACTAGAAGATTTACAATAAATAAAGTAAGAAATGGTAAGGACACAATCTTAGTTGATATGTCTAATGACTATCATGTATTTAGATGTAATGCAGATGGTGAAATAGAAAACGCTAATGGAGTTACTATATATACAACAGTTTCTGCTTTCATAGGGGTTGAGCCTGTTGACCCAAAGGATATATCTATTAGACTAAGACCTCTACATGAAGAAAATCAAAGAGATTTATCAGTAGAGTTAAATGGAAGCAACAACCTTAGAATAACTGCTAAGAAGGGTGTTGGATTGCCACAGAACGGTTCATACACTTTTGATGTTGATGTAACAAAAATAGATGACCTATCTAAAGAAGCTAAGGTTGCGACAATACCTAAGACTTTTGCTTGGAATAAAATCAATGATGGTCTACCTGCTGTCATTGCCGCTCTGACAAATGAAACCCACACACTACCTAGTGATAAGAATGGAGAAAATGTAATATATGATGGATGTTATACTAAGATAGAATTATTTAGAGGTGGTAAATTAGTAAAGAATGGAGTAACTTATTCATTCTATCCTCAATCTGGAATAGTACAGGGTACTGGAGATTACAATACTGGTGTCTACACAGTAACTAATTTAAAAGGTTTAACTGGTTGGGTTGATTTAGTAGCAACCTATGAAGGTGAAAGTTTTACTTGTAGATTTACGATAACTAAAGCAAGACAAGGTATAGAGGGCTATACTATTAATATGAGTAATGATACTCACGTTTTCCCTTGTCAAGCCAATGGATATATATTAGAGCCTCTAGAAACAGAAACTGAAATAATGGTACATCTTGGATTGGATGCTGTGCCTATATATCTAGGAACTCTTCCAAATAATATACCTGGATTAACAATAGCAGAAATACCAACAGAGATAAATGACCATATAGTTAAATTAAAGATAACTGCCGCACAAGGTACAGATTTAGCTATGAATGGAGACTTTGATATTCCTATTAAGTCTGTTGATGGCACTCTTGACACAACAAAGAAATTTAGTTGGGCGAAAACCAAGCAGGGTGAAAGTAGTGAATATAACTACAGTCAGCTAGTACCGGGATTTGACTTATATACCACTCTAGGAGGTAGTAAATGGAATGAGAGTAAAAAAGGTTGGAATAATAGAAATAAGTCCAATGCTATAAAAGGTTTCTCAATTACTACTCTTGGAACAAAAAATACTATACAAAAGTCTGATAAGATAATGGTGCAGTTTAGTCTTAATGCAACTACCGCAGTATCAAGTGGTGCTTACTTTAAGATAGATTTTTACAAAGATTTGCTTGGTGCAGATAGCACAGGTAAGCATACCGTAAGTAAATCATTCTCTGTTGCCTCTGGAACAAATGTATACAGTTTAGTGTTAGACTGTGCAGATGCAACAGCAATAACCACAGCAAAAAGTATTTATATGGAATTATATGTTGGTACAAATGAATGTACTTTATATGATATAGTTGTAAAGAAAATGATTACACCAAACATGATACCAGACCAGTCTATCAACAAAGACCATATTAATACAACAGGACTAACAGTTCCTTTTGTAAGTAATAACGTTGTTAAGATAAATGAAAGTGTTGGAGTTGAAATTAAAGATGGTAAATTAACAGTAAAAGATAATGCCGGTTCTACTATGATAAGTGGAGATGGTTCAAGTGGTAAGGTAACCATTAAAACATTAGATTGTACGACCTTGACTGTTGGAGGAAAAACTGTTTATCATACAGGTAATCTACCTACCGCTTCTACTTCGAAAGCTGGTATTGTTCAACTATCAAGTTCAACGAGTAGTACATCGACATCATTGGCTGCAACTGCTAGTGCTGTAAAAGCTGCTTATGATTTAGCAAATAGTAAAGCCAACTCATCACATGGTAATCATGTGCCAACCACAACTACTGCGAGTAACTTAAAGTTCTTAAGGTGTGATAATACATGGGCAACAATACAAAGTGCCTCAACTTCTCAGTCGGGAGTTGTTCAGTTAAGTAGTAGTACATCAAGTACGTCTACTACATTAGCAGCTACTGCGAGTGCTGTAAAAGCGGCTTATGACAGAGGAAACCATTCACATCCATATGTTCCAACAAGTGCATCTTGTAATAAAAATTGGCATTGGGCATGGGGTGGTACACCAACACATCTATGGGGAGCGCAAGATTACAATGGAACAGATTTCTATGTATACTCTCCAAGTGATTTAAGCGTTGGATATGCTTCAAATTCTGGATGGGCTTCAAATGCTGGATATGCCTCAGATTCTGGATGGGCTTCAAATGCTGGGAAATTAAATGGAAGAACCTGGTTCTATGGAGGGTCAACTCCGAGTGGGGCTAAGTCTGGCGACATATGGCTATACTTCTAGGGGGTAACAATGGATAAAGATAAAGAATTAACGATAGATGAAAATGGGGAGTTTGAAATAGAAATTCCCATTGAAGAATTAAAGCAAGAGAGGGCAGGAGGCTCAACCATATATTGGAGTTCAAAGTATGCAGGGAATTCATCATCAGATGCCTATAACTTAAGAATTGGAGTGCAATGGTCTTCAACTGCTGGTACGGGCGGCTCAAACGTTTATGCAAGAACCATACTAGGTTCATCAACTATATCAGCCAGCAATAAAAACGCTACTATTACAATAAACGGAGTATCTAAGACTGCTAGTTTTAGTCCTAGTTTATCAAGTGGGACACAACAAAAAACTGCGGTAGAAAATACGGTTTGGGTTAGTTATTATGGAAGTAAATCAATAACCATAAAAGGAACAATAGACATCAATATAACTTATAGTGGTACTAAGGTAACAACTATGGAAAAGAGTGTTACCGCTACTCTTGACCAAGTTCCAGTTCCAGCACCAACAAATGTAACAATAGAGGGTGGTCCATTTGCAAATGGATGTACGCATACTATTAGGTGGACACAGGTATCAGGAATGAGTTATCAGATTTTTGTTAGTTACCGACAAGCTGATGGGAACTGGACTGGTTGGACTCATCACTCCACACCTGGGGCTACAAGCAGTGGAACTGTCTACCATGGTTGGAACTCCAACAATTACCGGGATATACAAATAGGAGTTAGAGCAACTGCTGGAGGAGTCAATTCGGGTGTTGTGGGAACTGGCTCACAAATGAGAAGGGGTTCAAGAGTGCTATATTCAAATGGAAGCTGGGGACGTCCAGTTGTTAAGGTTTACTATAATAATGCGTGGCATAACGCCTATGTTAGAGTTTATTTAGATGGAGTATGGAGATTTATATAGAAAGGATTTGATTATAGAATGAAATTAATTGGTAAAGGATATAAAACACTTGCAAGGATTGTTGATGGTGTAGCCACAATAATCCTTGAGCTTACCAATGATGGTCAGATAGTACCAGTTACAGAGAGTGGAGAGAATTATCAATATGCATTCACCACAGTTAATCTTTACGAAGGAAATAGACTATTAACTTCCGGTGTAACTTATAGCATTGATGCCGATACAAATATAACTGGCAATTGGAATGAGATTACAAGAACATACACAGTAACCAATATGACCACTGACACAGGAATTATTAATATTAAAGCCACTTATAAGGGTATAGATTATGAAAGAAATTTTGTTTTGGTAAAGGTATATAGTGGAGAGAGTACTGTCATGTTGGATTTAACTAACGATGGACATACCTTTGTAAGTGATTTTAATGGCAATATAGATAAAAACACTTCTACAACAACTGAAGTGGTTATGTATAAGGGCAATACAGTGGTAAATGCAGATAGCATATCTTGGTCACCAAATTCAATACCAGGTCTTCAAATAGAAAGATTATCAGACAATAGAATAAAAATTACTGCGCTTGCAGGTAGTGAATTGGCAGATGAAGGAACTATTACATTTACTGGGAGATTAAACTATAAGGGATATAATAAAGATTTTTCATGGACTAAAGTAAAGAATGGAGAGCCTGGAGAAGATGGAAAGCCAGGGCCGCAAGGACCAACTGGTCCTATGGGTCCACAAGGACCGGCAGGCGCAAATGGCTCTCAAGGTCCAGCGGGACCACAAGGTCCGGCAGGACCCGCAGGTCCAACATTAGACTGGGTGCAAGATTGGGATAGCTCAAAAGTTTCGATAGGGTCAACAAAGCTAATCTCACCAAAGATATTTGCTGGGTCTCTTGATTCGCAAAATAGACCGACTGGAGTTGCTATTGGTAAAAATGTTTTCGGAAGCTCTGGTTCTTATAGCAATATATCTGGGATAGCTGGCTATAAAAGTGGAACTAAAACTTATCACTTAACAACAGATGGAAACTTTTTAATAGGAGACAAAAACGGCAATCATTTAAGTTTTGATGGAAACGCCTTTAGCTTAAGGGCTTCATCAATATCAATTGGAGTAAATACAGTTGCCACTCAAAATAGCATAGATGAAGCCAAGAACCTATTAAATAATAAGATAGATAATCTCTCTTTTGACAACAGAAACTATGTAAAAAACTCTGCCTTTTTGCTTGAAAGTGACTCTTGGAACTTAGCAGAAAAAGTTACATTGGACAAAGAGAGAACTTTGGGAGAGCATCCTTCTATCAAGTCATCTCAAAGTGGCTTAACATCAAATGCGTGGAGAGGTGGAATTAACTATTTCTTACCAACAGAAAAAGGTTTAACTGTCAATGTTGGAGAAGAATGGACTATAAGCTGTTATTATTATGTAGAAAATAAATCACTATTTGACGCTCCTATTGCCGTAGAGATGAAAGGGAAGTTAGAGGGAGCTTCTAGTGAAAGTGGTATTATGTCAGCTTCAGTTAATCCACAAAATTTAGTTGAAGGAAAATGGACTAGAATTTCAATAACAAAAAAAATGACTAATGTATTCAATGAATGTTGCGTTAGAGCTTGGGTTGGAAAAAATGGTGTGGCTTGGTTTACTGATTTTAAACTAGAAAAATCAAGCACAGCTTCATCTTGGAGTCAGGCTCAAGAGGATATGGGGAGTGCTTTATTAGAGGCAGAAACTATGATAAATGATAATATAGATAAATCAATAGCAGATTCTCAAGAAAATATAATGCAAAATGTATCGGAGATATATACTCAAAAAGAGGAGTTTAAGTCTTTATCCCAAACAGTATCTTCAAACTTTACGCAAACTAACAATAATATAGAGGTACAGTTTAATACTGCTCAAAATTATACTAAAGAAGTAGATGGAAAGTTACAAGAATTTCAAAATACAATTGGTACACATATAAGATTTAGCACGAATGGAATAGACTTGGGAAAAACAAATAGTCCATTTACTGCTACACTAGACAATACCAAACTTTCTTTTAAGCAAGACAATGAGGAGGTTGCTTATATAAGCAATAATAAAATGTATATTACCAATGCAGAAATAAAAGAAACTTTTAGAGTTGGAAAAGAGTCTTTGGGATTTTTTACTTGGATACAAGGTCCTGGCGGCAATCTAAGTTTGAAATGGAGTGATAAATAAAATGGAGAACAATGATAATCAAATAATGTCAATATCAGAGGATAATGCAGACAATCTAGAAAGAGGAGTTTTAGTTGCTATTGATGGTCAAAGTAGGGCTACAAGTGGAACAATAGTAAACAACTTTAGAAGTGGGTATAGAGTACAAATTACTTGGTCTGTTAATTCACAAAATGCCTCAAGCAATACTTCTAATATAACAGTTAAAGCACAATTGGTTTCCACTGGTAGCTCTTATTCTATTAATTCAAGTGCTACAAAAAATGGTTCTTTGACTATCAATGGAACAAATTATACTTTTACGTTTAATGCCGGAATTAGTGGAAACCAAACTAAAACTGTATACACTAAAACTGTAGATGTTGCACATAATAGTGATGGTACTAAAACTGTCGCTTTAGCCACAACACTTGGCATAGCAGTTACTTTGTCTGGAACTTATTATGGAAATGTATCTGCTAGTGGTAATGCGGGATTAAACACTATACCCAGAGCATCATCATTCTCACTGTCTTCATCGTCTATTGATGCAGGAAAAACAATAACAGTAAATATATCAAGAGCATCGAATTCATTTACTCATAAAGTGTTTTATAGCTTTGGGGAAAATCGAGCGACTATCTCAACAAATGCAACAACATCTGCGTCATATGCAATCCCTATTGCCCACTTAAATGCCATACCAAATGCAACAAGTGGAACCGCAACAATAAGTGTTGACACTTATAATGGAGGAACACTTATAGGTTCTGCTAGTAAAAATTTTACAATAACAGCGCCAGCAAGTGTTAAGCCTACATTTTCAAGTTTAAGTGCTACTGTGGTGGCAAATGGAGCGGATACTTCATATGGATATGTAAAAGGAAAGTCTAAGTGTAAACTGGTTATTAATGGAGCAACTGGTGCTTACGGCTCGACCATAAAATCCTATTCAATTAGTGGAGGAGGATTTTCTAGCAGCAACTCTTCATTTACAACTGGTGGCTTAACAAGCTCTGGAAATATAGTGTTTACGGCAACTGTAACTGACTCAAGAGGTAGAAGGTCTGATGAAAAAACTGTTACCATTTCAGTATTGGATTACAACAATCCCAATATAACAAACTTTTCAGTTATAAGATGTACTAGCAATGGAACGGCAAATGATGATGGAACGTATATAAAAATCGCAGCGAATTACACGTACTCAACATTAAATAATAAAAACTCAATATCATCTAAAGTAGAATTTAAACAGACCTCTGCTTCCTCTTGGACAAATGGAGGTGCAATTAACTCAGGAGCCAGCCTAGTAACAGGTTCAAATAAGATTTCAACAAACTCTTCTTATGACGTAAGGCTGACAATAACAGATAAATTTACAAATGTATCAAAGAGTGTGGTAGTCCCTACGGCTTTTGTGACTCTTGACTTTAAAAAAGGTGGAAAGGGAATAGCATTTGGTAAAGCCTCCGAAGCAGATAATTTACTGGAAGTTGCAATGCCATTAAAAGTTAGCTCAAGCTCAAATTGTGTCACTGGAGATAATAACACTGCAACAACTGCGGTTAGTGATTTGAATAAACTGTGGAAGTCTGGATTTTATGATTGTGATGGTGGTAGTAATATACCGTTTAGTGGATGGAACTGGGTTATTCATTCTGGCCATAGAAGCAATAATAGTGGTGGGTCATACAACTATGGTATGCAAATAGCAGGACAAAATAATTCAAACAACTTTGCAATGAGAAATGTAAACGCAAGTGGAGCAGGAACATGGAACACTCTTTATCATACAGGAAATAAGCCACAATGGAATGATATTGGTGGTAAACCAACTATTATTTCTGACGGAGCATCATTAGGTAGACTTACATTTTCCAACTGGATATATTCTACTGGCAATACTGGTTGGTACAATTCCACTTATGGTGGAGGATGGTATATGAATGACTCTACATGGTTAAGAGTTTATAATAATAAGGCTATATACTCAGATGGGACTATAAGAGTAACGAATGCTGAACATAGATACCTAAAAGGAAATAGCAATGGAAGTAATCAGAACTTAGATATAACTGTTTTTGATGGAAAAAGCATATATCTTAACCCTTCAGCAACAAGTGGCTGCGCCGTATACTTAAATAGGAATTGGAGTGGTAGTAGTGGTTCTGAACCATCTTTCTATAATACCAAAGGAAAAGGTTGGGGATTTATAGGCAATAGTGATAATACTTGGTATAGAGTTTATGGCGCAGGTGGCTCTGTTTCTGATAGAACAGGCAAGTATGAAATATTAAAAGCAGATATAGAGACCCAATATGACAATGTAAAAACTTTAAATATATATAATTATAGAACTATAAGTTCGAGAGATATGTCTATTGAGGAAATAGCAGAAACATTTTTTAATACTAATTTCATAGATAGTGATAATAACTATATCACAAAATCAGTAGAGATAGATGGCAAAAAATATCAAGAGATAGATGACGCTCTACCAAAAGAAAAAATTAAAGAAATAAGGACAAAAGAAATAATAGATAATAATCCACATTTTGAAGGATGTATGAGAGAAGATTTAAGTCTTGGTTGCATGGTGGATGAGATGCCACTAGAAACAACTTTTTACGACAATGAGGGTGGAGATGGAAAAGCAGTTGACATGTATTCATATACAACAATGATATTGGGAGCCACTAAACACTTAATTGCTAAAGTTGAGACTCTTGAGAGAGAAAATGAGGAATTAAAAAATAGATTAGATAAAATGGAGGAGTTATTAAATGGCATTATTAACAAAGAATAAGATTAATCAATTTGGGGCGAAGGAGGAGTATTGGAGAGTATTGGCGATAAACCTAAATCTTCAATATGGCTATTGTGATATAACTCTTGGAGGCTATATGGATGAGCAAACTAGAATTGAGGGCTTAGAGCCAATGAATATACGAAAAGTTAGAGCTAAATGGTCTGATGATGAATTTGCAGCTTATTTTACAACAAGTAGAATGAATCAACAAGGAACAAATATATATAGTCAAGTATACAAATATATTAAGTATAAAGATGAGTATTTTAATGACGCAATAGATGTCTAAAGAGTTTAACCCAAAAGAAACAAAATTGAAAATAAGTTGAGGGTGAAATATTCCCACACTTTAAAGTAAAGGAGAAGTAATATGAGTATATTAAAGAATGGAGAACAAGTAGGAAAAGCAAAAATAATTTCTAATGCTGTAATAAGTTCTGGAGCATCTGTTCCAGGAAGAAAATTACAAAGCATAAGTTACATTACCTTACACAACACAGGACTTGTTGATGTTAAGGCCAACAATTTCCATAGAAGTTTGGCAAGAGAAAATAAACTATCTAATGGAAGACAAGCTAGTTGGCATTTCTCGGTAGATGATATAGAAATATATCAAGAGGTCGATACAGCTTGGGAAACTTGGCATGCTGGCAACAGCACAGGAAACAAGAATTCTATAAGTATAGAAATGTGTATGTGGAGTAACAAAGAAAAGCAAAGATTAACTTATGATAATGCTGCTAGATTAGTTGCTAAATTAATGAAGATGCACAATATACCTTTGTCTAAAGTAGTGCAACACAATCATTGGAGTGGTAAAAATTGTCCTCAATACTTAAGACAGGCAAAGCACGGATATGACTGGAATTGGTTTATATCTCTTGTTAAAAAATATTCTGAGGAAAAGCCAGTCGTTGAAGAGAAACCTGCATTCACTCCATATATAATAAAAGTAACGGCTGATGTTTTAAATGTTAGAAGTGGTCCGGGAACAAACTATGGGATAACGACTACAATTAAAGAGGGTCAAGCATATACCATAGTAGAAGAGAAAAATGGCTGGGGTAAATTAAAGTCTGGTGCAGGCTGGATAAGTTTAAAGTACACAGTTAAGAAATAGGGAAAATACTCTCCCACCTATCATAGAAGCTAAATAATTTGATGGGCAATCAGTATAAATCTTTTGGAAATAAAAGGTAATTAATGTATAAGGGAAGGATTATAGAACAATATAATCCTTCCCTTATTTTTATGTTACGAAGGAGGTGTAAAGTTGAAAAAGAAATTTCAAGGCATTTTAGATTTTTGTAAAGGCGAAGGACAAATAACTATCAATTCTAAAATTAATGAAACAATTCTAGTAAATTTATCACTTAGAATGGGTAAGGAGTATATTGATGTGGTTGATAAAAAGGTCAATATATTTATTATATCAAAGGCTAATCGCAATGAGGTACTTTACTCTAGTTCAGTAGTAAAATGTATCAATGCTCAAAAAGGTTTAGTTCAAATAGAACTACCTGGCTTTACTTTCTATGAAGGAGAGTATTTAGCAGAGATAGAGATACTAGATGTAGTGAACAATAACTTTCTAAGTTGTAATGGTATATCTTTCAATGTTGAAAAGAACTTAAATAATAAAGACGCCAAGTATTTAATCAGCCAAAGAAAGATAGAGACATTATTTGAACTTGACAGATATGTAACAGAGGCGCTACAAAGACTTTCAGAGCTAGAGAAGAAAATGGAGGGAGAATTGTAATATGCAAAACAAAAGATTGTTTATGGCTAGAATGGACTTTACCGCAGTAAATAAGCCTCCTATATTTTTAGGGACAGTTAAACAATTAGATGGTGTTACATTAAAGATAACTCCTCTTGCTGGGTACAACCCTATGACAATGATTGGCGTTACTCCTAAGTTATATGCCAAGAAACCAAATGGAGAGTTTGTATATCAAGACGTAGATATAGATGTAGACACTTCTACATCACAAATGTCTATACAATGCAAAAACTTTATATTTTCAGACGTGGGAACTGTTGAAATGGAGATAGAGTTATATGATGATGATAACTATCTAATAACCTCTCCAACCTTTGAGATAGACGTAACTCAAAAATTGAACCAATTAGAAATGGAAGATTTAAAAAAGGGAGTACACATAAGTCTACTGGAGGAGTTAATAGACTATATTGAAGAGTCAACAGACTATATAGAAAGATTTAAAAAATTACTTGGTGAATTTGGTGATGACGACACAATAATGCTTGAGAACTTAATCGTGGTTAGAATGATGCTAGAAACATTAAGTTCAGAGGTTGATAGACTTGAAAACACTATTATACAAGCACAAGAATATGAGTTTGAAATGGTCAACCAAGAAACAGCTAGAGTCGCTGCAGAGTCTCTGAGATTTGCTGCCGAGGAAAAGAGAGTTGAAGTTGAAGCCGATAGAGTGCAAGCGGAAGATGATAGAAAAAGGGCAGAAAGTCAAAGAGAAGAGAATGAAGCTAATAGGGGATTAGCAGAAATAAGAAGAGATGGAAAAATAGGGGATTTTAATAGAGCATTGGAATTTTTCCAAAGGTATGTTACACAAGTAATATATGAAATAGAAGAGCCTCAAGACACTTGGGTAATACAGCATGACTTAGGAAAATATCCTAGTGTTACAACATTTAACGAAGATGGAGAAGTTATTCATGGGCATGTTGTATATGAGGATGCAAATTCTATTAGGGTGACTTTTAGTGAGAACATAAAAGGAAGAGTCTTAATTAACTAAGGGGGAAATATGAAACTTTTAACAAACTTAGACTTATCAAGAAATGAAATTAAAAATGTTGTTATTCATAACTTGCCTTCACACCCATCTGAACAAAAAGAAGGTCAAGTATATTTTAACACTTCTCAAAATCAACACTACGCTTACAGAAATGGAAAATGGACTGTTTTAGGTTCTGATTCTATTGCAGATATAATAGGATTACAAGACGCCCTTGACTCTAAGGGTTCAATTGAAAATGAACACAATCACAAAAATAAGACTATCTTAGATGGTATAGATGAAGATAGAGTTACAAAGTGGGATAACTCTGTTGAAGATGCTAAAGACTATACAGATGCTCAAATACTAGAGATTAATGGAGGCGCACCATCTTCTTCAAACAGTTTAAAGAAAATATCTGACACTCTTGATGCACATAAAGAGAGTATTGATACTCTAGATGCTCTTGCAAAGACTAAGGCAGATGATAAAGAAATGAAAGCTGCATTAGATACTAAGGCTAATAAAGAAGATATGAATAGAGAATTAGCCTTAAAAGCAGTTAAGACTGAAGTAAACAATGCTTTAAGTTTAAAGGCTAATGCAGAAGAAACAACTAATAGATTAGCTCAAAAGGCAGACAAGACTGAAACGGAAATAGCTTTAAGTCATAAAGTAGATAATACTTATTTAAGTAAAAACTATTACACTGGTGCGATAACAGATGATAAGCTTAAAAATGTAGAAACTAATGTTAAAGCATATGTAGATGAATTAGGTGAAACAAAAGCTAGTGTTTCTGATGTTAGAGCATTATCTCTTACAAAAGCCGATGATGCAGAAATTAAAAGCATATTAGCAACTAAGGCTAATCTAGTGGAAGTTAATAATGAATTAAGTGCCAAGGCAGATGCTGAAACAGTAAATAGTGAATTAGAAAAGAAGGCATTAAAAAGTGTTGTTGAGCAAATGAATGTGGATTTAAGTAATGCAATTAATACTAAAATGGATATTCATGTCCATCCTTATAAATCTGAAAACTGGTATCCAACTTGGAATGATGTAACTGACAAACCCACTATACCTACTAAAACTTCTCAACTTACAAACGATAGTAATTTCTTGACTGAACATCAAGATATAAGTGGGAAAGCAGATAAAACAGAATTGCATAATCATAGTAACAAATCTGTATTAGATAACATAACAAGTGCAAAAGTTACAGAGTGGAATAATAAGTCTACATTTAGTGGTTCTTATAATGATTTAATTAATAAACCAACAATTCCAACAGTTAGCAATGACTTAACTAATTCACTAAAATCTAATTATGACAAAGCATATGCACATAGTCAATCTTCACATGCTCCAGCTAATGCACAAAAGAATAGTGATATTACAAAAGCAGAAATAGAAGCAAAATTAACAGGTAATATAACTAGTCATAGCCATAGTCAATATTTAACACAACATCAAGATTTAAGTAACTATGCAACTAAAGAATATGTACAAAGCGAAATAGCTAAAATAGACACATCAGTAGATGTGGTTGATTCAGTAGAACAAATGGTAGATACCAGTAAACAGTATGTATATAGTAAAACGAATACTTGGTGGAAATATAAAAATGTGACAATACCTGCTGGTGGTGTATTACCTAATGTAGATAATGCAATAAAATGGGACTCAACTAAAGTTGTTATAAACAAACGACTTAATTCGTCTAGGGCAGAAGTTGATGCTCCTGGTTGTGCTATATTCTATTTCACTTTTGATGACGAAATGAAAAATATACTTAATAACAGAATGAATATAATTTTATTTTTAGAAAAGCGGTTATGCCTTTAGATGTTAGGAATGATGATTGAATTGAAGAGGCTATACAAGCAAGAGTAGATTTAGAAGAATATATAATTGAAGATTATTTTGCAGATGATGAAACAACTCAGGGGTTTGGAACCACATTTAATAATATGATGGATGCCCTTGCAGAAGTAAAAAAGCAAAGTGGTACGATTGCAACCAAAGCGCAGTTTATGGGATTT
>ERZ808032.5-NODE-5-length-38146-cov-4.260527_pt1 | contig 38146 bp, 33 predicted proteins | sample MGYA00380187_ERZ808032 | MGnify/ENA primary metagenome ERZ808032 (study PRJEB31490, sample SAMN06133378) | cow dung metagenome | isolation source: M10 | host: cow | place: China: Chengdu | collected 2015-05 ...
TTGTATCCGAGCCGTGCCTTGATTGCGAAACCGCCTACTCCATAGGCGAGTTGATTGAGATGCTGCCAGAGGCGATATGCGAAAGCAAAGATGATGATTATCATTATTTCTTGAGTATAGAGACAGACTCTTTAACATGGAAGGTTTTTTATGAGAGTGAAGACGAGGTTGTACTTTGTTCTACTTTCGGTGTTGAACTTGTCGATGCCCTATGTAGTATCTTGACTATACTTAAAAGACAAGGAACACTATGATACTTAAACTTAAAGAGGAGGGAGTGATATGAAAGCAACCAATTATCAACAAACGATAACGCTCATAGAGTTGGGTTTGGCTGACTCTATTAGAGAGTGGAGACACAACAATAATCGTATTCCTGCGAATTATAGGGTAGATGATTTGTTAGAGCTGTTGCCCGAAAATTCATCAAAGCGCATCCGATATGTAGCAACAAAGCGAGCTTGGGTAGTCGATGTTGATGTCTTGGGTAAATCAGGATGCGCCAAATGTTATAGAGGCGTATATCACGCAGAGCTTGTCGATGCGCTCTACGATATGATTATCAAACTTAAAGAGATGGGAGTGATATGATAGACAAGAGAGAAGCACAATTTTGGTTGAAGTATTGTTATCCTACTACAATAATCAAGGATAGATACAATGGGGCGTATTCGGGTGCTAAATGGTTAGCATTACCTGTCGACTACTACCAAGTACCAAAGGATATAGATAGTGGGGATATAGAGTGTATGATGTTTTGGGAATCGTACACAGAATGTGTGGGAAAAGGTAACACCATAGAAGAAGCGTTTAGTGATTTAGTTGTTAAAATGAAGAGGTTATGACACGCGAAGAAATCTGCACCTACGAGGTGTGCAAGTTGGCAAAGGAGAGAGGGTTTGATGTCCCTACGCACTATGCGTATAATGAGAATCGCCAAAAGGCAATGTATATGGAGTTGTGTTTGAATCGAAACACAAAAGATAGCCGTTCTATATCGGCTCCCACGCAGAGCCTTCTGCAACGATGGCTACGAGAGGAGAAAGGGGTATTTATTGAAATTTGTAATGATGTAAATGAAAAATTGGGAAGAATAACCTCTCGCTATAATATAGTTTATGATTACGATGGACGAAGCTCATCTGTACACATTAGTTGCGACGAATATCCCTCCTACGAACTTGCCCTTGAAGATGCCATAAAATACGCACTTGAAAATTTGGTGTAAAATGTTTGATATGATGTGGTTATACATATTGTTTTGTGGGTTATTTTATATCGGTGCATCACTTGATGAAATTCCAAAGGGGGCATTCAAACAAACATTATTTTTCCTAACCTGCTTTATTGAAGGCGCCATAGGAACCCCCATGGCGATTGGTGCAGCGGTTTGGTTATACATTAAAAACAATCAACTTAAAAGATGACATCGTACTTGACAACTGCATGGGTAGTGGCACAACGGGTGTTGCCTGCCAAAATACTCATAGACGCTTTATAGGCATCGAGAAGGATGCCTCATATTTCGAAACAGCAAAATCACGTATTTACCGCCTATGAACACACCAAAGCCCCCGCGCTCCGGTGGGAGCCGGGATGAAACACATTCGACATTCGAGTTGAATAGAGATAAACTAATGAGACTTCTTGGCTTCATAGCCGAGAAACATCCAAAAAGAGAAGTGCCTCGTAAAACCGAGCTGCCCAAGTTCTATGGGGATGATGACAGCAGAGCAGAATAAATATATCATCAGTATGAGTAAAGATATGATAGATGCCCTCACCGCAGCTGGGGCTAACATTACGATAACGATGACAGCCGAGGAGTTTCGTCTTTATTGGCACTGATATGTGCTATCACCGCAGGAATAATTTAACTTTTCAATTAGCAATAGAACTATGATTGAGATTGACAAGAAAAAGAAAAGAGTCATTATACAAGATGATGGTCAAGTTGTAGTATATGACGACAACGCAAGAATCGATGCTCATGGGACAACATCTCGTTTTGAAGGAGATTACTTCATAGACAATGAAAGTGTCATGAAGTTATGCGCTATGCGAAATGACGCATCCTACTTGCGAGTTCATGAGTTCTGGGTTGATCGCACCAACTTTTTCTCTATCACTAAGCACGATGACGTTGATACTAAGATTAAGGAGATAAACGAATTTATAGACCGAAACCTGCGATCACACGAAGATTACGAAAAGCAAATTGAGAAGCTAAAAGACCGTGTTTTCACATTAGAGTATCAAATCGAAAAGTTCAATTCCACTCGCCATTGGTGGGAGCGCAAACTTAAAATCAAGGAGTAATATGGAATATAAAGACATTCAAACGGCCTCGGTGGAGAACGCTGACCGCAGATTAGCCGAGCCTCGTGATTTTGTGGTTAATGCTATTGCAGACTACGAGAATGGATTAACAACAGGATTTAAGGATGGTGCAGAATGGATGCGTAAAAAGGCATTATTTGCTTTTTTTGACTACTTTAAGGGCAATCCCACTTTCATTCGTATGGGTTGGGTTACCGAAATCGCGCACACTTTGTTTACGGAGTTTTCCAGCGACAATCTATATGATGTGTTATTAGAAAAAGCCCTTGAATTATTAGCCGAAGAAGAAGATTTTGACCTCGTCATGTCGAAATTGGCAGACTTTTATAATGCTCAATTTTCACCCTTAAAAACCGAGTAACTATGAGTAAAGAAATGGAGTTAGTGAAGAAAGTAAATGTACCTACTGGGGAAATATATGTTGCAAAGGGAGATAAAGGTTTGATTGAATTTCTCACAGTAGGTGACTATGGGAAAGATGCAAATATCAAAGCTAATTTTCTTGGCATCACAAGAGAACTCAATGGGGTCCCTAATGGAGAGGTTATGCCATTATCAGAAAAGTGGGTTATTACAATTTCTACTCAGTACGGATGCTCAATGAATTGTAAGTTTTGCGATGTTCCGAAAGTCGGCGTGGGGCGCAATGCCACCTATAACGACCTTGTAAAACAAATAACAACAGCTCTTGCGTGCCATCCAGAAGTAACGGCTACTAAACGATTAAACATACATTTTGCTCGTATGGGAGAGCCAACTTGGAATAACGACGTATTGCGATGTGCAAAAGATATCCGCAAGGTTGTTAGACCCTATATTGGACGCTCTCTTGTCCATCCTGTAGTTTCTACTATGCTGCCCAAGGCAAACAAGAATCTCGTCCCTTTCTTGCAAGAGTGGGTTGATATAAAAAACAACGACTACAGAGGCGATGCGGGATTGCAATTCTCTATTAATAGCACAAATGATGCGCAGCGAGAGTATCTATTCTCTGGGAACTCATTGTCATTAGCAGAAATTAGTGAGATAGGAAGGTTGCTTCCCGACCCTATTGGCCGCAAGTATGCTCTTAACTTTGCTCTGTCCGATGATACTATAATTGAAGCAGCCAAGTTAGCAGAGTTATTTAGTCCACATAAATTCATGGTCAAAATCACTCCTTTGCACAAGACAGTTGCTTGCGAGAATAATGGGCTGCAGACAAGCGGGGGCTATGACTATTTTACTCCCTACAAAGATGTAGAGGAAACCCTTATTAATGCGGGGTTTGATGTTATAGTTTTTGTGCCAAGCTACGATGAAGACAATGGGCTTATTACTTGCGGCAATGCTATCCTTTCAGGAAGTGAAATAAAAGCAGTACATAAAGTTGAAAACTATGAATAAAGATTACCTCGATGCTCTTGTAACTTCAGGAGCCAATGTTTCGATAACAATGACACCGAGCGAGCTTCGTGACTTTGCTGAGGATATCGCTCGCACCGTAGCAGAGAGAGTTTCCTCGCAGACCGTAGATGCTATCAAGGATGCCATGGGTGACACGATGAAGTACTGCACCACCGAGGAGGCAGTAAGAGAGTTTAACGTGCCTCGATCCACTCTTAATGGATGGATAGCAAAAGGTGCGATCACTCCCTACAAAAAAGGTGGTAAAAATCTATTCTTGCGCGATGATCTCATTAAGGCCACGCGCAATAGATTGTAACCTCATTAGATTACCTTTCGCCAAAAGTTCGCCAAATACAAAATTTTATAACCGATGTAATGTACTGAAATATAGTAACGTTACATCGGTTATTGTGTGTAGCCCCTCCGGGGCGTTGGGATTGAAATTTTCTCAAACATTTTCAACTCCATGTTTTTTCGTTAAAACTGCCTCACAGCGCATTGTAGGCGCACTTTCGTACAATGTCGAACAAAGGGTGTTTTATTCTGTTTTTTGCGTTTCGCCAAAAAAATCCACCGTTTTTTAGGTGTTTCGCCAAAAAATTTTATACCTTTGTCGCACAAAGATAGTCTTTTTTTCTATGTGTGCAAAGAGTGTAAAAGTTTATGGCAACGATTTATTTTTCGCTGTCCACTAAGTCATCGGACTTAAAACGGCAGATCATGGTACGCTTTACTTGTTCGTATGTAAATCAGCGAGCAAAGACAGGTATATACATATACCCTGAGTATTGGGATGAGAAAACCGCATCTATAGTGATGCCTCGACTGCGCGTTATGTCACCGCAATTACAAGCAATAATTGCAGAGCTTCGAGAGATAGAAGACAAATTAAAGGAACTACGCACATTTATAGAGGATGCTTATTTCTACAATCCTGATGCTCCAAAGAACGAACAAGGATGGCTGAAGCGTGTTGTATCGCAAGCTGTTTATGGCATTCCAGACTTAGATTTTAAGAGCCCCGACTATTGGGGGGCGTGGGAGCTATTTATCGAAACGCGCAACGTAAGCAAAAAGCGCAGGGATATTACACGTGTGGCCCAACGCATACTCAAGAGATTCGAGACGGTCAAAAAAATTCGAGACAAGTCTTTTGAATTAAACTTTGACGCTATGACCCCCCTTCTTTTAAGCGAGATAGACAACTTTATGCGCAATGAGGAGGAGTATGCAAAGCGATACCCTTTCGTGTATGAGGGCATCCATGAAGTGCGCTATCTGCGAGGTAGCAACACCGTAGCTGGTCGTTTATCTGTCCTCCGCACATTTTGCCGGTGGGCCGTTAATCGCGATCTTACTACCAATAATCCATTTACTAAATATAGTATTAAGCCTGCGTCGTATGGAACGCCTATATACATTACTAAAGAAGAGCGAGATAAGATATTAGCCACAGACTTTGGTACTCACACTCTCAATCTTGTGCGTGACCTCTTTGTATTCCAATGCTGCATCGGTTGTCGCGTTGGTGACTACTTTAAGATGACGAAGCACAACATTATAGATGGTGCTATAGAGTATATTGCAGGTAAAACATCAGATGACAGACCTCTTACTGTGCGCGTTCCTCTTAATAGTGTTGCGCAAGGCATCCTCGCACGACACAAGCATACAAAGAAAAATATGCTATTGCCCTTCATATCACAACAGAAGTATAACACCTATATCAAGGAGTGCTTTAGACGGGCAGGTATCACACGCATAGTCACTCAGCAAAACCCACTTACAGGATTATCCGAGCAAGTACCAATATGCGACATAGCATCCTCGCACATGGCCCGTAGGACTTTTATAGGCAACCTATATAACAAGGTGCAAGACCCAAGCCTTATAGGTGTTCTATCTGGACATAGCGAAGGTAGTAAGGCTTTCGCTCGTTACAGAGATATCGGTGAAGACCTCAAGCGCAAGACTGTGGAGCTACTTGAATAGCTCGCAGACGATTGCATCCACAATGTGGGTAGGGGTCTCGTCGTCAAGAATGGCGAGTATGTTATTCATATCGTTCATCGCTGTTGTTGTTTTTGTGACACCCGCAATCGCACAACTGGTGCTTGACCGCCGGATAAATCTCGCCGCATAGGTCGCCCACAAGGTAGGCATAATCTTCGCTCTTGACGTCTATGTGCAAGCATGTGGCTATGTGCATACACAGGTGCACAGCGACCTCGTGTACGAGCGAGTTGAAGAACTCGGCAGGGGAGGTGGTGAGCGCAACAACGAATACCGACTTGCGCTGACGATAGTTTGAGTAGCATAATCCGCTATTGAGCTTACCGCTTGTGAGGTTGTCGTAGGCTTCTTTGGCTCGTTGCGCATCAACACCAATCTCCCACATACGCTCCATAATCTCATCCACAGCATACCCCGTTGTGGCGTAGTATGCGTATATCTTCCACCCTCTATGCTTGGGGAGCGTTATTATCTGCCGTATCATAGTTCTCTACTTTATATCATCCCACTCGATGGGCTCGCCGTTGCCGTCCATCTTGGCCACCCATTCAAGGAATACGCAGTATGGACTGCAATCTACGTCGTCGATGACATCTTTAATGCCGAGTGCGAGGTGAGCCTCGTCAGGTATGCTCGACTTGAATTTGTCGGCTCTGAGCATGTTGGCGATATATACATAATTGTACCCTATATTGTTTTCAAGGGTTACATTATATCGCTTCAATAGTTCATCCACCTGCTCCTTGTTCCACGGCTCGATAGGCTCACTCTTACCCGTACTCGTATTGGCCTTACGCATAAGCGACACAGCATACTCACACGCTTTCTTGCTGAATGAATAGTCGTGGTTACGAAGGTAGGCTCTCATGTCATCGGGGATGGGGTCATAATCCTGTAATGGTCGTTTCCAATTCTTTGCCATAGTATCTTTATTTTAAGGGCAGGGCATCGCCCCGCCCCCGGTTAATTATCGACGTGTGAAGCGCCCACGTGAGTTGCGCCCACGGCGCTCACCCATATCGAAGTCGTCATCATCGTCCCAATCTTCGCGCTCACCCATATCATCGCGCATGCGACGACCCATAGGATGACGATTGCCCATACGACCGCGGTAGCCGGTGTCGTCATCACGCTCACCCATCTCCGACTCCTCGTCGAGCTCGTCGAGACACTGCATAAGTTTGCCTCCGTAGCGCAGCATCTTCTCTGCGTAGTCAGCCATCTTATGGCGCTTCTTCTCGGTTATTTCAATCACTCTCATTGTTCTTTTTGTTTTTTGTCATACCGCTGTTCAAGGCTCGGAGAAGAGTCTCAAACTTCTCATCAATGTTGCTGATAGCTTGCTTGAGCTGGCATATCTCGTTATCACGCTCTTGCTCTTTGGCAAGTTGTGGGTTGAGAGTAAGCTCGATTTGTTCACAGGCAGATAACGCCTCCAAACTTGGCTCATAGGCATCTACTACCTCCTTGCGCTGTCGCTTGATAGAGGCTATCTCAGACAATACACCCTCGCTGCTATCGAAGACCATTACAAGTGGATGCCCCTCTGGAGAGCATACCGACATATTAGCTGGTATCTTCTTTAACTCTGTGACATTCTCTCCGATGCGTATGCTGAAATCAATAACGCCATCTGCTGGCTGTGTCATCATCGGCATACTTGGGTTGCCAAAGCGAGAATATACATCACTTCTCTTTTCTACATAACCCACACTTAACTTAGGAACAATATTTGTTTTGTCGAGAATGTAAATTGCACCATTCTCTCTCAAGCCTTGAAACATACGATATTACATTTGGTTAATTACTTTGTTACTTTAGCCTACCAAGTAGGGAGATAGGAGTTGCAATCTGCCTCGCGCCTCCTCGTAGAAGAGGTGATATACGCCTGTCCCAGGAATGTCGGCTACTGTTATAGGCGTTTCGCCAAGACCGACTACTGGCACCGATGCACCGCCCGGAGAGGTGAACACGATAGGCAGAGTTGTTGTTGTGCCCGTAGGTATCGCCTGTGCGATGTAGGCATATAAACCCCCGAAGTAAGGTATGCCGAAACCACGGCGTCGAGGGAATACAATCTGCACCTCCGTTGTTGTTACATTTACCGAGAGGCTCTGTATAGCCTCAGGGGGTGTTGTTCTTGACATAGTTACCTCCTTTCTCGACTATACGAAGCCGTTGTTGTTAAAGCCCAAGTTAGGATAGCCAAGGAGCTGGTATGCAAGACAGTTAGGGATAGCCTGCGCCTCATTGAACGGCAATGTCACAGTCTTAGGCAACTTGCACTTGATACCATCTACATCGTTCTGCAAAGCGTTTACTGCTGCATAGATGGGCTGCGTAGCCTGTGTGAGCATCTGACCGAAGGTTGCAGTCTGCTGTGCGTTGTTGATGATGACATCCTTCTTCGCAATCTCGCGGTCACGCTCTGCGAGGTCACGCTGAAGCTCGCGGAACTCGGCGTTGCGCTGACCTTCGAGGATAGATGCTGTTGATGCAGCAAGAGCCTTCTCGAGGTTGCAAGTCTGGTCGCGTAGTGCGTAGCCCACATCAGCGAAGCCACGTGTTACGGTAGCCTCCACGCCAGCTACGGCACGCTGGGTATCGCAGCAGCACGCCTGAATAGCATTGCGGATGTCGCAGCTGTTCTGTGATAGCTGGTAAGCCAACGATGCATCACCACGCTCCAGCGAGTTGATAATCTGCTGTTGGCCGATGCCTGTCTGGTTGCTGAACTGACAAATCTGGGTCGATAACGAGTGCAATGCGTTCTGAATGTCGCCCACCTGACAGCCGAGTGCCGATGCGAGCTGATTGATAGCATTGCCATTACCATTGATGGCTTGCATCAATAGTTCACGACCAGTAGAGTTGTTAATCTGCGACGATAGGAACTCGTAGCCGTTGTTGCAACCCCCGAAACCACCATTGCCACCAAAGCCGAAGCCATTACGCATCCACGCGAAAAGCAAGAACAAAGGCCACAAGAAGTTTGCGCCACCGCCGAAGCCACCGAAGCCGCCACCGCCGAACATCATACCCAACAAGAGGTTGGGGTCGAAGCTGTTTTGCGAGTTATTGCCACCCTCGCCAAACACATAAGTTTTTGTCTCTGACATAATAAATTATAGTATTACATTTCGACCACTATTGGTCTTGATGCAAAGGTCCATAATCCTCATATCTTTGGCGACTTATCTTTTTCCATAACGCGGACATCATTTCCGAAATTACGGACATAAAGGGCGAATAAAAGGGCTTTTTACTTCGCATAAAAAAAAAGAATTAAACGCTATGGATTTTAAGAAAAGAAAGTAACACGTTGAGAGTTAGTACATTTCTTTCTTTTTTGATTCTTTCAGTAAAAAAAGAAAAGGGTGAATAAAAACAAAAAAGCGAGGCCTAAACCTCGCTCTATCGTGCATTATTTGCACATTACTTAACAACCGACATCTTCGTATGATTGAGGATATACGCTATCCTCTTTGAGCAGTACTTGTAGCCCTCGGGGAGCCGTTCTGCTATTCTACGATAGATACTACTCCTCGAAAGGTCAAAATAAATATCGCCCAGCTCTTGGCGTAACTGCTTATCAATTAGATGTATTGTGTTATGGTCGTCGATTGTTCGTTGTGATTTTTCACGTTCTCTCTTGTATTTTCCCATTTTTTATTTACCTTTGCAAAAGTTCCACGTCATAATAAAAAGTGCAGTCCCATCGTTAGGGTTTTACCCCTGCCGTGGTGTGACTGCACTTTTGCTATAATAGACGTGGGACCTCTATATAGGCGGTAGGGGTTTCTTTGTACCCCTATATCGGGATTACCAATCCCAATAACAAAAGACTAAATCCATAATATAACTTTCTTTATTAGCGACATTAGTTGCTTGCGATATTTTATGGCGAGGATAGCAAGTAGTGCCCATAAAGCTATTATCTGTGTCTTCTGCCACCATGTTGTATGGCGCACCCTGCGCTCTATGACGCTTGTTTCCACACTCGATAGTTTCTTCTTATCTTCTATGGCTCTATATATAGTGTCATGCACGATGCGTTCTACCTCTACGAGGCGTACAGGCAGAGCCACGCTATCCTTCGTGTCGAGCGTATGCGTAAGTACCCCACATGTATCAATACGTGCTGTCGATGTGGCATAGGTGTTTTCGAGAAAGGAGAATGCTGTCTGCGTCATCACTCTATCGTGCGACTGCTCTATGCGCTGCATCCATACAGTATCTCTCTCTACTACTCGTAGCGTATCTACATGTTTCACATAGATACTATCGCGCTGTATCACCTCATTCTCCACGACGACTGATGACCCCGCCTTACGGCAGGGGCAACAGCCTGACGCGAAAACTGCGACTAATGCTATGAAGAATAGCTTACGCATCTTTTCTACTCTTCTTCGGGATGATGTAATAGAACATGCCACAGAGCCTACGTGTAGCAAGATAGTTGCGGTCGTGGTCATTCATGTACGCCTCGCGCTCGAAGCAGTTGTCATGATACGCATCCATCCATATCTTCACGAATACGGCCCATATCTTCATGCACTTGACTCGCAGGTCCTCGCCCTTAACGAAGCCAAATGAGAGGTTATGGTAGGGAGGTATCGCCATTTCTACAAGGAAGCATGCGATGTAGATGGCGAAAGGAATGGCTACAACGCCGAGCAAGTACCACCATGAGGCATAGATGTTGCAAAGCACCAAGCTTACTACAGCACCTATCATCAGCAGCTCGTACTGCTGCAATGTGTGTGTCTGCTCATGGCGCTTCTCTACCAATGTAATCTCTTTCTCCGGCTTGCGCGAAAAGACCAAGCCCAAGATGTTCATCAAGCCGAAGCCCGGCAACGGCAAGATACGGTTGTGGATGATTTTCATATTATCACAGATTAAATTCGATGTCGTTTATGCGGTTGAGCCAGCCACGCGAGAAGCGAGCCTGCGAGGGGTTGTTGCGCACTATAGCATTGATGAAGTCTATGCGCGCCTTCTTTATTTCCTCGAAGAGAGCTTGAGGCTCTCGCTTGTTGATAGCCCCGATAGTGATGTCACCGACAATGCCATCTGCTGTTACGCCGAGGAGCTTCTGCACCTGACGTATAGCTGTCGTAGCGCCACTCGCCCAAGCCCAATCTACACAGATGTTGGCTACTGCCTGATTCTTTATGAGGTCTGCTTTGAAAGGTCGCCAATAACCTACGAGGAATATCTTTTCCCATTGTGCGTCGCTCATATTTTGCAGTTGCTCGATAGTAGCGCTCATGCCATAGAAGTGGCGGAACGTGCCTATCGTAATGCCTTTGTTCGTTGCCCCTCCTCTGTCGAGAGGGTCATTTACGTACCCTCCCTCCCATTTGAGGATAAAGGGTATCAGTCTCTCTGCTCTTGCCATAGTTATTCGTCTATCTCGGGAAGTTTATATTTTATGTTGTTCGCCGTCTCTCCCATCTTCTCTTTGAGCCACACTACTTCTATTTGCTTGCTCTCGTCGAAGTCGAGTACAATGTTGCCAAGCCATACACCATCCTCCATCATGCGCATAGCTGCCATGCGGTCTGTGCCGAAGTTGTGCATCATGGCGCGTGCTCTGCTATCCTTGACATCGCTCTGCGATCGCCAGAGTATGAAGTCACGCGAGGACAACTCGGCTACGAAACTACCTACATTGCCTATCGGCATCCTCTGCACCTGCGTCATAACACTCGTCATGCCCTCGGCTAAAACCTCATACTGCACAGATATAAATTTTGCCTTATCGAGGGGATGAGGCTGTACGATATATACTCGTAATGCCTCGGTGTGGTTGAACAATCTATTCAGCTCTCTATATATCGTCTGCGATGACCTCTTTATCTCGTTGCGCTCATTCTCCCTCTTCTCCTTATCTCGCACCTCTCGCTGCTGTAACTCATACTCCTTCTCTTTGTTGTAGGCGTGCTGGCGAAAATTGAGAAATAGGGCTATCACCGTGCCTATCGCCGTTATAAGTGTCGCTATTCCCTGCCAATCCATATCTACGATGCCTTATATATTGTACACTTCCCTAACCATGCGCTTTTCTGCCAATGCCATGTGAAGATAAACTCTACTACGGCATTTGCCACTATCGTTGGAGCTACGCCACCTTCCCACCATATTGTACCTCCTATATATCGCACTACCGGATTTGATGTGCCCGTAGTAAATGTCACGCCACACTGCTGCACGTTATTCTCTTCGGCTACGCTCGGCAACGACAATGTCACATTGCTCAATGGCTGTACTATACTGAAGTAGTTGTGCAGTACGAGACCTAATGTTTGCCCGTTTGAAACATTTAGCTTGCGTTGGCGCGGGCGTATAACCATATCCATAGCTACTGGCACGTCATTTATCGACAAGATAGGATCTCGCTCTGTGATGCGCTGCGGGTCGATGTCGGTTGAGCCGAAGTCTATCTCAACGAGATATACATCTCCCATATCCCCGAATATCGTAAGATATATCATATCTTCAATTAGAGCCGTAGCGACACACCCGCCTTGTGAGCCATCGTTCACGTCGTAGGGGATATATATTATCTTATTAGCTTCGATAGCCTCTTGCAGCGCTTGGACGTCGAAAGGTATATACTCTCCTCCCCGGAGCTGGTGCATGTAGAAGTCTGCGATATATACGCCACTTGCCGCAGTGCCTCCCTCAATGACAATATCTCCACTACCAACGATGCTCTTACCATTGATAGTCTTGATGTTCTCGCCACTGACAAGAATATCTTGCTTATCTGCCCATCTTCGTACATGCAGTGTTCGACCATCAATAAGACCGCTGTCGTGTTCATAGTCAGTCCCCTCGCAGTATAAGACATTGCCTTGAGAATCTACAATAGAGAAGTACAAGAAATCTTCTGCATACCCATTAAGAACATATACCCCTTTATATGCAGAGTCCGCACCTTCACGCACCAAGATAATTTTGTTGTCATTCATAGCAGCAACAAGCGCTTGCATATCGCAATCGACCTGACTACTATTGTTCATTCCATACATTAATGACTCCATGGTGAAGTCTGCGATATAGACTTCATCTTTAATGTCTTCAGGTTGTACAGCCGTAGCACCTTTAGCCGCACCCTCTCTAATATCTTCAAGGTCAGTAATGGCATCTTGTTTAGCGTCTAAGACAGCTTCATATGTAGTCGTTATTACACCAGTGCTTACTGTAAGTGTGGTGGTAATTTTAAGTAATTTGCCAGCCAAACCACCACCTGTCGGACTTCCATAAAAAGTGTAACTTACGTATATTGGACGGATAGCAGGACCAGTCTTTACTATGTTAGTTACTATCCCATCTACTGGCATACCTTGTACTCTTGAACTACATATATAATAATCGGCAGACTTTTCTCCATTAGCTACTGCTATAAAATTAGCTTTTGCTTCATCATCAGCATCGCCAATACGAAGGGATGTTGGAGTAGTAATGTCTCCTTCTCCTAATAAAGATTCTCCGTTGATAGTCTTTAATAGGAATCTCCATCGCGAGCTGTATATGAACCCAGCTCCATCAGGAGCAACTTCGATGTGATAAACTACACCTATGTGGTTATCGATACACGTTAGATACACATAGTCATCACTTATGCTTGATAATGCCACGCAACCACCGCCTGTGTCGCCTCTGGGGATGAAGATGATTTTGTTTGCCGCAACAGCGTCCCAAATCGAGTGTAAGTTCATCCGCATCTCTCCACCATTGGCTATTGCGGCATCGCACTCTGCGAGAGTGAAGTCTGTGACATAGATAGTGGGCATTGTAGACTCTAACGGCTTCACGCGCCTAATAACATCATTTATCGATGCTACGATGTTGTTGCGAATTGAGGCATCGTAATTTGCGAGTTGTTTAACGTCACCTACGCTTTTTCTTAATCCTCCTCTGTCGATAATTATTGGAGAAATCACATTGAGGACTTTCTCCTCACTTTTGCAGTGATTAGGTGTTAATGGATGCTCCTCACGCAGTATTGGTTTTTGCGTGTTGATGCTCCCTATTTTGTAAGAATTTTCGCCTACATCTGTAACAGTAAGGTCCCCGTACTGAAATGATACCGAAGACAAGTGTATATCTTCTATCACGCCAGCTATCGCTTTCGAGACCGACTGAATCCGTATTTTAATCAATGCAAGCACTACTCTATTATTGTTAGTTGTTCTACTTCGTTTGAATGTACTTTTTCATCTCCTAAATAGAACTCGAAAGAAACGAGATACAATCCCTTCATGTTCTCTGTTTGAGATGCCGGAATAACACAGGCAATGGCATTTTGCTCTGCTCCTACTACTATATCTTCACCCTCAATACGCAGGACCTCTCGTCCCTGCACATTAGAAATGACGCAGCATATATTGTAATCATCTATACGGAAGCCATTCTCCATTGCTGTAATCACGCTTCCTATTATTACATTCTCTCCCTGATGCGCTATCATAGTTAAAAATATCTACTGCATGCCGTGCCACTTCGGGGCATACATTGCGTGAAAATGTTGTTTAATGCTGCATTTGCCTTGTTACCATAACCCACAGAAAGATCGGCATCTCGATACTGATACCACCATGACAAAGTCCTATATTTCAGGTACTGTCGGATGAGTGTTTCTATTGTGTTAGTATTAAGATCCCCACCTTGATAATTTCTAATATCTACGCTTATGATATCCTTGCCTGCCGAGTGTGATGCGATAAGGGTGCGTAATGCAAATACCATATCTGCACAGAACTCTTGCATGGAAAAATAGACCTCCGTCGAGTTGTCTTCGGTAAGGACCCAATCATCATATACGACATTTGCCGCCTCTACGCCACGCGCTCTCATTGCTTGTAGGTCGAGGGATGTCTGTATGTTACACTCATCTACGATGCGTGATACCGCTACTGATACATTGATAATCATAATGCAAGCATTTCAATATGTTCATTAACTTTGGCGGTGCATACTGCTGCAGCCTGTGCATCGCTCATTGACATGAGGACAATCTCTGCGAGCTTCCATGCCGCTAAGTCCTCAAGGCGTGGGGGAATGAAATCGATAGAGTAAGGGACATGTTGAGCCTCGTAATCACTAACATCAGTAGTATACCATTCAAGCCCTTTTTTAGGTGTGTTGCCACTGCGATACACTACTGCCACAACAGGTCTTGACGGATTGCCTCTTAGCACTTTATTGCTTTGCTGTGCGTATAATGGGTCATCTACAGTGATTGCCCCAAATACAGGGCGTTTCCATCCCGCATTAAAATATACAAGACGGCCGAAGTTGTCTGGAAGAATCCCATACCCCCTCCCATCTGTACTAACATTGTAGTCATAAAGCTCGAGGTCCTCACGAATGCTCAGCTCATGCGTAGGCACAGCGTCTATCACCCAGCGCACCATCTCATCAATGAAGGTGTCCGTAGGAAAGTGACCCTCATTAAGGGTGTTATCCTCGGGATATACCTCATCGATACACCTTAGAGCCTTTGCTACTATCGTATCCTTAGACATGATTACTTACCCCAATTCTTAAAGATTACATTCCACTTACGTGCTGCCTCACGCTTCATCTCCTCTACGGTTGTTGTTGTGAACACATCATCGTAGTTGCCCTGAATATATGCTACAGCCATACCCTTAGTGGTCACGGTCTCGTCATATACTGCGGTCTCGGGGTTTGTAAGCTCATCCTCGATTGTTCGTTCATTTGCGTGCGTTGCTGCCACAGTATAATCGGCTACATCTGACCCTTCCTCAAGATGGAATAATGTGCCAAAATCCTTATGACCCTTTAGAGCCTCAATAAGTTTTGGGTCACTTGTGGTAAATGTCGAATTACCTCTATTGCCGTAAATAACAGGAAACGTGAAGGTTACCCATCGAGTACGCCCATCAACCTTGAGACTCATAGTGAGGTTTAGATGGCCATCAATCGTAAATGTTGCCATAATGATTTAATTAAATTATCGGGCAGAGTTTCCCCTGCCCGAATGTTAGACATTGTTATGCAGAAGCCTTCTCAGTGAGCTTCAACAAGCCGTGAGCCTTAGGATTGGTCAACTCAAGTGTGATTGACTCCTCTAAAACTACATCGTGTGAATTGCGGATACCCGCCTTCTGCAAGTCGAGCTTTGTCTCCTTCATAGGCACCTGCTCGATAACTCGGATGTGGTGAGGGTCTACAACAAGAGCACAATCCTCGTAACCCATCAAAGAGAGTGCAGGATCCATGATACCACGAAGGCGACCAAAGTTAGACTCAATCATCTTCCATGTAACACCCCACTTAACCTCGGTCTTGTTTGCCTCAAGCTGCTTTGTCCACCACTTAGAGTTAGCCAACTTAGTAGCGAAACCTGCACCATAGAGCAAGATACGCTCCTCAGAGCCATTGTTCACAGAGAACAACTTCTGCATAGCGTTGTTCAAGAACTCGTCGATGTCATCGTTGCTTGAAATCTCACCTGTAATCTCCTGAATGTCGAAGTCAAGAACACCACGCATATGGAGCTTACGCTTCATAGTTGCAGGGTCAACGAAGTTCTCACCGTGTACAGACTCACCACCGAAGATAGCGGCAGCCTCACTCTGCAAACGGAAGTCGAAGATAGCCTGCTCCTTCAAGTCTGCAAGACCAAACTCTACATCCTTATCCTGCAAAGCCTGATAAGCGTTCTCAGAAATTGTGCAGAGCATACGCTGGCAGTAGTTCTTATCCTTTACTGGCATTGCCTGTGGATCGTCAGTAATCGCTGTGTCCTGATCGCAAGCGATACCTGCGCGATACATCTTAGCATCTTTAGCGATTGTCAAGCCCGATGCGCCAGAACTTGCGTTGATAGGAATACAAGTTACTGAGTTACCTGAGTAGTTAATCTCAGAGATGTGGAGCATCAAGGGCTTTAGTGCTGCACCTGAAGATGCTGATGCCACCTTATTTACCACCTTGATAGAAGGTACTACAAGTACACCTGACTTAGACAAGCAATCTACACCTGAAGAAAGTGAGATGGTCATGCTTGATGCGTTAAATGATGCTGCTGAACCTACTGTACACTCTACGCCACGAGCAGCAATAGAGTAGAACTCAAAGGTGTCTGAATTTGTCTTACCCTTGCCAATGTTACGCAACATTGTATCAAGGGGCGCATTTGACCAACCAATCTGCGCCAACTTCTCGCTGACGGTAGCGCGGTTGATACCCTGCTTTGTTGTTGCATTTTCACCTGTAACCACATGTGTACCTACTGTGCCATTAGGTGCTTTTGAATCAATAGTGATTTCTGCCATAATTTGTAAAATTTAGAATGTTATTTTTTTATCGTCTACGCTTCTCGTAGTCACGCAAAATGCCGCCAATGATGCTATTGTCCTCAGCCTCCTCCTCGATGATAGGGCTTGAGCCACCGCCAATGGGCATGCCATCGGTGTCTGTCTTCTCCTTGATGCGCTTAGCTGTGATCTTCTCGTTGCGCGCCTCGATAGCACCAGCCTCCTTAGCATCCTCGACATCGTTATCGTGCTTATAGGCCTTCAGTGCCATGTTGAAGAACTCCTCTGAGAGCTCACCCATGTGAATGTTCATAAGGATGCCTCGCAAGTACTCCACGAAGGCTACCTGCTCATCCTCAGTAGGGAAGTTACGCTCCACGAACTCCTTGAGAATGCGGTCTGACTCCTCAAGGTTAGAGGTGCGCTTAGCAATCTCCTCATCGCCACGCTTCTTCTCTGCCAAGAACTCATCCGATGCCTTCTTGAGCTCCTCCCAGTTAGGCTCATCCTCCGACACCTCATCCTTGAAGATGTCACCGAGGTATCTGCGTAGTGCCACCTCGAAAGGCATACCCTTACCCATGGCTGTGACGACCATGGCAAACTTGGGATCTCGCTCCATGAGGTCTACGATGATGTCGTCATTAGCCTTGTACTCGGCAAGGCGCTCATCGGTAGTTGCGAGATGTGATGCCAGCTTATTCTCGTAGGCCTCATCATCCCACTCCTCATCGGGATATTTCTCCTGCATCCAACTGCGTGAACGAGAGGTAGGCGTTGCCGTCACCTCAGTCTCGGTGATGGCAATCTCTGGAGACTCCTCAATAGTCTCCTCAGGGGCGATGATATCAACCTCCTGCTCTTCGATTATCTCCTTTTTCTTGTCCATATCAATTGATGATATATATATTTATCCAAGTGTAAAGGTATTTCTTTATAAAAATTTGTGTATATAAAGAATAGCACTTATTTTTGCGAAAAATATTATTCATATCTTTATGAGCCAGCGAGGTAGAAAAAAAGGATGTACGGATGCTGAGGCTGAGAGACTAAGGCATTTGCTCTACGAGGCTTTCGATAGGCTTCGCAATGAGGAAAAGGAGAAGGATGCTATGAGAGCGTCATACCTGCCACGCTCCTACTACATCGACAAATTATTTGACCTGCATATTGCCTCTTGGTCTAAATCAAGGATACGATTCTTGCTTATGTACCGATACAACTATGACGCAATACGAGGTAGACAGGATAATCACAGAGAATAGAGAACATGTAAAACAACTATTCTCAGAATACGACCCACTAACAGGTGTGGGGTCACCCATCGAGCGTGTACGGCTAACACTCACGCCCCAAGGCAATCATATCTTCATCCCCAAGTACATCGCCACATCATCGGTATTCTCCGAGATACTTAAGCACAATAGCGTAGACGACTATATATCTGCCAAAAATCTTGATAGGGCAGAGACCTATGATGTCATCACGCGACTGCGTATCAAGTACGACTTCGAGTATTGGTCCGCTACATGTGCCACTATCTTCGATAAGAACTCTGGTCAAGAGGTTAAATTCAAGTTACGCAAGGCACAGCGCAAGCTCCTTAAAGTATTGGTTGAGACAGCCTTTGCCCTCAAGCCTATACGTGTTATCCTTGTCAAGGCACGACAATGGGGAGGCTCAACACTCATACAGCTCTTCTGCTCATGGATACAGCTCTTCCACCGCAAGAATTGGAATAGCGTCATTGCAACACATATCGAGGAGGCGGCACGAAATATCCGTGGTATGTACACACTCATGGCAGAGCGTCACCCCGAGTATATTCAGTCCGTTAAGTTTAGGGCGTTTGAGGGATCATCGAAGAATAAGCAAATTATAGACCGAGGATGTGTGATATATATCGGCTCTATGGAGAGACCTAACTCGTTGCACTCCGGTAACTATAAACTTGTGCATTGCTCTGAGGTGGGCTATTGGAAGGAGACGACACAGCGCAAGCCGAGTGACTTTGTTAATGCCTTTGAGGGCTCTGTGCCTCTGGAGCCATTCACCATGGTGGCCCTTGAGTCAACGGCTAAGGGTACAGGTAACTTCTTCCACACCACATGGCTTAGTGCTTGTAAGGGTGAGAATGCCTATACTCCTGTGTTCGTGGCATGGTGGGAGATTGACATGTACACCTTGCCTTTTGACAATTGTGAGGATATGAGACAGTTTGTGGAGAGCATGAGCACCTATGAGCAGTATATGTTCTCCCTCGGTGCTACATTGGAGGGTATTCATTGGTATCGTGAGAAGAGAAAGTCATTTGATACCGATTGGGATATGCAGGAGCAGTTCCCCTCTACGGCAGATGAGGCCTTCGTGACATCAGGAAGAAAGGCACACCATCCTCTACATATCAAGCAGATGGAGATGTTTGCGAAGAAACCTACATGGATTGGCGAGATGTTCGCTGATGCGCCCTCGGGTGTTGAGGCTATAAACAACTCATTGGAGTATAAGGAGATTGCCAAGGGTGAGTTCTGGATATGGAAGAAGCCCGATATATCACGCCTATATAATAATAGGTATGTGGTGTCCTTGGATATTGGTGGAGCCTCCGCTAAGGCCGACTGGTCTGTCATCCGCGTGTTGGATAGACTCCCCATGATGAATGGCGGTGTTCCAGAGTTCGTTGCCACCTACCGCTTTCACATGGATCAAGACCTCACAGCATGGCGTGCCGTGCAGGTGGCTAAGTATTACTGCGATGCGCTCCTTGTTGTGGAGTCCAACTCCCTAAACCGCTTTCAGACGGAGGGTAACTTCACCTCTACGGTGCTCGACATCATATCGCACGTATACCCCAACCTATACTATCGTGATGACCCCACAAAGATTAAGGAGGGATTACCCACGCACTATGGTTTCCAGACAGGTCGCAATAAGTCAGAGCTCGTGTCTATCATGACCACTGGGTTGCGAGAGATGGGCTTCATAGAGCGTGACCAGCGCATGCTCGATGAGTGCGGATGGTATGAGCTCAAGCAAGATGGCAGCTATGGAGCTATTGATGGTCAGCATGACGACATCTACATGTCGAGTGCCATCAACCTATGGGTGTCGAGCAAGCTACCTATACCTACGCCAATACTCACCATAGAGGAGGCATATAAAGGTATGCATAGGCAGACGATACGCACGGAGGCAGACATGTAAAAGAAGGGAGTCGTTTGACTCCCTTCCTTGTTATGCTGCCATTGGCTGGCGTATAGGTATATCGTTCATGTCGTTGTATGCCTGTTGTACTGCCTGTAGCGACTGCGAAGATGGCTGTGCCCCCATCTGCTCTTGTAACGCTGAGAGGTCCATACCCTGCATTGCCGCTTGTGCCATCTCTGCCTGTCCCTGCTGCATCTGCTGCTGTGCGCTACGCACCTGAGCAAGGAGCTTCTGTGCAAAGGGTGCTGATGAGTTCTCGAGGAGCAACTCCACATTGATAGCCTTCGCCTCGAAGAGCTTCCACAACATATCATCTGCGAGCTGACGGAATACAGGTGTATCTGTAGCCTCGGTGATGACAACATTCCAATCTATAATCTTATCTACGGCTGATGGATCGTAGTAGATAGCTGTCTCGTTATATACCTGACCCGAGATGTCCACATGTCGCTTGGTAGTGTAATACTGCATCTGCGTGGTGAGCACCTTCTCCGCCACCATCGCATTAAACTCACGGAAGCACTCGAAAAGCAGCACGAAGTTGAGCATCGAGTTCTGCGCTTGCTGAGCATAGAGTGATGAGGGCGTGCCACTACGAGCCACCTGTCCTGACAAAGCACCCGAAAGGCCACTCACCTCCTGTAGCTGTCGTATCTCGGTGTTGATAAACTCGAAGGTGCCTGCTGGTATAGGCGATGTCACAAGCTGTGATGGTTTATTCACAACAGGGGTGCTATCGTCATACACGAGGATGCCATCGGTGCGTGAGTATTGATTAGCAATATCCTCGAGGGTGTTATGCTGGAGCATACTCTTAGGCACCATGAGAGCTCCCTTGGCAGAGTGTGCGAGGGCATAATCTACGAGGGTTAGGTGCCTGTTGATGGTGCGCTGAATGTCTCGTAAGTTAGAGTATATAGGCATCACCACGCCATCGATACGAGGCATAGAGTTGATAGCATAGGGATGTGACTGATGAGCATAGGGTGTCTCCATCTCCTTGAGACATAGTCCCTGAGGTGTTAGCCACTGTACCTTCCAATAATACTCCACCTTTGTCTCATGATCTATGAGCTGGCTCTGTATGGTGGCCTCATCCATGCCGTATGACTCCATCTGCATTCTACGCATGGTGTTGATGTTGTCATAGTATGCTGAGCCGTTCACCTCATCGAATATCTCCTCACCCTTAGCCTTGTCGTGCACATACTCCACCTGTCGTATCTCACGTGTCCACACCTCATATACTCGATACTTGTTGTTGTGCGATGACACGAAGAAGTCAAGGTTTTCGAGGTTGTGCTCTGCGGTGTCATCCTCAAAGTAACTATTGAGGTCTATAGTACAGTTGTATACCTCGCGGAGTGCCTTCATGTCGCTCTCTCGCCCTGTGAAGAAGTTATAGCGCATCTCCTCCCATGAGTAGTCGTGAATCTCACCTATACGGCTTATGTCATCGAGGTTGGGGGACTCAGCATCTTGGTTGAAGAATATGCGGTTAAAGTTAACAAAGTCAATCTTCACATCGCTACGATTCTTTGTCGACCATATGCCATAGCCCACCTTGGCGATGCAGTATCCTGCTGAGGCGAGCGACTCAAGGGCTGATACCTTGATAGTGTTGTACTTATTGAGTTTGAAGCCATACTGTAGGGTGTTAGTGAGCATCTCACTATAAGAGGTGTCATCATCACTACGGCTTATAACTACCGGCTGCGTAGGGTTGCTCAGCGCCTGACCATGTATATTGCGGTCTATCTGCTGTATGAGGTTGTTCTGTATGGCAGTCTTACCTTGGCGTGAGATGTACTCACGCTCAGGTATCTTCTGCGTTGGGTTGTCAGGGTCTGTGATAAGGTCATCCCACTGATGGCCATTCTTATAGCGCTGGTTGCGCTTGTGCTCATCACGTAGGGAGCGCATAGACTCCCAATCATTACGACACTTCATGAGGAGGGCATATATCTCTTTAGAACGCTTCCACCCCTGTGATGCTCGTAAACTTTGTGCTACACCCGAAGGTGTTGTCTTGGGCGCATGCTTCTTGATACGCCCAAGCTCTCGACTACTTAATGTACTCATTATACTTGTCAATTAGTTCATTCTTCAATCTATATTCCTCCTTTAGTAGGTTGTAATATTCCTCTACGTCACCTACCCACAAGGTGCGATCCTGATGCGCATACGATATGTCGTATTCCATGAATAATAGGTCGTCATGCTCTTCTGCCGATAGGCCATATACTGGAGATACAAACTCACCATTAGGATAATATTTCTCGTCTATCTTATACCAATTAGGCTCTTTGTCACTTGTCACTCCTATGAAGGTGCAGATATCCTTGTATAGCATCTCTGTGCTCATCATAGTCCTATACTCATCCCAACCGCCATTGCGCACTACCACATCCTTGAGGTAAGCCGCCTCATACTCCTTGTTAAGAGCCTTAGCCTGTGTCTGTGACATAATCATCGATGGAGCACCCTCTCCTATGTATTTGCCATTCTCATCGTAAAGTTCCTCATACATGACATCATCAAAGAGTGTGTAAAGGCGCATTACGCGTGTCTGGTACTGCTGTAGCGTCTCACCCTCTCTGCGGTCACCCACAAAGGCCTTGATATATCTATTAGGAGCATTGAGGAACATAAGGATGCTACCTGCATTCTCGCCTGTCTCCTCTGATACCATATTCTCAAGACCTGCACCTATGCGGTAGAGACTCTTGAGGTCTATGCCCAAGCCGTACTTTGTGACAAACTGCGCCACCTCGACACGCCAGTCACCCTTATCATCGAAGATGCCACCGACATCCTCCAACAACTCGTCATAGGCAGGTGTCATAGATGTGTCATAGCCTTGGAAAAGGCTTGTAATCTGGCTACCTCCAAGGAAGCCATTGAATACTGGTAGCAAATATGTCTCAAAGAATGCTTGCTTCTCTGCCTCGGTGTCATCATCATCGCCATCACCTCCGAGCCACTCGTATACTGCGGACATAACCTCCATGAGACCCCAGCCCATAGCAGCAAATGCCAAGTCGCCCACAATGCCTCGTATGATGTCCGCAAAGGCATCCTTAGCACTTATCTTGGCTGCGTCAACACCATACTCATCCTTGAGGAATCGTTTATATTCCTTGCTCGTCATGAGCTTCCATAACTCGTGGATGCCACTCATGCGCTTACGATGTAGGGCATATGAGGCATTCATGTATGTTGTAAGTGGGGCATATAATGGATTAGCCTGTGCTGCTGAGAGGTAAGCACCCTCTGATGATTGCTGTGTGCTATTGAAAGCGATCTCTGCTTTGCGTATAGCCTCCTTGCGCTCCTCCTCAGTAGCCTCACGCTTGCCCTTGGTCATATCGTGGATAGCCTTGTCATAGACGCTATTCACAAGGATAGAACAAGCTATAGCATCTACAAGGGCATTAGGTGTCATACCGAGCTTAACGGCCTTGTCTGCCAAATCTTTGAAAGCATCATAAGTCTTGACAACACCACCACGATATTGAGCATAGCCATCACCTCGTGATGTCTCACGCATAAGAGCCTCCATACCCGCAGCCTTACTCTGCCAACGGTAGCGTAGCGATGGTGATAGTTCCATAGCTCGTTTCCACTCGTAGGCTATACCTCCCACGGTAGCTGTAGCCGCCATATGTTTGAAGAAATATACATGCTCTGTGACACCCACTGACACTGACGATATCTGCTTTACAGCAGTCCATAGACGGAAGGCGATATTACTTGTTGCCCATGCCTTCTGTATTGGTCCAAAGACATTCTCTCCTAAGTTGTGGTAGTTGCCTGTGGCGATGAGTGCTGTGTCGTAGAGCATCTTGTAAAGACTGCCCTTACCACCACCATCACCTCCGACACCCGGCATGAACTCGTTGAGTCGTCTGCGGAACTCATCTGATGATAGGATGACATTGAGGTCTGCGGTGAGCTCTGCAAAGGCTGCCCACTTATCCATATCTTGGATATGTGCCTCAAGGACCTTGAAATAGTCAGTGCCCATCTTAGGCATCGTCTTATGCGAGATACGCTCCTTGAGGGCTGAAGGAGATGATGGGAGCTGACCCTTGCCGTTCTCATCGAGCTTAACATCCTCGTGGGTCACAACCCTTGCTGGGAAGTAATTCTCCTCCTTGGCCAACGAGCCACCATTGAGCTTGCGGTATACCTCGTCGTACTCGAGACGCGTATTAGGGAGGAGTGCAGTATTCACCCAATCCATGAAGTTAATATACCCTGCATGCTCCTTATTGATGCTCTGCATAAGGTTGTTGATAGCCCCCTCCGTGATGCCATTAGCCTCCATCGCCTCACGGTAACGTGGCTGCCTCCACATAGCCACAATGTACATGGCGTTAGCTACGGTGAGCTGCATCTCTCGTTCTACACCATTCTCCTTATACTTGAGAGTACCAAGGGCTGTAGCCTCCGCCTTACGCATTACAGCCTTGTATATCTCATATGGGTTACGACCTATGATGCCAAACTGCTTCGCCATATCTGGGAAGCATCGAGCCATAGCACTACCTATGCTCTCCATATGGGCTGAATATGACGTGTATAGCTTAGCATTCGCATCGGTGTACTTACGCATAAAGTAGTTGTAGAACTCTCCCTTCTTGTATGGCGAGAGCCTATCTATGCGCTCAAGAACTGTCTCGAAGGTCCAATATGGTGAGTTGACGGTAATATTAATCCCAGCCCTTGCCCACTGCAAGGCATTTGCTCTCTTCCCCTGACCGCTGGCTTTCTTACCACCAATAGCCTTGATAGCCATGCTGCGCAAGGCAATCTCGTGCTTCTCCTTCTCGATATTGAAGTCTCGCAACTTATCCTTGCCGTTGACGATAACATCCTCAAGGGTAGCATTAAACTGCTTCACAGCGCTGAGGTAGGCATCACGAGATGCGTACATATTAGCTACGGCAGCACCAAAGTCATCACTACCCTTATCTGTCTCTCGCAAGGTCTTATTAGCCTCGCTATAGGCAACATTCTTCGCCTCCACCTCAAGGTATGACTTGAAGAGGAGTAACGCTATGTTCTTATTGTTATCGTTGAAATCTACAGGGAGTCCTGCATTATCTATGACATTACCCTTATCGTCTACCTCCACATCGGGATGAAGCTCTGCCTCCAAAGATACGAGTCTGTCAGTGATGGCCTGTTTGATGGTAGCCACCTCCTTATCCTTGACGCTCTTCTTATACTCCTTAACGAGGCCGTTGAGCTCCTTGAATATCTCCTTAGTATCGGGATGCACGGCTTTGGTGGCTCTCCACCCATTGCGTGACACCTTCCATAGTGACTTGAGTAGGGCATCACGCTCCTCACGTGGGAGGGTATTGCTCTCCTTGAGTATCTGCTGGATGACCTCCACATTAGAGAGCTTGAGGTCGAGGAGTCTGCGCATATTCTCACGCGCCTTTCGTATGGCTATGCGCTGTATGAGGTTTTTAGCCTTTGTTGCCACAGCCTCCACCTGACGCTTAGATCGTGCTGAGCGTGTCATATTGATGAGCTTGGCAACCTCATCAATGTGTATCTGCTCCATACCCGAGAACATACGCAAGTGCTCAAGGGTGCGGATGATAACCTCCTTGCTCTTCTCGATGCTCTCAGCAAGCTCACGATAGCCACTCTTCTGGTTAAGCATAAGACGCTCAGCCCTACGTTCCATCTTATTTAGCTTGTCTGTGAGTTCCTCAAGAGCCTCATCTGCTGCCGACAGAGGCTGTGATGAGTAGTGCTCGACAGCCATCTCACGCAGAGCCTCACGCTCGTCTCCCTCGCTCATCTCGAAGCGTGCCGACCTCTCCTCATACCCACGCTTGACTCTATCGAGGTCTGCTGCCTCACGTCTGTCTATCTCCTCCAAGGCCTCACGCTCTGCGGTAGCTATAGCATCATACTGCCACTGCAACTCACGCATAGCAGCCTTAGCACTGGGGAATGACATGAGAGCCTCTATGAGGGCATTGCGTAGGTCTTGGGTGTCAATACCTCGCTCATAGCCGTTGATGCTCTCCCACCAGCCGTGTACCACCTCGTCAAACGACTGCTCAGCGCCACTCCATACGCTCTTCATCGCAGCCTTATCGCTGGCAGAGTTAGCAAGACCCAACTCTGATGCAAGGCCCCTCTTGCCATCCTTATCTGCCCAGCGTATCTTAGCTCTGCCCTCGGCAATGAAGATTAGAGCCTGCACCTCAAGAGGTAGGCTATTGATGTTTGTATCTGCAAATAGCTCGTCAATCTTGGCCGCATTGGTGCGTGGCACTTCGTTGCCACCTCTACGCTTTCTGCGCTCCTCAGCATAGTATGCTCGTGTGGCTCTACGGTCCTTCTTTGCTTGATTGGTGATGTCTATAACGCTCTTATCATAGTCATACGCCATCATATCACGCACACGGCCATCAATCATCTCAAGGGACTTAGCCTCTGAGATAGCACTCATATCGATGGCATTACCCTGCTCATCGAAGAAGGGCATGTCTGAGAGGGAGTAGCGAGTCTCTACTTCTTGCGCATCTGCGCTTTCGCCTCGTCTTCCCGCTTCTGCTCTTGCAGTTGCCCCATCTCCATTCGGAGCATGTGATTGTGCGCGTAAATATTCCTCATTTTCTTCGCTAAATGCAATTCCTCCTCCGTTGGAAGTCCCACTTTCACCCCAGAAGATAGCGCTGCCCACCTTCTCTGCTTTGTATTGTTCATCTCTTAATTTTATTAAATTTTCACGCAATAAGCCCTTTGTTGCATCGGTTAGTTTCTCATACTCACCTTTGTATAGTTCCGAGATACCAAGTTCACAAGCATCCATTGCTTCGTCTATGGTAAGGCTCCCTGTAAGATATCTTCTTAAAACATACCCCCAATTACTTACAGGCATAGCCGCTATCTGCTCAACAAAGGTAGAAATAATTTCGTCAACTACCGCAAATGACACACCATTAAGATTGTTCTTTATATAATCGAGAGAATAACCAAACTCTTTTTCTGCAAACTTTAATATTTGCATAATAGGGAGTTTCTCGGTGATAGCCTCCACCTTATCTTTTTCTCTCCTCGTTATAGCGTGCATATTCTCATGTGCAAGCACACTCACATAAAACTCGGGATTAAAAATATTTAAAGCATTGACTACAATAACATCCTCCCAATCTAAATAGACCGCAGCCGACTCCAAAATAATCTTGTCCTCTGGCACTCCATACGACAACATTGCCGCTTTATAATCTTTTTCACTCCCAGCGACTATAATGTTTTGAGGTATATGATATGATTTAGCTATTTTTTGAGTATCCTCAAACACCCTTGCAATATCTCCGTTGTAAGGCAGCGAGTATCTTATATCCTCCTTCTCGGGGTTGAAACGCTCCGAGAGGGGAATAACATCGCCATTGTCATCGTAGGTTACAGGATCGGCAGACTTGATTTGGTTAGAAGAGAAGAACACCATAACATCGGAAGCATCTCCATAGTCATAGATATTCTTGAATACTACCGATGTGTAGCCATTATCCTTTGCCCACTCTGCAATAACATCTGTTTCTCTCATACCATTAAAGTCGAGAGCATACCACGCATTACCCTGCGCATCTATAATAAGGGGATTTGCTCCCAAATCGCCCATTAGGTGATATGAGCCAATTTCGTTTGCTCTCTTGGTTACATCCGCAAGCCAATCCATTGTCACTATCGCCTCTCCCGCCGTTGCGAGGTCTTGACTCGATACTGCATTTGCATATGAGTGCGCCACGTCTATGGCAATATCACCCACTTCATAGCCTGTTAAGAATGATAAGTACGCTTTCTGCTCATCAGTCAAGACTGATTTGTCGTACTCTCGCAAAGCCTCTCGGCTCTCCGCAAATCGGTCGTAATCATCTTTGAGCATTTGTGACAACTCATCACCCTCGTTGCCATTCTCTCTTGAGGTGGCTCCAGAGTAAATAACATTCTCTACCCAAGCGATGTCATCCGCGATGTCGTTGGAGAACTCTCCAGCCTTCTCCTTGAGCGACTCCATCTTCTGCATCACTCGCTTCGCTTCTGCCTCTACCTTCTCAATAACAGCCTCTCGCTCTGCGGGTGTCGCTATATGGTAATCCTGCTCCAATACGGATTTAGCGTTTTCGATGATATCTTCCGATGAGTGTGGCTCTTTGTATCCCTTGTTGATACCTCGCACCGAGGCATAGTTACCATCCCCTGCATAGTTGGCAGAGACATTGCGTCGTGTAGAGGTAAATATCGCACCCGATAGTCTATGACTACGGAATGTGGTGAAGCCAAAGTGGGGCGTACCGTGATACACCTCTTCGGTATACCCAGCCCTCTTTGCTGCCTCCAATACCATACGCTGTGCGGTCTCCATATCGCCACGCTCTACGGCATCAAGGTAGGTAGCATCCATCTCGGGGGTGATGAGAGAGTAATTTACACTCTCATCCAAAATTTTCACCCCTTTATCGTAGGATTTTTCAACATTTTGTAGTAACTTTGAGGCATCAATAGAGTTGCTTGGAGTCCTCAAATGACTGGTTGTGCCATCTGTCGCATTATCGGTAGCAGGAGCAAGTAACTCTATTTTTGTAATCTCATATGAATAGGGTTTCAAAGAGGTGTTCTTATCCTTAAACTCCTTCACAGTTGACTTTGCTCTATACACCTGTCCATCTATTTCTACAGCCCCATAAAAACGATGTATTAGAACATTAGCGTTGTATCCGTTTTCGGGATCTCGCTTCCCATCCTTCTTGAGGTAATCGGGATGAATCTCTACCTCAATGCTATTTGCCAATATTTTGGAGAGCAAAGGCATAGCTAAAAGATGTACTTCTCGAGATACATTCTTATCACTTGTGCTATCATCCACATACTTATCAAGTGCAGTTGGAGTTATAGGACAATTATGTTTATTGCCATTACTGTCAATTATATACGCGCTCTCATTGACAACATTTTTCTTCGCCCACTCTTTAATCTCTTTGCGCCCTGACTTTATTGGAGTCCTTTCCTCATCTACATACCTTACGATTGGTGTTTTTTTGTTTGTGATGTTAGGCATTACAATGCCGATATTCTGCACCGCTAAATCGCGTGTAGCATCAAACTCCTCTGCATTAGTCGATATAGAATACTTAACCCCCTGCAACTCATCCACAATCTGCGACACCTTCTCATCGCGCTGGCCCTCAAGGACTGCATCCTCCTCAAGACCTTGCTCGATGAGTGACTCCAATGAGCCGAAGGCACTCTCCTCGGTAGGGAATGTGAAGGTCACAGCCTCCTGTGGCATATATACCTCATCCACCATAGTGGTGAAGTCCTCAAGGAGCTTGTAGTAGTTAGGATGGCTTGCGAAGGCATCGAACTTAGGAGTATAGCCGTTCATCTCACACCACTCGAGGTATGCGTTAGCAGCCTTGCGTGGGCCCTTGCTCTTGCGCAGTAACTCATTGAAGTTAGGGGCATACTTATTCTCCTCCTTAGTGAGGGCCACACCATCCTTACGAGTGTTCTGCACATCGGTATAATCCTTGAATGCGTCAATCTTATTCTGTACAGCCACAGCCTTATTAAGACCACTCCTATGGTAAGGAATGACCATGCGGATATTAGGATCATCAAGCATCTTCATGATATGCTCATCGGATACACCCACGGCAATAGTGCCGCAGTTCTTCTTGTACCCCTCAGCATTCTGTATTGCTACGGCCTCCTCATAAGGGAATGTCTCGCCTTCCTGCCATACATAGTTACCTTCAGCATCGAGACCAGCAGCTATGCCGCCATCTACAACCTTTGGCACAAGGGATAGGTTAATCTTCATGCCTGTGAGACCAAATGTCTTAGCGAAGAGCACCTCCTTAGTATATGCGTGCACAGGGAGTTTCTTACCCGCAAGCTCGGCTATCATCTGCATATAGTCGAATACCATGCGTGGCACATAGTCGCTGAACGACTGCAAGCGCACACCGCCTACTGCATAAGCCTTCGCTGGTGTCCACTGTCGTGCCTTGACTACATCATTGAGGTACTGGACATCACCGAAAGATGCTTTTGGCCCACCAGAGCCTTTCTTGGCGTTATACAGCTTAAGAATCTCGGGGTTGACTGCCTTTACGGGATTAAAACCAGCCGTTGACACAAAGTCTTCTCTCTGCACATAGCGTCTATCCTCGGGGTGGTTGAGAAGGTGTCGTGCTATTCTATTCTCAACAGCATCACCCTTAGCAAGAGCCTTGAGGGCATCTATATTAAGCTCACTATCATCCATAGTGTCGAGAGCCTTCTTGCTCCTCTTCTTGCCAACGCCAGAAAAGTCGAAGTAGTTAACCTTAACCTTTGCGCCCTCGGGGATGAGCTTCTCCACAACACTATTATATAGTTCCGCGAAGTCATCAGCGACAGCCAACGCACGGAATCTACGAGCATCTACGAAGCATAGACGACACGCAGTCTCGAAGCCGTACTTACGGATGACATCATTGATGGTAGCGATAGAGGTAGCATCGTTAGGGATATCCTTGAGTGTGCCTCGCTTAATCATCTCGTTGAGCACCGCATCAAGAGTTCTACGCTTCTTACATACTAATGAGAAGTCGAGATTCATGGCGTAGTCACCATTCTTCTTAATAACAGAGAATACTGGTTTGCCATCCTTATCCTCGACAACGGCAGCATCGCTCCACTCCCCAAATGGCACATACTTATCCTTGAAGTCTACGCATACACGATAAATGGCATCCATCTGCGCTATCATATCATCAGCCTCTGCCTGTGTGAGAGCCTTGCTCTTTACACGCCCCTTGAGGAACTTGACAAGGACATCACGACCTCCCTCCTCGTAGGTGCGGAGCGAATATGACGCACCGCCTGTATTGCTATCCTGCTCGGCTACAATATAACCTTTGTCATTGGTTATCGTGCCATCCTCGGTCTTCTCAGTCTCCTCAGTCTCAGCCTTTGACTCCTCGACCTTCTCTATATCCTTGCCCTCGACAGTAGCATTGATAAGGGTGTTAAGCTGGTTAACCATGTTATCCACAGCAGAGACATTCTTGGTCATGCCGTTAGCACCGAAGATGTTGCGTATATACTCCAAGCCCTTCTTCAATCCACGGAGGAATATATTATCACTCTTCTTAGGCTCTATGAACTTCTCGAAGACATCACGACCCTGCACAAGGTAACCAGCAAAGTCGGCAACAATCTCCTCTGCGGCAGCCTCATCATCGAGCGTCACATTCTGTGCTGCGTACATAGCCTTGCGTGCTGCCACAGCCTCGACAAATTCCTTCTCACCAATGAAGTCGGCAACTGCCTTCTTAAATGCCTTATACGCCTCTGGCATCTGTGTCTTCATGTAGTGGAGCATCTCGTGACCCACAAGCACCTCTACAGCCTTGGTGCGGTTGCGTGTAGATACTCGTATGAGGTTGCCCTTCTGCTCGGCATCTCCCTTGATACGCTCGTCAACAAACACTACACGCACGCCTATACGCTTAGCCATTTCATTGATGCTATTACGCATAGCCTCTGGAAGGTCTGCTGTATGCTCATTCTCCACAAGGCCTGCCTCGTGCTTCACCTCCTCGGTCTTAGACTCTGCCTTAGACTCTGCGGGTTTCATCATCTGCTCGAGCTCAAAGGCTATCTGCTCATAGCGTATAAGTCGAGCTTTAAGCTCGTTGAGCTTCTGCTGCTTCGCCACACCCTCATTGAGTGATGGAGCTTTGCTCTTAGCCACCTTCTCTCTCTCAGCCTTAACCGCCTCGATGCTCTCCTCTACAATGGCAAGAGCATTCTCAGGACCACCAAGCATCGCAGACATAATCTGTGCACATTGTGCTGGGTCTTCAATAGCATCGAAGTTAACTGTGCCATCCTCATTGGTAGGCACTTGCTCGACATTCTGCGCCGCATCTACCTCCTCTGTTGTAGGCGCCTGCTCTGCCATAGGCTGTGGCACTGCTGGTGTTGGAATCTCAGTCTGTGGTGGTATAGGTGTATTCGCTGATGCATCGTTAGGTCTGCGCAATGTATCTACAGGCACTACCTCGATGGCTGCATCTGCCATAGAAGCACTCCCCGACATATTATAGTCGATGGTCGCTGTGCCATCATCGTTGACCTCTACAACACGTGCTTGCTCACCGTTAGGTGTCACTACAACCTCTCCCACCTTATAGCCTCCAGATATCTCAACGGTAGATGGTGTCTCTGCCATACTCTCATTAGGTGCCTGCACCTCTGCGGTAGGCTGTGGTGTATCTGCCACCTCTGTAGTAGCCTCTACGCTACTTTTGAGGATCGCCTCCTGAGCCATAGCAGTAAGACTATCATTAGAGCGTATAGCATCGAAAGGCAGAGTTATGGTCTCGCTCTCGCCTGTGAGGCTCTCCTTGCGCTGTGCTATGTATGTGCCATCACCAAGGTCCTCAGTAATCTCTGCGGTGCGACCATCCACCATGGTAACAACATCACCCTCCTTAGGAAGCGTGATATCGAGCTGTGCGGCAGTGGTCTCTATATGCTCCATCGTAGGATTCTCCACTGATGATAGAGCATTCGTAGCACTCTCCACACGCTCACGCTCCATCTCAAGGTCGAACATCGAGCCATACTCCTCTACGAGTACTGCATCTACGGATACAGGCTTGCCAATAGTCAATGCTGATGTAACCTTAGTGGTTATCTCGCCTGTATTAGCATCCTGAAGCTCAAGCATAGCCTCTTTGTTAGCCATATCACCACTCAATACATAGTAGGTGTTACCCTCAGCATCTGTTGCGGTATACATGCTATTTGTAGTCTTGCCATCAGCACCCTTATATGCCTTGCCCTCAATCTCTGCTCTCTTAACCTCGAACTTAGCCATGTGTTCCTGCTCCTGCACATCGCCCATGAGCACCTTCAACTGTGAGTTGAGCATGACATAATCGAGAGCATAGGCCTTGTCTGATGCGTTCTCTATATTATGTGTCTTGAAGAATGTGGCAAGTTCTGATGCTGCCATTATAGGATCATCCGCCTCACTTAGCATGCGCAGCTTATCACGGAGAGCCGCATCTTGAATCTTACTGTTAATGATACGCTCTCTGTTCTTGGCGATATCCTTAACTGCCTTAGACTCTTGGTAGATAGTCATACCGCCACCAAGCGTTGTCATCGCGCCACCCATGATAGCTGATACTCCAATGGTTGTAAGCCAAGTATCAAAATCCTTGAAATGCTCGAAGTCATACTCAGCTCCTACCATATAGCGCTGCCACTGCGACATGAGATCACCGAACATCTCGCCTGTCCACTCGCCTGTGAAGCTGCCTGAGAAGCCAAGATTCTTGAGGAACTTCTTTGTCGACTCCTTCATAGGTGCTTGTAGCACCTTGCGTGTTACTGCACCTGCGACAGTCTTATTAGCAACCTTGTTGATGCCAAGCACTCTACCAGCACCCTTAAGTCCCAAGCCCACAACATCTCCGAAGCCAGCGCCAAAATGCTCTGAGGTAATCTCATTCACCGCATCGATGTAAGAGCCTACCCATATAGTAGCCTTATCCTTGGGCGTATATTTAATGTCGCCATTATCATTGAAGGAATACTGACTATTATACCCATCTAAGACACCCTTATAGAACATAGGCATCATAGGTGCTCCCGCCATACCTCGCACATAATTAACACCGCTCCACTTGAGGAGGTCCTTACCCCCTTGCAATGCTAATCGGCCTGCGTTGGCAATAGTCTTGTTTACCATAAAGCGCTTAAGCGCATACTTTGCGCCATACTTTACACCTGACATAATGCCTCCTGTTAGACCCATGCCAAGTACAAACTGAGGCATTACTGCCGCTGTAGTACCAAGACCTTGACCCCACTTAGCCGCCGTCGAAGGAGCATCATATATAATATCTCTTACACCCTCAAGCTCCTGTGTTATCATAGCAAGCTCAAGTAGTCGAGCATCATTGCCATGTAACTTCTCACCTCGCTCAGCTTGCTTTAATACTCTGTTCAGGTTTGCACTATTAATAAGGTCTATAGTGCCGAAACTTAACGCCGAACTCCAGTCAAAAGCCTCTGCGAAGTTGGAAGCAAAGTCGTTTTCCTCCCATGCCTCTATGCGCTCCAAGAGGTCATCATATGGCTTCTCAGCTGCTTCTCTCGATGTGGACTTACGATCTACATAAATTCTTGCCGCTCCGCCACCTGACCCCATTGATGTACTCTCCGCAGTACTGCTTGCCGCTTCGTCCCCTGCCTCATCTCTCAATTCCTTAATTACCCTTTTGAGCTCGTCTGCACGGTCACGCATATAGTCCTCATAACTCTGCCCTGTTTCCTTCTCGAAGAGATAATACATATAGCGATGGTCTCGGTCAAGTAGTAGCTTATGCTGTTCGTCAGCAATCTGGGAATAAAGGTAGGACTTTAGCTCGTCACGTTTATAAGTCTCCCCATTAATATCTATTACGTCGTTGTCTCCCATATATCTCTGGGTGAGTATCTCTGCCGCAGCCCATGCATCTTCGCCAAATCTCTTCTCGTAGAATGCCTCTGCGCCCATTTTTCTATACTCATAATCATATGCAGCAAGATTAATAGGGGCTGGTTCCAATCCTCCTTCTAACGCCTTTGTCATCATAGTAGCATCATATCTGGTTGGATATTTCTCGTCTTCAGATGTCATAAATCCCCACATTCTCGTCTTTGGTGCGACCATATTAGCCATCTGGTACACATCCTCAAGAGCCATATTGCCTCGAGCATCACCTGCCCATGTGGGGGAGCCTCCGCCTATATAGGCATATAATGCTTCACTATCTGCTGCTACGTCCTTTCCCAAGGCATTCATCCTCTGAACGAAAGCACGTTCATCCCTCTCTTGTCTCCACGCTTGGAAATCATGCTCATCCTTGATGTTCTCCCACTTCTTCTGCACCTCGGCATCCGTAGATATAGGCATAGCAGCTATAGCACTCTCGATACCATTCTTTGGCCTGTTAGACAGCTTAGCCTTATCCTGCTTATACATCTTGCGGTCAAGGTCCTCAAAGAACGCCTCTCTCTCTGCTGATGTCTGAGCGAGCTTATTGATCCCTTGCGCCATCTGCCTTTTTAGCGGGGCGGATATGGCTTCTCCCTCAGCCTTTCTCTTTGCTTCCTCGGCCTTATGCTGTGCGAGTTTCTCACGCATATCCGTAGGAGTCATGGGGGTGCTATCCATTGCTCCCCCCTCTCCCTCAGTCTTATTCTGTGTGTCACTATGAGCCTTCAGTTTGGCTCGCAACTCTTCTGGATTATGTATCATGCTTCTCTGATTTTACAAACCGTTGATATATGCTTCGGCCAATTTATTCGCCTCTCCTATGTCTTTATTTGCTTGTTGCGCAAATTCCATCGCTTTCTCTGGATCGTGCTCATACAAGATCATGATAGGCATATCCTTGTATGTCTTAGCATATGATGCCTTCGCATCTTTAGTGAGCATATGGTAGGGAAATGTTTTCTCATTAGTCGTAGTAAACTCTCTGCTCCCAATTTTTCGTGTGCTCGTGGTTGTAGGCCCATAGTTTTTTACACCGAATAGTTCGTCATATGCCGCCAATACCTTGTCATAGTGATCCTCCTTTGCCTTGCCACTATCACTATCGGCCTTCCTCGCTGCCAATGTCTCCTTATGTCTGCGCTCTCTGCCCTCCTCCGACGCTGCCCATCGCGCGTTGGCATTAGCGTTCTTATACTCCGCATTGCCGATGTCTAATAACCCCTTGCTTATCGCATCTCGTGCGGCATCGGCATCCTTAATAGCCGTCTCAAGGTCTTTGCCCGCTGCCGTTGCCATAGCCTCCGCAGCTTTTACCTTTGCCTCCTCTTCCTGTGCTCTCCAATTAATGTCGAGAGCCTTCCATGCCTCATTCTGCTTGCGGTACTGCTCCTGCATGGCATTAATCTTCTCTATCTCCTTAAGTGGTGAGTTCTCAGCGAGTGTAGGCACTACGCCAGCGCCATTCTTGCCATAGGCATGAGCACCCGCTGTGATAGCAGAGAATACATCGCCTAACGCCTTGATGGCAGCCTTATTCTTCTCTCTCTTCTCTGCATCATAGTCATATACAGGCTTCTGCTCCTGCATCAACGCCTTAACCACCGACTGCTTATTCTCCTTTGCATCGCGCATCTTCTGGAGTAACGCATCGTACCTCGCTTGCTCCTGCGCTACCTTTTCTTGCTTGGCCTTATATATGTCACCCACGCTCTGCATCCACCCCGCATAAGGATTATACGCCTCAGGAGCTTCCTCTTGTGTAGCCTCCACATTATCCTGTGGTACTACATCTTCTTTCTCTTTATCTTTCGTCATCATACCCAACCATTCTTAGTCCTATAACCTTGTTCCTCGTCTACGCCATTGATTGGCCCTTGACCATATACCACTTGATTATCTTCTGGCGCACCTACAGAGTTGCCGTTTTTAGTCATCATCACAGACTCTGTAGTCTGAGGAGGTGTTACAGCACTTGTAGTTGCTGCCGTAGCATCTGCTGCCGTAGTATCTGTTGCTGTAGGAGCGCCACTCTTAGTCCATGCGCTACCGAGGCTCTGAGCTGCGGCGCCTATGCTACTAAGCAAGGTGTTGATACCCGAGGTGTCTGATAGTCGCTTAGACTTAGTCATAGCGTAGCTATCTTGTACGCCTCTGCGCTCCTGTCGTAGTGCATCCTTGCGCTGCTCACCTATGGCTGCGAGGTCACCCACAACATCTGCCGTTCGCTTGTTGAGCTGTGATGCCATCGCTACCTTCGCCTCGTCCGTTGCCCCACCACGTATAGCATCGGTGTTAAGCTGTCGGAGTGCCTCTGTGTTCGAGTCTGTAACCTTGCGTATAGCATTTCGGGCATCTGCTCTATCGAGAAAGTTACTGTTAATCTCCCTATTGAGCTCACCTATGCGCTTATCATAGTGCGCATCGAGGGCCTCATTCGCCTCTTTCTGGCGTTTATTCGCCAACCACGAGCCTATACCATTGGCCACGAGGTTGATGCCTGTACCTATTATTGTTCCTAACATAAATAAAAGTATTTATCTTTTGCATCAAAAATAAAGATTATTACTTACTTTTGTCGTTGATAAATAGCACTTTTTATGGGCAAAAAAAAAGGACACCCCTTAAATCCTACATATACGCCTCGTGCGACACCTGTGAGGCTCGACATAGCTCTCGTCGAGTATGTGCGCTGTGGCTATAGACCTAATACCGCAGAGAAGGTATCTGGGGTGCATCATAACACCATTGTAAAACATTGGGATAAGCTCTCCGATGCGGAGAAGGAGACCTATAAGGCGAGGGCTGCCACCATATGCGAAGAGGTAGAGAAGAGGGTTATTGATAACGAGGTTGCCATCATCAGCGAGACAACAAGTAAGCTCAAGGAGATAGGCACTCTTGCTCTCGATGAGCTAAAGGCTCGTCTGGGCGATGAGTTCAGGCGTACAGAGATGAAGGATGCCGACCTCATTAATATTGCTACTAAGTGCCTCGCCATGGTCGATGAGAATACTCGCCTCAAGGAAGAGGAGGAGAAGAAGAAACCGAGCAATATCACTAATGTGTTTAATATCCTCGACCAATCAATTCAAGAACATTTGCATCTTAAATCTTTAGACTATGAAAAACAATAATCTTACTTCACCACCGAGGGAGCGCACCTCTGTGGCTATTCAGGGCATAGACAGGTCTACGCCCGATGACATTGTTAAGGATGGGAAGTGTCAAGAGCTACACAACCTACGTTTCAAGGATAACGCTTGGCGGCCTGTGCATCCGCATAAGGCAAAATACATCGTCGATGAAGAGACATCCC
>ERZ808032.6-NODE-6-length-37951-cov-3.690553_pt1 | contig 37951 bp, 48 predicted proteins | sample MGYA00380187_ERZ808032 | MGnify/ENA primary metagenome ERZ808032 (study PRJEB31490, sample SAMN06133378) | cow dung metagenome | isolation source: M10 | host: cow | place: China: Chengdu | collected 2015-05 ...
ACGCGCGTTTAAATGGTTTAGCAAAGGAAATTGATATATGAAACCTGAAAAACTTAAAAGTGGTAATTGGCGGTGTAAGGTTTACCTCGGCACCGATCCCGACGGAAAGAAAATATTCAAGTCCGTTACCGCGCCTACAAAAAAAGAAGCTATCGCCAAAGCCGCCGAGCTTGCGCTTGACGATAAAAAAATAAAACAGTCAAAGCTGACCGTGGGGTATTGTATCGAAGCGTATATACACGAAAAAGAGTCCGAGCTTTCACCCCATACCGTGCAAGGCTACAAGTCTATGGCAAGGATAAGATTTGACACGATACGCGACATTGCCATTACAGACCTCTCAACACGCGATATACAGCTTCTTATGACAGAGCTATACGATTTATCACCCAAGACAAAAAAGAATGTCCTCGGCTTGCTGACGGCTTCTCTGCGGTACTTTGAGCATCCTATAGATACTTCGGGCGTTAAGATAGGCAGAAAGAAGAAGGAGAAGTTTGCGGCACCGGCGCACGAATGTGTGTCCAAGTTAATTAACGCCGCAGAGGGAGAGCTTAAGCTCGCAATACTTCTTGGTGCGCTTTGCGGACTCCGCAGGGGCGAAGTGTTCGGCTTGAAATGCCGCAATGTAGATTTAAAGAAAAAACAGATATATATTGATTGTGCGCTTATAGAAGCGAACGGTGTGAAAGTAATAGGCTTGCCGAAGAATGACACTTCGATAAGATACGTTGATCTCCCCGATGTTGTTGTCGATGAAATAAAAAAATCCCTCTCATCTGAAAGAGAATTCGTATTCCAACAACCTATGAGTACCACGATGAAGCACTTCTATGCTTTGCGATCCGCAACAAACGGATGTGAAAGAATCCGCTTTCACGATTTGCGACACTATTACGCTTCGGCTCTTATCGTTGCAGGTGTTCCCGATACCTATGCAATGAAAATGGGAGGGTGGAAAACACCTACAACCTTACGCAAAGTCTACCAAAGCATATTTGAGGATCAGTACGACAAAGAGCGCGATAAGGTTAACAGCATTTTTAATTCGCAATTCAAATAAAAAGAAAAAGCTCGCGCCGAGACATCGACAGCGAACTTTTTCTCAGGAGAATATCCCCAAAAACCACAATGAAAATTATACAACAAAAAATCGCAAATGTCAATAAGTTTCCACAAAAGTTTCCACGAAATCCCGAAAAGCATTGCAATTACAAGGTTTTTCAAAAGCCTTGAGGGGTTCGATTCCCCTCGGCTCCACCAAAGAGCATTTTTGAGGAAAATCCTTGAAAATGCTCGTTTTTTATTGCACCGCAACGGTTTTCGGATTTTATTTTTGCGATTTTTGGCGTAAAAAATCCATTATTTTTTAACAAATCCAACGTGTTTTTATAAAAAGTTTCCACGAAAGTTTCCACGAAAGTTTCCACGAAAAGTTTTACGGCAAGAAAAAACTCCCAACAATATGGGAGCTTTTTTTGTTATGCAGTACCGAGTAATATTCGCTTTATGGCGATATAATCGAACTCGTCGACCTTGCCGTCCCCGTTAATGTCGCATCGGCGCAGCTCTTCATCCGTGGGCTTGTATGTACCCATCACGATGCGCTTTATCAGTATCGCATCATATTCGTTTACCTTACCGTCTGCGTTGACGTCGCCGAGCGACATCTTCGGATCGAGGTTGTAATATTCGGCAATAGCATCTGCCTGAACCTCTGCAAGTAATTTTATGTTGTCAGCATTAAGCAACCAAAGGGAAGCGGCTTCGTTTGTGTGGAATGAATTTTCAACGATGTAATACAAGGGACAACCAACGGATCGTGCGCTTCGCATTATTCCATAATAGTCCCAATCGCCTTTTTCGCTCTTCCTCGTTTTAGCCTTGCCCTTTGTAACGCCCATACAAGCCGCCGTAGCGCGCATTAGCATATCGGCAAGCACTTGTGCATCGTTCCAATTATCCCACGCATAGAACACGTCTACGCGGTCTGTAGCGTTGCACTTGTTGCCGCCTACGGCATTGCTATGTTCGGAGAGTATGAGGTCGTAGCCTTTTGCCTTACGACCTCTCGCGTTGACCGACAAATCCTTCGTCTGATCCTCGCGTGTGATATCCACCTTAACGCCGTTGTAGTTTTCTTCAAGTGCCTTTTTCAAGGCAAGGTGAATCTTCCACATCGCTTCGCTTTCATAATATGCGAATACGCAAGGCGATCTGTTGCGCTTGCCGTAGTGCCCTGCATCGAGAAGGATTTGAATATCTTTCATACTATTCATTGCCTTTCGTGTTTTTCTTTTCGTGCTGTGTTCCGAAATAGAACGCAATCACCATTAGCACAACATTCATTACAATGTCGGACGAAATATCGCCGCGCAATGCAAGAGCCGCAAAAACCGCAACAACAATCAATGTTACAATGGTTTTTACTTTGATGAGGTTTGCGAGATTTTTCAAAATGTCTTTCATTGTTTCAGCTCCTTCCTTTTACTGATCGTGTGCGGATTTGTTGATGTGTTTTTGCAACGTTTTGTAAGCTTTCGAAACTTCGCCGTTGCATCCTTGCTGTTTTAAACCGTCAAGAATAGCCAAAAGCGTGTATGTGATAACGCACAGCTCGTCTTTGACGGCTTCGTTGTCGCAGTCGTGTCGTTCTCGAAGCGCGGTTATTTCGTTGCTTTGGTTGTTCTGCTTTTGCAACCACTTTACAAAAGCGTATATAAGACCGCAAACAGCGGCAATGCCCCCTACAATTCCTGCAAACACGCCTATAACGTGTCCGGCTTTTTCGAGCATTTCCATCGGTATCTCTCCTTTCTGCCTGCGGCGTTTCTTTTAAGCGTTCATAATGTAGGTATACAGCTTCTCGATGTCATTCTTATGGAACGTTACGCCGCCAATAAGAGCGATATCGATCCGCATACCTTCCGATCCGAGATGCTTTATGAATTCATCCTTCACGGTGTCTATGTCGATGCTGCCGCACTCGTCAAAAACGCCGATGGCAACAAGCATAGGATTTGTTTTGTAGGTGTTTATAAGTTTTTCTACATTTTTCTGCGACAAGCCTATGACAGTAGCCGCAAGGGGTCTCTGCCATCCGTTCGCAGATAGGTTCGTTAAAAATTCATTGTTGAGATAATTAACAAGTCCGCGTACTGCTTTTTCTGTACTTACCATACCGTCCTCCTTTTATGTGAGGGGGAGGCAGAAGCCTCCCCCGATTAACCTGTTATATTAGGTTGTGGGAGCGGTAGGTGCTGTCCACGAATTGTATCTTGCCATAGGTTCGGGGCAGATGCTTGCGGTGGGGATAACGACCTTTGTGAGACCATTGAACACCGCCTGAAGTGCATTGAGCTGATTGGTAAGGCAACCGATGGTTGCGGTGTTGGTTGCGTTGTAGGCAACCTGCTGTTCGAAGCGACCTTCGAATTCGCGGAAGCGACCGTCAACGTAGCGATAAAGCTCAAGACCGACCTTGTCGCTGTATTTTTCAGCCTTAAGCTCCGCAATTTCGCTGTCGCGTTTCATAAGCTGTTCGAGGTAGGCGGAATTTGCGTTGCCGCCGCCGAGGATGTTGCCGAGACCGCCGTTATTAAGTACACCGAGAGCTGTACCGATGATACCGGTGGTAAGACCTGCGTTTGCTACGCCTTTAGATGCATATTTGTTTTCCATTTCCATAAATGATAATCTCCTTTTTGTTTTTTGTTGTAGTGTGGTTTGGTTTGGTTTTTATGGGAAATAAGCGACGGTTCAGCAGCCCAAGGGACTCACCTCTTTCTATATAATGTTGCTTAATCGTCAAAGTAGCGTTCTACCTTATAAGGCTTGCCGTCTGCGTCGTTTATAAACTCCTGTGCAAGCGCAAAGTAGAAATCGGGTTTGTCCATGCCGTACCGCTGACCTGTGTCGCGGTGATCGTTGAACATCGCGTTCATAACAAGGTAGTAATGAACGCATTCGTTTTCGGGAACGCCTTTTGAAGCAATGAACGATCTTATTTCAGACCTCGACCATTTTTCACCGTAGGGATGCATTTGTCTTACGATATGCTCCGCTTCTTCGGGCGATATCGTGCAGACAACTTTTTCAAGCTCCTGTGCAAGCGACTCTGCATCTAAACGTTCTTCGAGCAGCTTCACTAATTCGTGAAGCTTGTGCTTTTTCACAGCTTTGTGAATTAGTTCCTCAAGCATTTTTCTCACCTCCTTTGCCGTTTGGTTTTTTATGCCCCGCCCTCGCTATTGAGGGCGATGCTCGTTAAATTAATCTTTCTTTAGTTAACTAATGCCAAAATATTCTTTTGGTTTGCTTTCCACATTGACAATCGATGTATCAATCTTATACCGTGCTATCGGTATATCGTGTCCGTCTGCTTCATTGTCGATAAAATCTCGACCGTTCAGCACGATACAATCACCATACACATCTACAATATACCCCTCACTTTCGGCATAAATAGTTGCCCCTGTTGCACCCCCCGTTGTCTCGTCTATCGTTCCTCTCGGAGAAGCAAGAGACGGAATGTGTACGCTTTTGTATCCAAAAGCAGAGGAATAGTTTGCTTTGGTGTCAACCTCTTGCATTTTGAGCCTAAAGTGAGAGTGACCGTGAAACAATATTGTATTTTTATAGTGTTTCAATAGATTGATAACCTTTATTCCGAGTTCTTGATTTGTACGGAATATAGGAGCCGTTGTGTAAAGTCCGCACGGATTGCCTACATTATGCTCCATCGGCAACGGATGAATGAATACGAAACACCTTTTATTTCTGTTTGCTTCAAGTGTTTCATAAAACCATTGGATTTCAGCTTGCGAGAACATTTCCGAAGGTTGCCAACCTATACCGTCACCGCCATAACCGCCGTAGTGACCGAGCATAATAAACACATCGTTTCCTTGCGTAAAAGAGTAATACAGAGGATGTCCTGTGTAGTCTTGTAGAAAATCCTTACTTACCGTGCTATAATTTTCGTGATTTCCCGTAATCGCATATACAGGTTTTGTCGGTGAATGGGTATCAACGATTCTTTTGTAATCGTTTAGTTCGCTCTCCGTTCCATTGATAACCAAATCGCCCGATATACAAGTAAAGAGGCAATCCGAATTTTCAACAAAAGTCAACGCTCTTTGAAAATCCTCGTTAGCAGTTTCTTGATTGATGTGTACATCCGACAACGCACAAAATGAATATAACGGCGTACCAAGAGTAGGCTTTATCCTCGCAATATCGACGGCACAAACCTTTTTATCTCCGTCATAAATCGCAAGATTTTTTGCATCTGTCGGTGCAATATTTTCGGATATAAGTTTGGTAATTCCTATTTTCATAGTATCACCACCTTATAACAATGTGCCGTTTCGTTCTATTGTGATAATTACATCTGCACTTGTGCCTGTCATCGGACCACAGAAACGCAAATAACCACCGTTCGACAAGTGAGTGTTCGCATTGATTGTGGCAGATGCTTCATTCGCATTAGCCGATACATTGCTGAAATAGTTTGCGTGTGCGGCATTGTTCAAAGGCGAAATTGTTTTAGACGATTTAGCAGAATCATAAACAACAGTTCTATATGTTGTTAAATCCATACCTTGTACACGGATGATATCACCCACTACAAGACCGCCGATATAGTTTGTCGTTGCACCGTTTACGCCAGCGTCAACGTCAACCAATTCACCCGCTGAATTAAATCGTTTACCCTCAACCCAATCGGGACTTGACGGGTCTGCGAAGTTTGTATAACTCGGTGTAGGCGGTATAATCGCACCTACCTCAATACTGCCAACTTCTGCAACTGTTCCGTCCGCATACTCGTATTTGAGTGTGTAAGTACCATCAGCCAATGCACCCGTAAGAAGAATGTTATTTGCATCATCCAGCACACCAACTACATCACCACTTGCACCACCTTCTGGCATATCAGCGAGAACAAGGTTTCCGTCTGTGCCGACCACAAGGATTTTGCCGACATTCGCAGAGCCTTGATTTTTAGGTACATACTCGTTAACTAAAGTCTCCTCTAATGCATCAAGCTCCGTCTTTTTAGCGTAGCCTTTCGCGTTCAATTCGCTATCTGTAACATATTCGCTCGGAATAGAAGTTAAATAATTACCTTTTGGTTGGTATTTATCATCGTGATTGTGCGCGAAATCAGTTATTTCCGACTTTTTGTGTGTATGCGCTGTCGGTGTCATCGCAGACGGAAAATCGGTTATCTCGCTCTTTGTGTGCTTATGGTCGCCCGCCGCCTTGCCGTTCCAAGTGGTTTTTTCTACATCGGTAACGGTGCGGTGCGTTGCATCGCCGTCAAGTTGGGACAACTTTGTGGGAACGGTTATTGCATCAATTAACGCCTTCAAAACTACGCCCTGCGCCGCAGAGAGCGGTTTATTCGATACGTTACTTGTAAGGTTGTTGATTATATCGGAAACGTTGACCTTGTTCGTGGTAATGGAATCGATAAGAGATTTGTTGCTCTTTATATATGCAACAATCTCGCTCAACTGATCGAGGGTAGTATCGTCGCTGTCCGCTATTCCCGAAAGCCTTGCAGCAAGACCTTCTATCAAAAGGCGGATATCGTTGTGTGCTTTATCACTTGCGTTATGCTCCGATACCGCAGAAGCCGCCGTGCCGCTCGCATCCGCGCCGACATCGGAAGCCGAAAGATTCACCGCGCCTTTTTTGCCGTTTACGCTCGTTACAGGATAGGGAGGAGGATTTTTCTCGCTGTACTGTTCTACGTTGTCCACGTTGCCGAGACCGATTTCTCGCTTTGTGTAGGTCGGTTTTTCGGGTTGCATCGCCCATTCGGGTATCATATCCGCATCGGCGGCGTTGATGTTCTCTCTCGCCTGCGCCTGCTGTTCCTCAGTCAGCTCTTGAGGAGAATACCTTACGGCATCGGTTATTGGAGATGCAGCGCCTATTTGTACGTTCCCAAGTGCTACGGTCGGTATCGAGCCTTTTTGTACGTCACCAAGTGATACATTAAGCTGCTTATAATACGACGGATTTTTCAAAATCACATCCATCATAGCACCTCTTTCGATGCAGACTCTTCGTGTTCAAGATAGCCCGCCTCTACGCCTACAACATCTCCGCCTGCGAATTTAAAACGAATCTGTACCATCTTCTTGCCGCGAAGCTTGAATGTGTCTTCTTGGAGGAATCGCACGTTAAAGGTGTTCTTGTTCTCATCGTATATAACATCGCCGTGCTTCATAGTTTTTCTGATACCACCCACGGTTACCTCGATATCTTCAAAGCTGCTCGCATTCGCAAAACCATCATTAAGCGTAACGCTTATGGGCAAAACGTACGCATCGCCTGTCATTGCCATATAATGACCTCCTTGTTTCTTTGGCTTCATTTTACCATTGCGCTCAAAGGGGGGGGGTAAAAGAAAAAAGGCAGATTTCTCTGCCTTTATCTTTTGAGGTTTTACCACTCGTCGAGATTGAAATCGAAATCAACACCTGTTTCGTCAAACAGTTTTTCAACCCAGCCGAGCAACGCTTTGAGAAGGTTGTATGCGTTGCGTGCAGGAACGCCGAACAAAGCAAGCACGTTCATTAAGTCCTTCACGTTTTCCTTTGCCGATGCTTCCTCTCCGTCTGTGAGGTCTGCGAACGATTCTAAGGCATCGTTGAAGATATCAAACGCGCCAAAGCTGATTGCATCATCATTGTAATAATTTTCGCCGTGATAATATTTAACGACCCAACCTATAACCTCTCCGACTACCGTAAACATCGAGGTGTAGGAATCGAGCAAATCCCAAGCGAAGTTCTGCCACCTCTCGTCCTCGTCATCCTTATGCCTCAAGAACACTACGCCCATTCGGATGAATGAATTGAGCACATTCGATGCCAAAATAGCAAGGTTTATCTTCGTAGTGCGAAGCCTTGACTCGTTATACTTGGCTTTGGTTTGATTGTACTCAACCGTACCCTCTTTAAGCGTTTTGAGCTTCGCCTTAAGGGTGTTGGAGCGCACGGCAGAGTCAAGGTAAGCATTAAACATAGTTATCTGCTGTGTGCGGAACGTACCGAAGATCATTTTCTTCAAGCCGCTACCCTGTAATACAGGTGCTCTTTGGAGCACGGTGTAGTTAGCCTGAAAATCATATATGGTCTGATCGAGCTGTTTGCCCGCTATCTGCGCGGCGCGTTCTTCGCTTATTCCCTTGTGCGTGCGCTTGACGTTTTCAAGAAGCGCATAAAACTGATGACCGAGAACCTGAGCGTCGGCGGTTTCCGTCCACGCGAGAGCCTTGCTCGACAAAACTCTTACCATCTTGCTTCTGTTTTGTCTTGCCGCCGCAACGTCTGCGTTTATAAGACCGCTTGCACGGTATCTGTATACCTCGGAATATTTCGCAATATACTTCAGCCTTGCTTCCGACAATATGGGCGGCTTTTTCGCCGTGGATTTTAAAAAGCTTCCGAGCCCCGAATCTGCGGCAACCAAAGGCAACGCAGAATACTGTACCAACGGTGTGGAGAAATTGAGCACCAACGCATTGGTAACAAACGCGCCGTGAAATATAGACAGCCATTTGTCGTCGCTTTTGTTGACTCCAACGATAGCGTTTTCAAGGTCTTGCATATATCTTTCAAAGCCCGAATGAGAAAGGTTTTTGAAAAACTTTCCTTTTTCGTAAGAACCGTGAAGCTTGTTAACCGCGCCAATAAGCGTTGTATTATTGCCCTTATCATCAATAATCTGCGTGTCGAGTATTTTGTGCATATTCTTGATGACGTTCGTCCATCCGTAATACTTTGCCGTGCTCTCCATATAAGACTCAAGCTCGGTTACTGCGCCGAAAAGTTCAATGCCTTTTTTCGAATTAACTCTGTGCTTCATATTGCCCCAATTTTCAAGGGAATAATCGCGCACGATGAATTCGTTATCGTTTTTGTACTTTTCGTCTTTTCGTATGCGGATCGGGTAATAGTGCTTACCCTCCTGCAAGGTCTTCTCGAAGCCGTACATCTCCGTCGTTGCTTCGTCGAGGTGCTTGCGTGCGTAGTTGTCATAATAATCGCTGATTATAGATAATGCTTTTAACGCCTGCTTGCCGACCTCGGTCTTGCTCATCTGCTCTTTAAGCATCTGCGCCGCGGCTTTGTACTTGGCTTCTATCTCCGTTGCAAGATTCAGCCTGTTGCTCCAAGCAATCTGTTGAGCATACATATCTAAGTAATCCTCGTTTGTAAGCTCCGTTCCCTTGCTTGCGGCATCCTGAAGCTTCGTTGCTATTTCTTCATCAGACATAGCTTCGGGAGCACTTTCGGGTTGCGCGTGCTCAACTATACGCTTGCTGTTATAAGCCACCGCCTTGTCCCCCTGGTTGTAGGGCTTAAGGTCGGGTATATGTAAGCCGCCCCATACGGCGTGTCGCAGGTTGTCTGCATCATCAACTATCTTGATAAGAGACATCGCCATATCGTAGTTGAGAAGCACCTCGGTGCCGTCGGTGTACTTCAGACCCGTCTTCAAATCTGCCTTGTTGGTCTTGAATTTCTCGCCCGACAGCTCTTTCTCAATAGGCATAAACAACTCTCTTGCGCCGTTCATAAAGCGAATATACCTCATCTGTCCTTCGTCGAACATATCATATAAGGTATCGGCATTTTCTGTCGCGCCAAGCGCAATATGAATCATCGTTTTAGGCATAAGTATGTTGCTTACAAACTTGCTGCCCAAAACTCTATTGAGGAAGGGAGAGGTTACCAGCGCATCCTTGTATAGCCTATCGCGGAGCTTCAGAACGTCTACGTTTTTGCCCTTGATATAGGTCTCGTTCGCCTTAAGAATCTGATGATTCATTGCGCGCACGATTTTCAGACCTTCTTTAGCGAAGTACATTCCGCTTTCGAGCACAATGTTCGACTCGCCGAAATATTCGGCAAGCACCCTCAAGCCTTCGTGCAGCGACTTATCGTAAATGATCGATGCTGCGGCAGAGGGTCTTTTCTCGCCGTCTGCGCGTTCGTAATCGGGAGCAAGCTTTCTGTACTGCTTTTCAAGCTCGCTGAGCGCCGATTTTACCTGTTCGACAGAAAGCCTTGCGTTGCGCATCATTATATCGACAGAATTTACCCTCTGTGCAAGCGATTTCGATTTACTGCCGTTTGCCAATTTTTCGGCGTCGTCAGACATCTTCATTATACGGTCGATAAGCTCTGCAGAAGGTCTTGTGAGCGCGGCAGTTCCGTTAAATGCGTTGAGCGCGTCAACAAGATTTATGACCTGTTCCGCAAGCCTTTTTGCATCTTTCGGCACGGATGCGTTTTCGCTCGGCTTATCCAAAGCGGATTTGAGACGAGTCTTTTCTTTAAGGAGCAACGAGGTGTTTCTGTCGCGCTGATTGCGAAGCTCAATCTGCTTTGCTCGGTATTTCGCCTGCTTTTCACGCTCGGCAAATTGCTCTGCAAGTCTCTTCGACTCGCGTACCTCGCGCTCGGCGGCGGTAAGATCAGACTCGAAAGCACGAATTTCTTCTTCCAGCTCGCCCTCTCTTGTATACGCTTCGCGTAGCTTTTCGCGTGTTGCGTTCTCGTTGATCATAGATGCGAAATCTACGTCGGTTTCGATTTGGTCAATCGCCACCTCTGCAAGAGTCATACCGGCGTAAGCAACGGTCGCAATTTCTTCGTTGCCGTTCGCTGTCGCTTCGATGTAAATCCTCTGCTCTTTTTCATAGGCTTTAATCTGCTTCGCGTAATTATTTGCAAGCACCTTAAGCTTTGCCTTTTGAGATGATTCGGGCATCGATCCAACAAAGTCTCTTGCTATCGTTGCTTTTGCCTTTTTGAGCCTAATATCCTTTGTTCTCGATATGTTTCGTGCGGAGTAACGAATATCCTCGTTTTCGGGGTTGAAACGCTCCGATAAGGGTATTACATTGCCGTTGTCATCGTAGGTTACGGGATCGGCGGATTTGACCTTCGTGTTATCAAAAATATTGATGATCCTTCCCTTCGGCGCATCAAACACCACGCAGTCATATCCTTCATTAGCCAATTTATCGGTGTTGATTTTGTAAAGATCATCGTTGGTAGCAGTATAGGGATTCTCAAGACTCAGATAACTCGCCTTAATATTTTTACCATATACCTTTGCGAGTCCTTTTTTGTCGGTAAAATAAAATCCTTCACCGAGAATGCCTACGCCTGTCGCTTGCCCGATCGTTTCATAGCTATAAACGTTAAAATCGGAATCTGTTCCGTGATAAGCTTTAACGGCATACCCTGCCTTCTTCGCCGCTTCTTCAACCATCCTCTGCGCCGTTTCTGTGTCACCGTTCTTCACGGCTTCCATATAGGCTGAGTCTTGTTCTTTGGTTACACGTGCTTGGTTTTGTGTGTCGGGTGTTGTTGAGTTCGTAGAAAGCTCTTTTTTGTACTTGACAATCAAAGCGTTTTGCAGTATACTTGTTATGAAGAGACGTTCATTGTTTGCATCGGCCCCTGTCGTAAGCAGGTCAGCTTGTGTAAGTTTGGATGCCTCTTTTTCTATTGCAATATTATGCAAATATAACGCCTGGTTTTGATTGTCCCTTTGAAGCATAACCCCCATATAGTACGAATTAGATCCTATTTTAATTGGCGCGGCGACTACTATGCGTTGCACATCGCTACCTGACTTCGTTTCAACGAAAATGATTTTTCCTTTTTTAATTACAGTTGGTATAGCTTCGATTGATGCTATTTTTTCTGCTGTAACGCCGTGACGTATTTCGGACTTGACACTTGATTTTCTTAAGGCAATAGTTCCAAGTTCTTCGGAATCAAGCGAGTTTTTCCAACTATCAAAATATTCTTTAAATAAATCAGAAGGTTTTTTCCCTGTTTTGTTCAACTTGCTTTTGTCTACAGCGTATACTGAGTCCATCAATGCCAAGTCATTGATGTTTTTTGTTATACGATCTTTTGAAGAGTCATATTTTTTTATGACCGCAGATTGCCTCGCCTGCAACTGCTGCAACTGCACATATCCGTCAGCATCCGTCGGAACTTCCGACTGTTGCACCGTGCTATTTTCAAGCGCGGTAGAGAACGCATCCGCCCACTCGTTGTAAAGTGCTTGTGCGCGATCGGAGGCTTTCTTCATCGTCAAGCCTGCTTCGGTCTGCGCTTCAACATCCTTGAGAGCAATGCCGAGGTTCTTCTTGAAATCGTTTGCGTGCTTCTTTACCCACGAATGAATCTTATCAAACAAGGTCTTGTCGGTGCGGAGAATCGTCTCGGCAAAATCGATATTCGACAAAACGTCTTCAAAAGCATCGGCTACAAGCTCGTCCTTTGCCTGCTCAAGCGTGAGTTTCTTGCCTATAGCTTTGTTGTCCCTCTGTATATCCTTGAGCTGTTCGTTTATCCAATCCTCGCCCTTTGCTTCTTTCAAGAATTTAAGCGTAGTATTTTTAAGCGTTAAATACTTGCTCGGAGACCAATTTTGGATAAAGTGAGTCAGTTCGTGTCCTGCGGTCTTTATCATAGCGGTGTAGGAGATTTCCGCGACATTATCCATACCCGATGCAATGTCAAGGGTAAAGGTATTCGTTGCGCGGTTATATTGACCGTTCGCGCCGACGTATCGTCCGAGGGAATCGGTTTCGGAAGCAACGATGTTGATGTTAACCTGAAGCATCTTCGCCAAGCCGTCTATAACCTTCACAGCCGCTTTGTATTGGTCGCCCTTGCCGTCCTTCTTTGCCGCTTTTAACTTTTCAAGCGCGGCATCTGAAACGGTTACACGGTCGCTCTTGAAGCCCATTTCTTTTTTCACGAAAGAGGCTTCTTTTTCTTTTGCCGCTTTTTCTGCGGCTTCGGCTTTCTTCTCGGCATCGATTTTTCTTTGCTTTGCCGCTTCAAAGTCTGCCTTGCCTGCTTCGTATATAGCTTTCTGCGCTTCAAGGGAGATATCCGCATCAATCTGCGTGAACGCCTTGTTCGTGTTGCCTTGGTTATAGATATCGTGGAACGCCGATTTGTATTCAACGCTTGCGTTATCAGGTGCGAGCTTGACATATGTTTGTGCGCCGTTTAAGCCAAATAACTCAGTCGCAAAGCTTACCTTGTCGGCGTTTGAAGCATCCACATTCGGCAGATTATAGCTTGAGGGGTCATATGTAACGGTTTCACCACTCTTGCGCTTGAGGACAAAGTTGCCGAATTCATCAACATTGACAACGGAGTCGATGTTATCGATATCTCCACTTTCGTCAACAACCTCAATGCCTGCATCTTTAAGGCGTTGGTCTACAATACGGTTAGATATTTCGGTAACGGGCGATGCCTTTGCAACATCCTCAACGCGCTTTGTTACCGCTTCCTCGGACAGATATTCCACCATATTATCGTACATAGTGCGAATGTCGGGGTTCTTGTCGATGAGCGATAGAAGCTCTTTGCTTTTGCTCCCTCTCGATGCATCACGCGCGATAAGGTCGAACGCTCTTTCTGCGCCCTTTTGATTCATTCCCGATTTTGTCAATTTCTCAACCGTTTGGGATTTTAAATCCTTGCCTGTAGCTGTGTCTTCAATCGACTTTGCGAGCTGTTCGAAGCTTAACCGTGTGAGCTTGCCGACCTTACGCGCCGAAACATCGTAAGCACCGTCTTTTTCGGTCTTCGCGACCTTGTTTGCCGTTCTTTCAAGTTTCTTGTTACCGCTATTTTGCGCGTTGTCGATAAGGTTCTTGATGCTTGCGTTTGCATTTTCGGTTTTTAAGAGCGTTTCTCCGAAGTTGGTTTCCGCTTGGACTTGATGTATTTTGTTGACAGCCGCGTTGGTTGCCAACGTACCACCGTTGAACATTCCTGCGGAAAGCGCGCCAAGCAAACCTGCATATAACGCTTCGTCAATCCCCGGTGCCTCATAGTCCAAATCGGTAACGATCGACTTAAACCACGGTTCAAGATAAGTTTGCAAGGTTTCTTCGGTAAATTCCGACAAAGCATCCGCACCTATGGTAATGGCTGCGCGACCGAATGCGTTATCTATTTTACTTGCCAATTTTTCCGCAACGCTTGTTCCTCTTAACGCAGTAACGCCGCCAAGAAATCTTTCAAGAAGCGTTTCGCTCGCACCTACCATAAGACCATAAGCACGCGCTTGGTTTGCGCTATAACCGAGATTGATCATCTCGTTGTATGCGTTACCGCCTGCGCTTGCGCCCATTACAACCGCACCAGCCGTTGGGTTGACCATACCCACAAGGACAGACGGAAGCATATTGGCGGTTGTTTGTGTTAAATCGTATGCACCACCGAGAATTCTGTTTCCGATACCCTCCCTCTCGGATATATTTTTGCGTATCAGCGCAGAGCCTTGCTGTACAGGTGTAGAATATACATATCCTTCTTTTCCTGCGATAGCGTTTCCGACGCCCTTCAAACCGGATGCGAACTGATCTGCGCCCGATGCAACCGAGAACATCAATTCATCAAACCAATTGTCTGACTCTTTGGAATACATAGCCGCGACTTTTGCACCAACAGACTCTTGTATGCTCTCAAGATATTCGCGTGCTTCTCCCGTTTCGCCGTTTTCAAGATAATATCCGAGAACCTTTTTTTCGTCTTCGGACATTGCTTCGTAAAAATCGTGCCCGGGATCTAACACAGTACCGCCGCCGTACATTTCGTGCTTCGGATCGGTGATGACGTTATTCAAAGTTAGCTCGGGGAATAGATATAAAAACGCCTTTACTTTTTCTACGCCCTCTTCGGTTGTTTTTCCGTAAGCGTTTTTGGTTTCAAACTCGGGCGAATTCATAGCCTTTTCGGTTAGCTTTTTATTTGTCTGCACCGTATATGCAGTTCGGATATCTTTGCGAAGGTTGGAAAGCCCTGTTTCCATATCCTCAAGCCCTTCAAAACCATATTGACTTGCGTATTTTTTTGTCTCGGCATCAATTGTTGCGAGCTGGGCTTGCAAATCTTTTAAACTGCCTTCATCGTGAGTTACGTCCCAACCTGCATCTTTTTTATACTGCAAATCACTTTCAACTTGGCGAATAGTGGTAAGTATATTCGCACGATCGCCTTGATATTTTCGCAATTTAGGGAGCGCAGCTTCATATTCATCGGCTTTTGCTTTTGAAGAATCAATATCCATATTCATCAGGTCCGCTTGCTTTGCGTATACATCTAAAATGGCTTTGTTTGCGCTTTCTAAAGGTTTGTATCCCTCGCGAGTTGTTACGGTTTTGATGACGGATTCAGCCAAACTGTTTAGCTTTGGCTTTTTTTGCTCTTCGAGCGCAGATTTTTGCGCTTGGTAAGCTTTGCGTTTTTCAAGGTCGCGGGTATAGGTAAACTTCGGAGAGGTTGTCTCCGAAGTTACTTTGTTGCGGTTTCGTTTGTATTCAAATGCCATAACGCACCTCGTTAATCATCGTATTTACGATCTTTGAGATATTCGTATAACTTCCACGTTAAATAACGGCTATAAGCTTCGGGTGTGTCATTTTTATCATCCACACCATCTTTTTTCATTTCGCTGAAAGAAAGTAAATCTTCAAGGAAATCCTCGTCATCGCCCGACAATTCGCCAACGTTTTCCTCAAGATAATTTTGAACATCAAGAACGGCACTCATCTTGGGTACGCCCTCGGGATAAGTTCCCTTGTTGTCGGGTGCTTCATATCCGTTTACGATACTTTCGCCCAACCAACTTAACTGATCCTCACCGTATTTGTTGCCGTATACATCGAAATATGTCAAAAGTCCTTCTTCGCCCTTGCTTTCGTAAGCCGCGACGGCACCGTCAAGGAATTTTTGGTCGAAATCTTCAACTTTGCCCGTTCTTCCTTCGCCAACCGCCTTAACATACTCGTCCCAAGACTTGAAGCCTGCGGAAAGCGCAAGCTCTTCTCGTCTGTCGGCGCGATCGAGCACGGCTTCGTCTCTGTCGAGCTGTGCCTGCTCCCTCTGCCAATCAAGCTGATCCTTTTGGAACAGATAGTCTCTGTCGCTCTCATAAATGTCTCTCTGCGTGTCGCGTTCGTTAAGGAGAAGAGAAAGAGCCTCTATTTCCTTTGCGCGCTCGTTTTCGTGTTCGGCAAGTGCCTGCTGACGAAGGTCGGGGATGATGTCCGCCATCTTTGACATTTCTTCATTGTATGCCTGCGTTGCAACCGCCTGACCGTAGGACGAGCCATAACCGCCTGTAAGCTGTGCCGCTTGTGCCATTGCATCTTCGCTCATAAGCTTTGCGTTCCTCGCGTAGATGTCAGCGTAGCGGTTGTAGGTGGGGCCTGCGCTCGGTTCGTACTCAAATTCTTTCTGATTTATCACGCGATCGTATAGCGTATTGATCGCGTCATCAAGGTTTGAGCTTGTACCCTTTGTAAGCTGTGTGAGCTTTTGGTTTGCCGCCTGCGCCGTTGTAGGCTGTGTTGCCGTTGTGGTGGTCTGCGGCTTCACGGGAGCTTTGGATGCGATACCGAGAGAGGTAAGCGTTTCGTTGCCTGCGATACCGTCTACCTTTAATTTGTTTGCCGTCTGATACTGCGTTACAGCTTTCTGCGTTTCTTTTCCGTAGATACCGTCAACCGCTATGTTGTAGCCTTTGTCCTTGAGCTTTTGCTGAAGCTGTGCGACACCTTTGTCTTTTTCGGTGTCGCGCGAGCCATATTTGTAATTCATTTACTGTTACCTCCGTTTTCGGCTATATGGCGCAGAACATCATATATTTTCCTCGTCCACGCCTCTAATTCTTTCAGGTATTCGCTTTCGGTCTTGCCCTTCCTTGTGGGCGGCTTGGGTATATTTATCACGGTGCATTACCTCCCTCGATGTTTCGGCTGATGCTTATAAGCGTAAATCTGCCCTTGCCCGACATAGTTATCGTTATATATTCGCTTCGCCTCGGCGAGAGTATGATAGCCTCGCTTCCGAGCGTAGTCATCGTGGACAGCGTATAGGTGTCCTCGGTCTTTTCGTCGTATTTCACCGACACTCTTACAGGAAATTCGGTTTCGTAACGGAATACAAGGTGCGAATACCACTTGTCTTGCGGCAACGCAAGACCGAGCTTTGCCGTTGTGAAGCTCCATTCAAGGTCATCGTTGGTATAATCGCCCTCTTCAAACGGCTTGGGGGGTAATCCCGAAAGCGTAGCAAGGTAATATTTTGCGTTTATGCCTTGATAGTCAAGGTCGGGGTACTCCGTTTCCTCTTCCGCAATGGCGGTTACAACGCCTCGTCCTGTGTATGCCATATCAGCAACTGCGTTTCGGTTTTGCTGTTGGAACTTGCCTGCATCCTGAAGATGCCAAATGCCCTTCTCAAAGACGTAAATCTTTGCAAGCGTTCCGTACTGCACCGCCGCGTAATATGCGTTGCTGTCCGCCGCAGAGGCTGTCACGACGTATTTATCCGTGCAGATGTCGGATATATCGTCACTCAACAATTCGGGATAGCCGCCGCTATACGCATAGAAGCCGTCAATGCCCTTGTAAATGATAGAGCCGTTAAGGATAGCAAGGGATTTTTCACCGCCCGAAACAACGCCTACGCAATCGAGCGTGTATGTGCTGAAGGGATAAGTGCCGTATACCTTGACTATCGAATTTTCCTTGAAAAAGTAAGGATAACCGTCATAGGCTATCGCGCCTGTGAATTTACCGCCCGAACCTACGTTTATAACGTATGCATCCGAGGCAATACCTGTGTGTGCACTCCAATTAAACGGATCACCGAGCTTGCAAGCGTAGATTTCAACGCCGTTTTCGTCTGTTGCCCACAGTCTGTTGCTACACTCGATAATGTTTGTCATACCCTTCGGCATTTTGCGCGAGACAATTACCTCTTTTTCGGCGTAAAAATACTCGCCGTAGATGTCCAAGGTATCGACAACGATATAACCTTTTTCGGTGTCCGTTGCCTTTTTCGCCGTATATACTCGCGTGTGTCCAAACTCGCCTACCTCTACAACGTCACCTTCCTTGAAGAAATCGGTTATATCTACGCTTTTTGCGCTTATCCTTGTGTATGAGGTCTCGTATTCAACCCACTTGGGCGCACCGACCTTGTACTGATAAAGCTCGTTTGTCTTGTTTTTGCTGTCGGTCAGCAAATAAAACGCGCCCGAAGCAGCCGTATCGGGCAGGGATGCGGATATGGTAACGCTCGTTTGTGCGCTTATATAAGTGCCGCCGTTAAACGTGTACAGGGTTGCATTGCCCTCCGCTGTACCGCCGCTAAAGGACGATACCTGAACGGCGTATAAGGGTCTATCTGTGGCAAACTGCAGGTCCATATTGTTCGCGTACACTATTGCCTTTTCCTTATGCCATCCGTCAGCAATAGCCTTACAGAGATACGCCTTGCCTGTCGCGCTGTCAAACCACATATCGCCGAGCTTCGCAGACGTAGGCTCTCGCTCGGACACCGTGGCTATCACGCCGTCCAATTTACACGGAGTAAAGGAAATACTGCCGTGGTCTCTGTTGGTAAGTACGGATTCTATCCTCTTCAGCGTATTGTCGGCGAGATTATACACTACGCCTTCGGGAAACAAGCACAACTGTGCGCCCATTCTTACTATCTTCTGCGGATTTATGCCGTTGTCGGTAAGGTCAAGCTTTTTCACGCCGTCAACGAACAGACCATATCCTCCTTCTGCTTTGCCGATATATGCGACAGAACCATCACCTAAAGAACAAAGGGAAGGGGTATCGCACCTCCCGATATCGGTGATGAAATCCCTCTCCCTTCTCGTTGTTAGTGCCGGATATTCGGCTGAGGTTAGATTAACCGCGCTGACAAATTCGGTTTCCGAAGCTCTTACCCTTCGGTTGATGCCGCGAAACTCTTGCCGAAAGTCTCGACTGACGTTTCTGCCTCTGTCATAATTTAGCTTCACGATATACCTCCGACCGCCATAACGTTGTGTACGCGATAATTATTAATCGGGGTATGCTCTCGGTTATATCTTGCGGAAAATTCCGTGTAGAGCAAATTGAAGCGTTCTACAGACATATTGTGTCTGTCTGTTTCTCCCGTTGCCGCATCTATCTGCGACACGATGTACCAGACATAAAGCTCGGCATCGATGTCGGGGACTAAAAGCTCGGTATCGTATATCTTGTCATATTCGTCGGGCTGTGTGGCATCATTTGGCGTGTGCGTTGCATATATTTCGTTGTATATCTTTAAATCAAGCGAACGAAGCCATTTTCGCTTTACGTCATCGCTTATGCGATTACCAGGGCGAAGCTCGTTTGCTGACTCTATCGCTTCGATAATTTTCATAATCTAACCTCCAAATTATGATATATCGCTTAACCCGTTACTTTTCTTGCGGCTTCACGGAGTCTTGCGATAGCATTTTTCTGTCTTTCTTCCTCTGCCTTGCGCGCTTCGTATACCGCGAGAGGCACTTCGGTTTCAACGCCCTTGGGTACAAGGTACTGTTTGCCGTTGATGGAGCAGCTCCAAGTGTTTGTGGTTTCGGGGTCAAAATCTTCTTCGATGTAAAGCATCTTCTTTGTCTGCGCTCTCATCTTTTCGTCCTCGATGATACGCGCAAGTTCGGGATCAATTTTGGTTTCTTCTTTGTTCAAAAGCTTTATAAGCTCTTCTTTTGTAAGTTTGCTGTAATCCATATTAAAGCTCCTTTTTGTTTAAATGGGAGGTGGTGTGCCTCCCATTATTTGTTTTTAATTAGTTTGCTTCGTCAATTTCGGAGAAGGAAGAACCGCAAACAACGTGGCAGATTCTGCCGGGCTGGGTAATCTTACAAGCGAATGCCGCAAGCTTCCAACCTACAGTACCGCGCTGATTGAGGGGGTTATCGCTACCGCCGGAGGTGATAGGCTTAACGATAACTTCTACGCCCTGACCCGCAACGTCGCATACCTTGAATGCGTTCTTGCCAAGAGCGATACAGTCATATACCGCAGCCTTAGATGCGCCATCCTTTGTTACCTTTGCGTTGGTAGAAAGGAAGAAGCGGAAACCGTAGAGAGTACCGATTTCACCCTTGTAGATGTTTTCGGGGTTCTTGTACTTCTGATAGTCGATCCAATCGGGATTGGTGATGAGATCGTGCGACACCGAGGGGTGAACGATCATTGCGTAATGAGTACCGTCAATGGTGGGTGCGTTCTGCTTACGAAGGAAGGTAGAAGCCTGTGCAAGAACCGAGGGGGTGAGCTTCGCATCCTTTGTAATATTAGCGCGAGAAGTAACCTCGGTGGTGCTATCACCACTTACGATAGGTGCGTAAATGAAGTTGGTCGAGGTGCAAAGCTCGTCTCTTACAAGGCTGTCAATGGTGAGAGCCGCCTGTTCGGAATGAAGGTCAACAAGCTCTGCGATACGAAGGTCGAGGTGAGTCATAGAAACAAGGTCGGTAAAGGGGGTAAAGCCACCTACCTGAATAACGCTTGCTTCTACCTTTTCTTCGTTCACTTTGGTGGGGTCGGGGGTTACGCCTTCAACAAGAACAGAAGCCTTGCCGTAGGAGAGGAATTTTCTCCAATTGATGGTCTTGCCCTGATTTGCAGGAATGGATTCCTTTTCGCCAAACTGTGCAAATACAAGAGAAGGGAGCGCACGCTCAAGGAGTCTCTTGCTGTAAAATTCGGTCATACCTGCGGAAAGCTCGGTAGCAGCGGTGTTGTTTGCAGGCTGTGCGGAAGGATCGTACGCGAAAACGTGAAGACCATATTTGGTAATGTAGTTAATCATAGTGTGCCTCCTGTTTTTGGAAGCATTAGAAGGTTATCTTTCTGCCTCTTTTTGCTTCCTGAATAATTCTTTCGGTGTCCTCATAGGACATATCCTTGATCGACTTCTTAACGCGAATAGCCGCTTGGGGATTCGCGCTTGATTCGGTCGGTCTCGTCTTGTTTGCCCTTATTTCCGCAAGAATATCCTTTTGAGCTTTGTCGGCGGCGGCTTTAGCGTATTCTGCGGCGTGAACTGCCATATACGCTTCTTCGACCTTGAATCCGCTGTTCACAAGGTAACGGAAACGCTCGTTTCCGTCCCATTCGGATTTAAAATTGAAGCCTTCGACTTTTTTCTTGAATTCTTCCGATTCGGCAAGCCATCCTTCAAGAAGCTCTCGTCTTTGGCGGTCTTGTTCTGCCGCTTCAATGCGCTCCTTCTCGGCTGCTCTCAATCGATTTAATTCTTCGTCGCGCTCGACTGCTCGTCGGTATTCTGCGGTGTCCCCATATCCGTTGTCATAGGCAGCTTGCTCATAGTTGCTGTTGTCCTTATCGGCAGCTTCGATGATTGCATCGATATCATCTGCTTTAATGCCGTATTTAGCCGCCATTGCATTAAACAACGGCTGAAGCTTTGCCATCGTTGCTTCGTGAGCCTTAAGCTTTTCTTCGTTTGCTTTTGCATTCTTGAATCGCTTGTTGATTATGGCATCGACATCTGCCTGATATTCGTCTTTGTACTTGCCTTTGATCAGGGTTTTATAATCCTCTTTAGGCGGTTCGTCATCAACCGCTTCTTCGGATTTCAAGGGCTTACCCTCGGAATCGGGGGTGTTGACGGCGTTAAGACCGTCAATTACTTGTTCGCTCTCGGCGGCAGAGCCTTCGACCTCAAAAAGATCATCGTTATCCGTCTGTGCGGATGCGCCCGATGCACCGTCTTCAGGTGCGTAAAAGTTTTTAAGCATAAAGCCTCCGCGGTAGGTCGCTACCCTTAATCAAATAATCTATATCTCGCTTCCAATTACTTCAAGCGTGATATGCTTGCTCGATTCGGGGTCTTCCGATAGCATATAGATGCCGTTGACGATTGTTGTGAAAAGGTATTCAATCTGATCTCTCGCATCTTCTTTAGGCTTAACACGGATGTGATAATACCCCGATTCGATCTTCACTTCCTTTTCTTCAAGAAGCTCTGCGGCTAAATCTACGTTGAATGCCAACGTCAAGACAAGAGACGTTAAAGCCGCGCAAATACTCTTGTCCTCACCTTCGCTTGCGTGCCCTACGCACTCAAGGTCAAAGTTGGTCATATCGAATTTACATTTCGTCATACAGGCGCGTTTGCCTCCTCTGCTCTTTCTCGCGCTTTACGGATGTGTCCGTTCGACTCTGCGTTAAGGCTTACCTCTTCGCCGCTTTCTTGGGGCGCAGGGGCTTGTCCTCCGACCATCATCGACATATTTGTGCCGTATGCTTGGTCTACCAATGCCGCAAGCTTAACGAACTGTTGCATAAGCGTGTTGTTGCTTTGGATCGTAGCCATTACGTCTTCCTTGCCGTCAAAGTCCATACCGTCAAGGCAAGCTAATGCGTTTAGCGCGTTGTCAGGCATAAAGAAGCCCTGCTGATACATCTGAAGCATTAGCTCGTTTTGAGAGATGGCTTTGTACGGCGATGCCTGCTCGGCGGTTATATCGATGTCGAAGAACGGCATTTCGGGGAAGCCATCCGCATCTCTCTTGGAAATGTATTCAACGTATTTAACGTCACCGTTATCGTCAAGCATTCGGAACACTCTCGGTGTGGTGAAAAATTGCTTGATACGGCTTACTACCATCAGCGCGATTTGTTCCTGTGCATCGTATGTCTCAAGCGCGGTAGCCTTGTCTATTTTGCCCGAGGATTCCTGAAGCGCGATAATGCCCGAAGCCGAGGTTACTCCTGCAACGGTGCCGCCCGTATTAACGTCTCTGTGTCCGAGAGTCTCTTTAAGCTCGTTGATGCGGTTATTCAACACGTCAACGTACTGACCGCCAAGAGGGGATATGTCCACTTGACGAAGCGCAACGTCGCTCAAATCGTTGCTTGCAACGCGGATAACGTCCTTGCTCCAATCGAGGAATTCACCCATATTGATTGCCGCATCCTCTCTTGCAAACCATCTCGGCTTACACGAAAGCATCGCGTTCTTCGTGATTGCGTTGTTGAGCATATCTATTTGGATTTGGCAATCCTTACCGATGTCGGTATAGCCATATCCTGTAGGCGTTCCTTCGATTTCAAAAAGAACGTCGAATACAAACGGATATTTGCCGTCTGCATAAAGTCCCGTCTGTGCCATAGGGGGACGAATAACGTTGCCCATCTCATCGGTCACAGCCTCTGTATCGTTCTCGGTCGCGTACAAGACCACGTTGCCGCAGTATTTGACGTACTGTACGGTGAGTCTGCCGTTTACGTTCTTTTTGTAGTACCAATCGATGACCATAGCCTTTTTAGAAGTGTCAACGGAATCATCGTAGTTATACTGCGCTATATCTACCGCGCCCTTGTTGAATTTGCCTGCGTATTCGGGGTACTGTTCGTCAAGCAATTCGCTGTCAACAAGGTTTACGCAGAAGAAGTTCGGCGAATCTTGGATATCTGTAATACCCGGTTCCCAAAACAGAGAAAGAAGGTCGCACTTTTTAAGCACTACGTTGCCGATGCCGTTGTCAGCATTGCCGTCCCAAAAGACTCCCGTAACACCTGTGCCTTGCGTTACCTTGTAGCGCGATACCTTTGAATAGGTCTTGCGATATCCTGCCTGCCTTAATACGATAGGCATAATCTCCGTAAGCACCTCTGCTTCGGCTTCGTTCTCTTTTCTGCGTGGGATGATATTAAACTTCGGGTATGCGGATACAAGCTGTGAATGCTTGTTGACGATGCAGTTCCATAGCCACGCGGATGCAGGGATAAACTGCTCGTTGTTCGGTCTTGTGTAGCATTCGTACTGTCTCTGCTTCCAAAAATCCTCGTTTTCGACGGTCTTCTGCTCAAGAACCTGCTTACCCTTGCGGTATTCGTCCAAAATGGCAGAGGCTTTGTTGATGCGGTCTACGTTTATAACGTCACCTGCGCCGAATTCGGCTTCAGCTTCGGGTGCATCTTCAAGGCTTGCCCTTTTGAAACGGTCAAATAACGCCATTGTTCCAACTCCTTTGTGTTTTTTCTTCCGCCATTAACGGATCGGAATAGTTGATTTGTTGGGTTTTTGGGATTCTTGCTCTCATAGGTCTGCTCATACAAAAATATCTGATTTCATCACAAACGTGAGCTAATGATCCTCCATATCTGTGTCAAGGTCTTCGGGATCACCGCTTGTGCCGTACATCATTATCGGCACCGTTCTTATTGCGGCTTTGCAGTTGGTGAAAAAGTACATACTCGGCTTGCCAAATCCGTCCGTAGCAAGTCTGTTTCGCATTTCCATCCATCCTGCAACGCGCTTGTTATCACCTTTAGTGAAGTAAATGCCGTAGTCTGCCGCGTGTTCTGCGACGGATTTACCGCTTGATGCGTTCCATATAGAAGGGTCTGCTACGCCGCCTATAATACGTCTATCTTTTAAGTAAGGGTGGGAGGTTTCAAACTCCTTGACCTTGCGAAAAATGTCTTGTGGAGCGAGCTTTACGCCCTCATTCGCTGTTCCTGTGCATCCGTAATACTCTGCTATGCGGTAAATAACGCCGTTTGGATCAACCGTCCAATATCCCATTGAAAAAGGTCTTGAAAATCCGTGGTCATAGCTTCTGTAGATGTTCCAATGATCTGGGATATCAAACGGGTCTATAACGTGCGTGTTGACTCTCGTCTTATATCCTTCGGGGTTGTTCATAAACTCATCAAAGAAAGCACCCTCGATGGCATTCCAATCGCCGTAGAGCATCGCCCTTCGTCTTTTTTCAGGCAGAGCTTCAAGAACGGCAACGTATTCGGGGTCGCTTTCAAGAAACGCTTTGTTGTCATATACAAGCGCAGGGATGAAGTTGTAATTTTCGGGCATCTCTCGTCCCGTGTAGTTCTTATCTACGAACAAACGCTTTACCCAATGGTGTCCTACACCACCGGGGTTGCAAGTAAGGTACATCCTCGGTGAGAACGGCTTCTTGCATAATCCCGAAGCACGATTCGATTCGGTCAACGCTTGAAACTGAAACTCGGTAAAGTGTGTTGCTTCATCGAGCGCAATAACGTCATACGCCTGCCCCTGAAACTGCAACACGTCATCTTCTCGCTTACAGTAACCCATCTTTAAACGGCTACCGTTGGGGAAGATAAACACCTTCTCTTGCGAATGATAAATAGCTATATCGTTTAATATGCCTTTAAGCTGTACTATGTGGTTCTCTTGCAATTCGGGGTATGTACGGCGAAGCAGAAGCATCTGTATGCCATCGTAATTAAGCGCAAGTAATATAAGTTTGATTCTTAACGCCCAAGACTTGCCGCCGCCTCTTGCTCCTCCGTATGCAATATATTTTTCCGAGGCTTCAAAAAACCGAGCTTGTTTATCGTTAGGTCGGCTTATGGTCAATTCCATTACTTGCTCCACCTCTCTATATCGCCCTCAAGGCGCACAACAACGCTTTGCGTTTCGGTCTTTTGCTCGTTTGCTTCCTTTTCAAGCTTTGCGATCCGAGCATTCTGTTCTTTAAGGTCAATATCCGATTTAAACCCTTTAATATCTTTAAGGTCTTTAAGCGCAGACGTGAATTGCTTTATGCTCTGCGGATCGACCGCTTCCATCTTGTCAATGGTTTCGCTCAATTTATTTATGAGCTTGTCTGCCACATCTAATATCTTTACCGCCTTGGAAGCTTCCTTGTCGCTTACTTCTTCGGTTATTTTGGCATTAATCTTGGCTTTGGTTTGGCTCTTAAGGTCAACCCAATGCTCTTCGTTGGCTCTTCGCTGTATCGCTGTTCGGGATACACCGTGTTTTGCGGACAACTTACGATAACTTGTACCGCCTGCCATATATTCTGATTTAATCTTTCTCCAATCAACCACGGTCTCCCTCCTTTGCTATAATTCTAACACCGCGCTCAAAGGGGGGGGGGGCAACAAAAAAGAGAAGCTTTTGAAGCTCCTCTTTCGTGCTTATTCATCTTTGTACCTTTCCATTACTGCGCGATAATGGGGACAATCTTCGTAGTGCATCGTGTGGCAGTATTGCTGTTGGTGTTCGCGCTGTATAGCGATGTGTGGGAACGATATGTTCGTTACGGCATCGGGAATTTCGCTTTCGCAGGATATAACCTGTTGCCGTTCGTGCAGGTAGAAAGGACATTTTGCTTCTTTGCTTTCAAAATAAGTTTTCCCCATATTAGCACCTTGCTTTAACCGCTATGTTCCTTTTTCGTGATTTGTTGTTGTGTTGTTCATAGTTGTTTCCTTTCGTGTTTCGCACGCGGCAATGCGTATCCTTTCCCACTCTACCGCATACCATATTCGCCATTTCATACAATGCTTGTAGACCGTGCAAGAACCGCCTTCGCGCAAGTTATGACACCCCTCACAACATTTAGGCATCTTTCTTTCCTCTCATATCTGCCCCGCATTCAGGACAATAATTTCTTTTTGCTGCCGTGCCTTTTTTACAATGGCTGCATACTGTTTTCTTTTTGCCGTTTTCGTCTGTTATGGTTATCCATTCACCGATACCGCGTTCGTGTTTATTCGGTGTTGTTTCTCTCTGCTTGCCGTCTAAACAAAGCTCGATCCCTCTGTCAGCAAGTTCGGCTTTGATTGCCTTAATGCCGCCGCATTGAGTATAACCGTTTATAACCTCGGCATAGCCCGTTGTGAATCTGTCGGTCAATTCATCGGTCAAACCGAAAACATCGTCTGCGGTCAGCAATGCCGCTCCTAATGCCATTTCAAGTGTTGAAGCTGCTATGTGCATATCTCTTTGCCGCTCGGTCTTTTTACTTAATATATTCATTCCGCTTCACCGCCTTTCAGCAATTCGGGATTATCGTGAATGTTGCCGATAACCTCATATTCTACATTGCAAAGGCTTGTAAAAGGGTTGAATGTCTCAATATCGCCGCGATACCAAACCAAACCAAAAGAACCTTCTCTGAAATCGACAGCCCCGTTTTTCGTCCGTTCAAGCCAATGTGCCGCCCCTGCTACAATATCACCCTCAAATATCTTCTTGCCGTTCTTATCGGTCAAGCCGGTAAACTGTCCGACGGTTTCGGGGATAACCATTGAATTAACCGCCCCCGTGCAAGCATATTCGTTACAAATGAACAAATCTTCAATGATATAGCATCTGTTTTCTTCAAAGAACGGAACACCCTCAACCCATTCGCCGTTATCTGATCTCTTGCCGCGAAATAAAACCTCTCTCATTTCTCCTCGCTCCTTTCAAGTGCTTTTTCTGCTTCTTCTTTGGTGAGGAATATGTCTTTCCCGATATGTCTTAAATCGAAAACATATCCACCGCTGCAATAAAAACTTATTCCAATTTCTTTAATTGGCTCTATCGCTATTCGAACAACATTAAGTTCTAATATGATGTGTGCAAATAAAGCCCACACCGTATCACCCACCGCGCACGGTAGTTCTATGTATCGGGATTTGGGTTTGCTAAATCTGCAAAAAACCTCAATCCCTTCACTATCAAAATCGTTAAGACTTTCATTTTTACTCTTGGCTTCTTCCAAGCAAACTTCATAATGAATACAATCTTTACAAGTCATTTTTCTTTCCTTTCTTACAGCTTCCACTTTTTCATAGATTTCAAGATTTCTTTATAATGTTTTTTTACATCCTTGTTGGACATTTTGCTTACTTCTTCACGGGTGAAATATTCTTTCCTTTCTCCGTAACTGCAAAAATCGTCCGCATCAGGTGTTTCTTCTTTGCCCCACCTGCATTCTTCGTGAGGATAACCGCCGTTATTATCTTGCCAATACTTACAATCCTTACAACGTACCACTTCCACAAATCGTGATTTATCCTCAAACTCTGCACACCCTGTTTGACCGAATTGTTCTTCGTTGAAACTACCGAACGCTTCGATGTAGGTGAATTTGCAGGCGTTGTAGTGAATACATTCCTTACAAGTCATTTTTATTTCTCCTCTTTCTTCTCTTGTTCTTTAGTGATTGCTGTATGAGATAAACCTCTATCTCGCGCTTCAGGTGTTTGTTTTGCTTTTGCTCGTCCATATCTTTGCGGTATTCCTTGTAAATCTCGCAGGTAGTATGACAGCCTGCGTGTCGGTCTTCACAACCTTTGCAATTCCGTTGCATCGCTCACCCTCCGAACGTTTCATTCTCCGGCGCATCGTTCCAATCTCGCGCAAGAGCAGCTTCGATGAATTCATCGCTGTCAAAGGAAGAACACATACCCGTAGTGCCTTTATCGTTATAATTGCCGTCAAGCACCTTTGCCATATTCTGATCCTTAATGAGCCAATCGAACGTTGCCGTCCAATTCCTTTGATTGCCGCCCTTTAAGAACGAAGAAGCTTCGGCATTTTCAAAGCATTGCTTGAAATCGTCAACGGTATATGTGTTCAGCCTTGCTTTGATTGCCTTTTTTCTTGCTTCAGATAAAGAACGAACGGAAGGGAAAGAAACGCAGATTGTGTTGAATAGGTCAACGATTTGCCGATAATCAAATTTCTTCTGCGGAGCGGGGAACGATTCGTCTAACGAATCGTTGGGCGTATCGTGGTACGATACATCATTATCATTCTCATTCTCATTATCATTTTGTTTTTCATTTGAATAAGAAAGAAGCCCGTTTTTTTCTTCGTATTCGGCAATAATGTTTTTAACCGTTTCGTTAAGCCCTTCATTGCCTTTTATGTGCGAAAAAACTTTCGCAAGCAAATCGCGGTTTTTAACCTTTTTGGTTTCCTTTATCAAGCAATCACGAACCGGCGCGCCGCCCTTGATTATGGAATGCCGCAAGAAATTTTTTATCGCAATTTCGTTTGTTTCGGGTGAATAGATTATTATTTTATATTTGTTTTCAAATCGTTCTATTAGCACCCGAACAGCATCTACCGAATAACCGAGCTGAAAAGCCGTTTGCTTTATGCTGATTTCGTAAATGCCAAGCTGCGTTGAAAATGGATTTGTCAGAAGGTAAAGCATAAAATATTTATCTTCCGGCGAAAATTCGTCAACCTTGCCGTCCGTCCAAAATGCTGTGTCAACGATTCGCTTAATTCCCATTTGCCGCACCCTCTCCCAAGCTGTAACGCTTTATATAGCAAATTTCTTCGTGTCTGTTCTTGACCGCTTCGGTTTTGCTTACGATGTTATAACCCTTGCTTCGTAGGTCGGATATTCGCGATGCCAAACGCATCACGCCCAAATCGCGCAAAGCTTCAAGCTGTGTTATCGAGCCGAATTCTTCTATGTAATCAAGGATTCTTTCGTTTTGGGTAGGTTTGCTATCAACTTTTGCCATTGCCTTCACCTTTCCATATTTATTGGTGTTCCAACCGTGCCAACGCTGCCGCTGCTGTCGGTTGCTTTGAAATATTCATCGGGATAAGGGTACATATAGCGAAACATTAAATGATTCGCTGCATCTACAAGATGCTCTGTGTTGTGGTCTTTCTTGAAAGCTTCGATACACTTTTCAGCCGTTGCAAGAGCATCAACACGCCCGCTTGCGAAGTTATCTCTTGCAGAGCCGTATTTAAAATATGAAACTTCAACTCTATATTTGCGTTCTTTGTCAAACTGTTCGCTGTATTCGGATTTTTGCATATTAAACCTCTTTCGTAGTTTGTCCCGCTTCCCATTCTCGATAAAGATTCATCCAATCTTCAAGCTCCATCGTTACAAGAATTTCAGCGTGATTCTTTTTGTGGAACACGGCAGGAAGGCGATTTTCGCCCCCTGCTTCTGCATCCCTTTTTGCTTGTGCCATCCATTCATAAAGGCGCATCGCTTCTGCGTGTTTCGCTTCAATGTGAATACCCGATAGACCTACAACATCGGAAGCATCGCCGGTGTTTCCACAATATTGCGCCGTTCGCCGTGCTTCGTAGCCGTATTCACGGAATTTTGAAGCGAGAAGCCGTTCAAATCGTGCGCCCTTCTGTTTGCTGTTTATAGCCATATTTTCACCGCCCATATCTTTTGTAATCTTCAAACGTTTCGCATTTTGCAAAGATGATTCTGTTATTAACCCACCTTTGCAGTTTTCGCAATTCGTGTCCTTTGGGAATGCTTTCTTTGTTATAGAGCATTACATAAGGTGAAAAGCCGAGATAACGCAGATAATAAATCCGTTCAAGGTCTTGTTCAATGCTTGTATTGAAATTGCACAGTACATACACGCCAAGTTTTCGATAATCAATCCCGGTTATCATTTTGAACATTTTAAATTTCGGCAGTATCTTGTCTTTATCTTCGTATCGATCCCACGCGAAGTGCAGATTTTTCACCTTTATCCGTTTAAGCATATCGGCTTTTTCCGCTGTCATTAAACGGATATCAAGCCCTTGATTGAAGTCAACCCACGCTTTGCTGTCGATTAATTGTTGCAAAAGGTCTTTCCATTGCCTGCAAGCAAGTATGTTCGCATCACAAAGTACAATGTTTTTCTGCCCTCTCCAAAATTCCGATAAATCAGCAACCTTGTATGTCCTTCGCCCTTCCTTCAGTTCAACGTGGCAATGTTCACACCCGCGCGGACAACCTCTTGTCAAAAATCCGTAGGCGGTATCGGTAATACCATAAAGCGAATAATCGGGGTAAATGTGTTCGATCTCATACGGAAGGTCGATGTCTTTGCTTTTATCAAACACTTCTTTTCCGTCAACAAGGCTGATGCAATATCCCGAACCGCCTTTGATTATCTCGTCAGCATCTATGCAATATTCAAAATCGGGCGTAAAGCTGAACACCTTTGACATATAAACCTTGTCCATATGCCCCGAAAACATCGGATCGTACCACTCTACAGAATCGCCTTGCGCTTTATGCCAAGCGGATATTTTCATTAAGGGAATGTTCGGGTAATTATGACCATCAACATCAATAAGTCCGATTTTCATTTGAATCACCGTCCTATAAACATTTTTCAAAAATGCTTTCTGCAAGCCTTTCGACCTTTTCTTTATGGATGCGCTCGACTTCATCGCGGCAGCCGTGAATGATTATTAATTGTTCAACGCCTATAAGCACATCGGCAATTTCTTCGGGAATGTTTGAAGCTCTGCCCCTGCGTTTATGCATAATGGCTGTTGTCAGCTCGGACATTTCTTCAATCGCTATATCTTCCTGTGCGCTATCGCCGTATACCTTGATTGCCGTTTCAAGTATCTTCTTTTCTTCCATTGCTGACACCTATACTTACCAAGAAGATAAACCTTCATTTAACTCAAGGGCATCGCAGACAAGCGTAACCGCTGCACCATAAGTCCATCCCGAACCGCTTGAGCTGTATGTATTAAGTTTCGCCATAGGTTTATATTCACCGAAGAAAGTTACCTTGCAGCTTTCTCCGTTACCGTCCTCATCTACCAACATCTCGATATCGGTAATAATTGGATTTCGTTTTAATTCTTCGCCGCTGATAAACAATTCGGTTACAATGTCGTTATATCCGCAACAATCTCCTTCATCTTCTTCGATTTGCAAGATGTAGGATTTCTCGCCTTTTTTGACAACGATCTTTTGTTCATCAATGGATACTAATTGATATCCTTTTAATTCTGCAATTCTCATTGTGTCCCCCTTTTCTTTAGAACGGCAATTCATCATCGTTGCTTAATTCTTCATAACCGCTTGTATCGCTATATGCAGGCGCGGACGGTGCAGCTTGTTCGGATGCGTTATCGTTCTTGCCACCGACAAAAGAAACCTCATCTGCGATAACCTCTGTTGCATATCTCTTATTGCCCTCTGAATCCGTCCAAGAGCGATTTTGAAGCGCACCTGATACCAATATCGGCTTGCCCTTTGCAAAGTATTTACAAACGAATTCTGCCGTGTTACGCCACGCTACAATGTCGATGAAATCTGTTTCACCGTTCTTTGCGAATCGTCTGCCGACAGCGATGCGGAATCGTGTTACGTTTACGCCGCTTGTGGTCGCTTTGAGTTCAGGATCGCTTACCAAATTACCTACAAGAATACATTTATTGAATGCCATTTTTTAATACTCCTTTATAAATAAGATTTTCCAAATATCGAACGGAAGTCATTCTCACTCCATCCGTAATGCGCCATTGCGATTTTCTGTGCTTTTGCTTGCAATGCTAATCTGTTCTTTTTGTTATGGTGAACGCCGTTAGGCGGTTCGTTGTGGCAAAAGTGACATAGATTGACTTTAATGCCGTACTTTTCGCTATTCTTACGATTTATTCCACCAAAGACTTGCTAATGATGGCATTCCAACCAACGAACGCTACCGCATATGTAACAACGCTTTTCTTCGCTGATGATTGATTTTGCCATTACCGCATCACCGTCCTTCCCACAAAGCTAACATCTGCGCTATTTCGTTCGGTGTCTTCGTTTCGATGCCTACAGCCTTGCAATCTTGCACAACGTGATCGATAAGACGTGTCATCTGCGCGCTATCATAGGTGCTGCTGCCGTAATAAAGAACAACGTTTGTACAGCCTTCTATCTTGCTTGGGAATGTTTCGGTCTGATATCCCAAACCGCTTTGCTCCCAAACCTCGCATAGCTTTTTTGCCGCAGAATCTTTAACACACACAATTTCGGAAACTCCTGCAATGTTTCTTATTGCGTTTTTGTAAACATCCTCTTTTGTAGTGTTAAGTTTTTCTGCGAGCTTGTCTGCTAACACAAAGAAATAAGCATTCGCATCAAGACTACGCTTTGCTCTATACGGCTTCATTTCAAAGGACAGCTTTTCTGCCGCCGACAATTCGTCTAAACCTTGTATAAGCGTGTTCTTTTCGTTGATCGTGAGAGTCACTTGCGCTTTACCGTCAAGACCAAGGGAAACATCTTTAATCGTGCCGGTTACTTTCATTGTGCATCTGCCTTTTCTTCTGTATAAACAAACGCTCTTGCAGCTTTGGCATCGCCCGTTTCGCGGTATATTCTGTCATTGCGGATCGCAAGTCCTACGATGCGTTTGTTCTCGATCTTAATCTTTTCAACGGAGAAGGTATCGTAGCATTGACCTTTTTCGTTGACCTTGTACTTGCCCTCGTTTACCCATATGAAGGGTGAGGTATAAAGCTCTCTACCGATGCCCCAATTAAAGCAAGCTCTCTTGAAGCTGTCGGATGCTTCGCCCTTTTGTGCTTCGGTGTTGGATTCAGTACCGCAATCGGCTTTCCATACCCATTCCGGCAATGAAAAAGGTGAAGCGTCTGACTCACTATGCGTCAATGCTGCAGGAACAAAAATCTTACCCGCTTTGATACCGACTCGGCAGAACATATTGCCCTTGACTTCGTAATGCTCTCTCTGCCAATTCTCTGCGCCGACAGTTTCATCGAGGATGTTCATATCCACTCTTGCGTTCTTATAGAGCAGAAGGACGAGTCCGTTCTTCTTTACGCTCTGTACACGTACTTCTATATCGTCTTTTGTTAAATCACGAAAATTCATTTCTTTTTCTCCTAACGTATCTGTAGGTTTTGTTTTGTTTCGATGTATGCGCCGTCTATGGTCGCGCCGTCCTTGATTGCTTTCTTAATAGCGGTCTTATCAGGCGTGTAGGATACCTTCTCGTTAAAGTATTTTCTGTCAAGGATTTCCTCGTTGACCACCACCGATTCGCTCTTACGGAACGAGATGCAAACCTTGCTCGTTTCGATGCCGTTTTCGTTTGCAGCCACCATAGAATTAGTAAGATAATTCTTAAGACTCTCTATGCGCTTTTCCTTTGCCTTACGGCGTTCTGCAAGGGCGTTTTCTTCGTTCTTTAAGGAAAGTGTAAGGGCTTCAAGATTCTTCACGTACAGCGCGATATTTTCGATTTTAGCGGTGCGGTCGAATTCAAGCTCTTCTAACCTTGCGCTAACCTCTTCTGCGGAATCGATTATCTCGCCCGTTTCTTCGTCTACGATGAAGCCGCGCTCGATGATTTCAAGGATTTTATTGTCAATGTTGTAAAGTGTCATACCTTGCTTTCCTCCAAACTAATCTGATCCGCAATTTCTTCAAGTGTCGAACCGAAATCTCTGCCGATGTAGTGATAAAGGCGTTTAGTGCCTACGTGCGTTCCGTTAACCTTGCGGAATCTGACAAAGTCAACCTCGTTGGTGCATCCGGTGTACTCAAAGTTATATGTGACCCCTTGCGGAGCTTTCGCTTGTAACTTGATGACTCTCAACAAAAGCCACGCTATCTTTAATCGTGTTATGAAATTCATCTTGCCCTCCTTAACTTTGCGAGGAACAAGCAAATACCGAATGTCGCAAGTCCCGACAAGCCGATCATAAAGGTTTCGCCCGATGTAAATACGGTGCCGTCATTTTCGCCGCAAGACCAAATGGCTACCAAGAGTCCCAAGAATGCGGTAAGGTTTAATATCTTTTTCATCTTATTTCTCCTCTTCATCGTCTTGATACATCGCATCAAGCATTTCGTAAGTGATGCCTGCTTCCATAAGTGCCTTGCCTTTTTTCTCAAGGTCGCGAAGCTGATACAAACGCTGTCTGCGCCTATATTTAAGCCGTGCCTCTCGTCTTGCCAATGCAACCGCCTCGGATGCGTTAAGTCTTTCAATTTCCTGCTCTACCTCTTCATCGGTGAGCCAATTCTTCGGGGTTTTAGCCATTTTCTTTCTCCTTTTAATTAAATAATCGAGTCGAGGTCTTCGGGGGAGAGGTCTAACAACACCTTCAACGCACGAAGCTCTCCAAGTGTTAGGTTTTCGGGTGTCTGCATACGATTGCTCATCGTCTGCGGTGTAACGTGGATCGCTTCAGCAACGTGCTTTTGACGTATCTTCTTCTCACGTCCTGCGTTCGCAATTATTAAACGGAAGCGATCATCCTTCGCTTTTCTTATAGCGTGTGGTGAATTGGGGAATGCTCTTGCCATTTTGTTCCTCCTTTAGGTGTCCTAAAAGACACTTATTTCGCAAAAAAAATATCGACAGGGGAATCCAATTCAAGCAAGTCAATGATAGCCTGAATCTCACTTTGCGTAAATTCGGAAACACCGTTGCATTTCCTATGAAATGCAGACCTTGAAATGCCGATTTTTTCACACAATTCGCCTTGCGTTATTCCGCGTTTGCTCATCTCGTAAATCAGTAAAGCTTTGTTCATATTTAACTCCTTTTTGTGTTGATGTGTCGTACAGGACACTTGCATAATATCACACAAAAAAACATTTGTCAATAGTTTTTTTGTCTTTTGCGAAACTTTTTTTGCAAAATGTACGAAAAGTGTTGCAAATACGACACTTTTGTGATATAATCAATTTACAAAATAAAAATTGTAGGTGTAGTTATGGCTCAACACAACATATCTCAAACTATACACGACCTTCGCATTGCGCGTGGTATGACATTGGAACAAGTTGCTTCCATCGTCGGCGTAGGCAAAAGCACCGTCAGAAAATGGGAAACAGGAATGATAGCTAATATGAAGCGCGACAAGATAGCCGCGCTTGCTGTGGCATTAGGTACAACACCTGCCGTGCTTATGGGATGGAAAGAAAATGATATCTCCCCCGAAAAGATAGCACTCTCCGAGGGAGAAAAGATACTCCTTGAATTGTTCAGGAAGATTCCCGAAGAGAAGCAGGCTCTTGTTCTCCAAATGATTCAAGTTGCTTTAGGCAATCAAGAATAATCTTAACCGCCAAAGACAATGCTTGTTCGGGGTTTTCGTGATTACGGATCATTTCGATAAGTTTAATTTCATTGGCGGTCATTGGTATTCTCCCTTCGTTTTGTTTCCTTGTGGAAATTATATGTTATCGTTTATGTAAATTCAATACCCAAGTTTATCAAGAAAGTAGGACATTTTTATGTGGTTAGATAACCTCAAAGAGCTTAAAAAAGAGAAAGGTATGTCGGTCAAGCAGATCGCGGAAGCAACCAATTTGCCCGAACGTACTGTCGTCCGTATCTTTTCGGGGGACACGGATAACCCGTATGTAGATACGCTTCACCGAATCGTTACCGCGCTTGACGGTTCACTCGATTGCATCCTTGCCGATACAAAGGTCGTTGTCGGCAGCGCAGACCTTAAAGAGCTTCAAGACGAAAACAATAAATTAAAAGAAGAATTGGAACGCATCATTGCCGAAAACGCGCTGTTGTCCGCAGAGGTCGCTACGCTCAACAATTCAAACTGCGCCCTCTCTTCTGAAAATGATATGCTTCGCTTAAAGCTTGAGCATAAGGAGGAGCTTCTTGCTCTCCACAATTATTACAACAAGATTCGTGCTTGACTTTATAATAGCACGAACATAGTACAATAAAACGGACAATGCGAACATTCGTTTGGTTTTGGAGGATATTCAAGACTAAACGGTAGTTTGCAATCATATAGGTGTCGATATGGACAACGGGGCTATTGTCGTTATTATACTCGCCGCAATGATAACGCTTGCGATATTGATTTATAAATGTTATCAATCATCTCACTCTATCAAAGAAAAGCAAAAAGAACTTAATGACCAATCTTTTGCGCTTTTTGAAGAAAAACGCACGTTAGAAGAATCTTTGAAAAAATTAGAAAGCCTGTACGGAGTAAGTGATCAAAAATATTCATATAAACATGCGCCATTGAAAGAGCGCATCGATCGTTTTAATGAATGGGCAAACTCCTATGCACAACGAGAACACAATTTGTGGAAAAACATAGAAATATTCAAGCAGCGAATCAACAAAAAAGCCGAACTGTATAGGAATCTTGACAGCATCAGAGAAAAAGGATTAGATTTCATTTGCGTTTACGATAGTTTAGACGATCAAGAACAGGAAGCAATTGCGCGCTTGTCTGAACTTCGCGGCGAAGAAGAGCGAGCGTCAAAAAGAGCAAATGAATTAATTCAATCGGCAAAACAGACACTAAATGAATCAGAATCCCGGGCAAGCGATATTGTTTCAAATGCCAAATCGCAAGCAAGCAATATCGTTTCAAATGCCGAATTACAAGCAAGCAATATAATTTCAAATGCCAGGTCGCAAGCGAACGAAATCGTTTCGCACGCCCGCTTACAAGCGCAAGCAAGCAATATAATTTCAAATGCCAAAATGCAAGCGAACGAAATCGTTTCAGCAGCAGACGCTTACGTGAAAAAGATTCAGAAGAAACATGAAGAACTTATCGAACTGCAGTCAAGCATTTTCGCTCTTCCTTATTTGGCAGGAATACGTGCGGATTTCGAAACGCAAAGCATCGAATTACTCGCGGATTCACTTGATTGGGGAAAATCGGTTGCACGCGCCGAAAAAGTAGCGTCTATTCGTCAAATAAGAGCCGAATCGAGAGCAATAGCCGAACGACATATTCAAGCTAAATATCAGTTGGAATATTTATTGGCGATGTTTCCCGCCCTTGAAGATGTTCTCGACACAGAATATGGAGAACTGCCGTCTTTAGATCTTTCGGATGCCTCTGATTATGATAGAACAAAAGATTGGTTGTCGCGCGAAGAATACAAAAACTTAAACACGACAGAAAAAAATCAGCTTGCGCTCGATCGTTACCGCGAATCAAAAAGAAAAAGCAAATGGCAGATAGGGCGCGATTATGAGTTGTTTGTGGGGTATGAACTTTCGCAGAACGGTTATTCTGTCGATTATTTCGGATCTTATATGGGCTTGGAAGATCTTGGGCGAGATCTCGTTGCAAAGAAAAACAAGAAAACAATAATAGTTCAATGTAAATATTGGAGCGCTCAAAAGCAAATTCACGAAAAGCACGTTTTACAGTTATACGGAACATTAGTTTCTTATTGTATAGAGCACAAAAACGACTTGAAAGATACAGTCGGCGTTCTCATAACAAACATAACGTTATCGGATACCGCAAAACGCATGGCGCATTATCTGGGAATTGAATGTATAGAAAATCATTCGATAGGCGACTACCCTTGTATCAAATGCAATATCGGAAAAGATGAAAATGGAGAAAGGACCTTTATTTATCATCTGCCGTTTGACCAACAATATGACCATACAAAAATAGAAGCGGCGGGCGAATTTTTTGCACTGACTGTTGCCGAAGCAGAAGCTGCAGGGTTCAGACGCGCGTTTAAA
>ERZ808032.7-NODE-7-length-37135-cov-10.392277_pt1 | contig 37135 bp, 61 predicted proteins | sample MGYA00380187_ERZ808032 | MGnify/ENA primary metagenome ERZ808032 (study PRJEB31490, sample SAMN06133378) | cow dung metagenome | isolation source: M10 | host: cow | place: China: Chengdu | collected 2015-05 ...
GCCAACAGCTAATGATGAGATGAAAGGAAGAGTTGTATTCAATACAACTGATGCTCGATTCTATTATTGCACAGGTTCTGATTGGGTAAAGATTGCAACAGTGAATGAATTGCAGGCTCTTGCTACAGGAAGTGCTGTAACCATTGAGAAAAATGGCAATAGCTACACAATCAAACAAGGTGGTGTTGCGATAGCTCCTACTATCGACTTACCAAAAGATATGGTTGTTGAATCAGGTAGCATTGTTGGTGGTACTTGGAGTGGTAACGCATTTACTCCGGGAACAGGTTCAGGTAAAGCGTTGGCATTGGTTATTGCTAATGGTGGCGGTACAGTGTATATCAATGTGGCTGACTTGGTAGATGCTTATACAGGAGGTTCTTCTTCTACAATTACAGTATCAATATCAGGAACAAACCAAATAACTGCTTCAATCGTAGCAGGAAGTATCACTGAATCATTGATGAATGCAGAATTCGTTACTGCTTTGAAATCTGCTACTATCACTGCTCCGACAGCTTCAACTACTCAAGCAACTGCAGGAACAAAAACAATATCTGCTTTGTTCCAAACTATCGTGAACAATATCAAGTCGTTGTTCGATTCAATGAACAACAAAGTTGATAAAGTTTCAGGTAAAGGTCTTTCAACAAACGACTTTACTAACGACGAAAAGAACAAATTGGCGAACTTATCTCCGGTGTATGTTTACCAAGCTTCTTTGGAGGGTATGAGTGGGTCAATAGAACCCGATGTTCACGGACTTAAAGGTGAAACATTACCAATCATCGAAGTGTACAAGAATGGAACAATGGTTGTTATCACTACTTCTTGGACTGCTTCAGGACAAATTGAATGGGCAAGCAATGTTCGATTCTCTGCTTCTGATAATGTGAAACTTGTGGCTATTCAAAGAGGATAGTCCTAAAACACTTGATTTCGGAGGGACTGAACCCCCTCCGGAGTCCTAATTAGATACAAATTTATATAATATGAGTAGTAATATTCATGATTTATTCGGGGATATAAATCTGCACGGTGGAACTATCAGCGAAGCAGGATTTGAAGTCGTCGAATCCTTGCCAACCTCAAATCTGTTTGAGGGAAGAACTGTTGTTTTTAATCATTTGCAGTATTGTTTTCTCAATAATCAGTGGGTTGTATTATCTCCTTTGGTAGAATTAACCTATAACGAGTTGAAAGCATTGAAAGATAAAGGAAATCTGATACCCGGACAAAAATATGCTATTATAGACTATGTTACTCACGTCTATACTCAGCAGTACGGCGACGGTTCTATCAATCCTAACGTATATAGTTGTAGGTCTGCAGGAAATCCTTATGATATAATCGTTACTGCTTTAAGTTCTTCGGAATTATCAGAAAATGCTTCTGCGAGAAAGCGAAAAAATGATAAGTATTTCGAAAAATGCAATCTCAATGCTTGGAAACTAAAATATAGCTTAGATAATTCTATTGCTTCTTGGGGTTATGGAGGTAAAGGAGTTGTTTATTATATGGAAGATGAACACGGAAATTCGGCTTATTACGACTTTAAGAACATACAATATCAAGTAAAAAAACACTCATTCCTCAAATCCAATATATGGTACTATACCTTTTCGCAGTATTATACAAATGCAGACCTATCATTAACCTCAAATTATTGCCGAAACAATAAAATCGGTGTTTGCTCCAAAGGTTATGATTCCGAGTATAGTGAACGTCTTACATATTATTTACCTTGCAATATAATTACATCACTCAGTGTGTATAATCCGATACAGGCTGCAATAATTGAGAACAATGTTTTCGGTAATAATGCAACAGTCAATGTTATTCAATATCCTTGTGCAAGTAATACGATTAGTTCGTTTTGTATGAATAATCAGATTATCAATACAAAGAGTACAATAATCGATAACAAACTGATAATGAATTACGATTTCTTTCTTGGGGTATTCGTTTCGGATTTAGTAATTACGTCAAGAAAATATAAAAATATAACATTGAATTCAGAAAATAACACTCTTCAGGCACCTATGTATGAAGAATATAGTATATAAATAGAAACAAGATAAAAATATGAGTAATTTTTATATAAACTATTTAAGAAAAAACAGAATTGAACTTCCTGACTACGTAAAAGAAGAATTACGAGAGAAGTCAAAACATCGCTCTTATATAGTAGGTACTTACAGTAAAGGTACTGAAAAACACTCAAAGCTGTTAAGCCATTTAAGGGCAAATACAGAGTGTGCGTTAAAGAATTAAATGAGAAAATAAAGATAAAGAATATGAAAGCAGTAAAAGAACTAATCATTACCGAACTCAAGAAAAAAGGAGTCGATTTCAAGAAAGATTATTACAGTTTGAATTATTTTCTAAAAGAAGAACTTAGAAGCTACGCTAAGCAAATTAAATATAAATGTCCCGATAACGGCAAAGGATTAGTATATAATTTCTATATGTCATTGAAAAGGTTGGCGAACAAAAAAAAATAGTAAGATGAAAAAGTTCTATACAACTTCGAATGCTACTGTAATGTTCGATATCGTTGCTGGTTCTCGTCCTGTTCTATAATCGGCGAATTGAATCGACTCCTCTCGTTAACTAAAACGACTCCAAACCTATAATCAAAACGGCTCCAAATACAACCAAAACGACTCCAAAAAAGTAATATCTTTTCTACCAGGCGTAGAAAAAGAAACAGAGGCGATAGAACTGAATCTATCGTCTCTTGCTTTTATCACTCAAACAGCTCCTGCTGTCTGCCTTCCTCCTTATAGTTCCACGTCAGCACCTCAGTCTTAACGCCAGCACCAAAGCCAGCCGACTTATTCATCTCTATCTTCTCGCAGTTCCATCCATACTTCTCTACATACCTATCAAGCACCTCAGAAGGATAAGAGCTTAAAACAAACTTACCCTTAACAGCCGACAAACAATCCAATAACGCAATAAAGTCTTCCTCGGAATATCCGTCATAATGCCCACATTCAGAATTAAAATAAGGCGGATCACAGTAATGTAACACATCCTCACCATCAACTGCCTCTATCACCTTCACAGCATCTCTGCAGAATATCGAAGTCCTCTGTAACCTACGAGCATACATCTCGCAATTCATATCACCAACCGACGACATATTCCTATCCTTACTCATTACCCAATTATTACCAAGAATAGAGAATATCGACTGCTTACTTAGACAAAATATAGCAGCTGCTCTTTCTAACTCGTCAAACTCCGAAGGATTGTCGTACACAAACTTATAATGCCTATGCAATTCCTCACTATGCAACATCTCATCAATCTTCTTCTGCAAGTCGTTAGGTCTATTCTTCAACACCCTGTAGAAGTTTACCATCATACCGTTAATATCATTGATAAACTCCACCTCTGCAGGTCTTTTGGCGAAAAACACAGCCCCTCCCCCAAAGAACGGCTCGCAATAAACTCTATGTTTAGGAAACATTCTCAATACCTTAGGAGCGAGCTGTTGTTTCCCACCCCAATAAGTTATAGGTGTTTTCACTCTTCAACCTCCATTTTATTACACATATACCACCAAATCTTTCCAACTTTATCCGAAAAGTCGCTATCCTTAAACCAAAAAGCCACAGCCAACTTAACTATCTCATCGTCTTCTTCTACGCATGCCAAATCATGCCAAAACGCATTCAACGCCACATAAACGTCATACTCATTATTAGGAGCAGAGATACCATTACTCTGCATCACCTCTTTTGCCTGAGCCATGCTCCAATGCTCACCCTCAACACGTCTTCCTTGTTTATCGATATGCCACATCTTACTAACGTCATACCTTGCAAAGTCCTCATCATAATGACCACCTGACATCAAGCCTTGTTGCTTGCGAACGAACCACCAATACTTTTTAGGACAAACCTCTTTCATTTCCTCCAAGAGTTCTGCCACCATATCCACGCTCTTATTCATAATCTCTTCCGAGCCACTTTTCCAATTCTTCTTTATAATCTCCTTATACATAACTACACGCTTAAATTACTATTCAACAAATCCTTTAATCTTCTCATATCCTCAACCGAAAAAGTATAACGTTCCAAGAACGTAACGCTACCCTTCTTCTCAGCCTCTGCAAGCATCGCATCCACCACGCTATGAGCATACACAGGAATAGCCTCATCACTCAAACCAAGAGCCTCTACACCCTTATTCAACATAGGAGCAACCGCCATATTCACAACAGGCAAGGCCAAGAAAGACAAATCATTCCACAAACGATAATCAGCCGACACCGGAAAATACTTCTTAATCCAACTATCAGCCACATTCAACCTATCTCCAATAAGCGTACCAGCCACGTCATCAATCATAGGCTTAGCCCACTCTATCAAAACACTACTTAATATCTCTACATTCTTCATTTCTCTCGCTTTTTTCTTAAAAATACGGCGGTCGTTAAACCGCCGTTAACCATACTTTAATCAAGTTTTAACCAGCCTTTAATCTAAGCACCAGCTGTTGTTGTAGGTGTTGTTGCAGGAGTAATAGTTACATTCCCCCAACCGGGACAAACAGCAGTATTAGGCACTACTAACTTGGTTAAGCCAAATAACTGTGCCACTTGACCCTGCAAACATTGAAGCGTTGCAGTGTTTACCCCATTGTATACAGCTTGTTCTCTGTTAATATCAGCCTGAGCATCCTTATTCGCTCTCACCTCCATTGCAACCTCCTTAATCATTCCAGCCAATGCAGTATATACATCAACTATCTTCTGATCAGTGTACTTATCAGCCTGCAACAATGCAATTTCTGCATCCTTGGTTGCTAACAGGTTCATCATATTAGCCTCATATCTGCTCACCGGCATATCTTCGGAGTTACAACATCTGTTGCCACCACCTAAACCTCCAAGCAGATTGCTGAGCCAACCATTACCAAACAATGCACCTGCTGCACCAACAGAACCAAGCACTGTATTCAAGTTTCCTTGTCCTTGCGAAGTTACCTTCTTGTCATTTATTACCATATCACTTTTATTTTTTCGCCATCTAACCGCTTCAGGCATTGCGTTGTGATCACGATGCAAAAATACAATCACAACAAACCGTCAAACAAGGGATTTGCACGCAGTTCACGCACAACTTCCGAATACCACACAACCAACATACGACAGCACTTCTTCCGAGCCTCAAAACCATTGATATGGCTAACCACACAAGACTTCTTCCAGCCAGTAATCTCAACAATTCTCCCTCGAGAACACCCACATCTAAACAACACATTCACCACCAAACACCTCGCCATAACACTCTCTTCATCATTCCTTACTCTCCAATCCCCTCTCGGCTCAACCACTTTTTCTACTACCTCAAAAACACTTTTCGACAAATTTTCTTTACCTATCATAAAACAAAACACCCATTACATTGTTACCTTATCGATAACAACATAATGAGTGTTATTTTAATTGGTTTTTGAGCTGTCGGCATTCCCTGCACCGACAGCTTTCTTTTTCTCTCGGGTTAGGCTACTTTCCCACCGAAATACATCTCAGCCTCAGCCTTTCTTCTTCTTACCAAGCCCTTACTCTTCATGCCTCCAGCATATACCCACTTAGCGAACTCCTTCGCAATAGCTTTATCCTCACTATCAGCCTTCACGAGTCTGCACAATGTAGATTGCTGAAACGCTTTCAACCCGATATTAAAAGCTAACGAAACCAAAGCATCAATCTTATTCTCTCTCATTCCATTAGCCGAAACCCCAAGAATATTTCTGACGCCTGTCTCGAACTTAGCCAAATCCGAAGCCAATAACCTCTCAGCCTCCTCCTCACTAATCTTCTTACCCTCATACACACCCTGCGTATGACCATAGCCGATAGTCCACACACCGGCTTGACACTTATAAGCCTCCAGCCTGCAACCCTCGAAGCTCTTAATCAATTCAATTCCTTCCTTTGTCATATTACTTTCTTTTATTCTCCAGCAATCAACTGGCTCATCGTCTTCATCTCATTATTTTTCGCGAAGACAAAACTATTATAACTCTGTATCTCGACCGTCTTCAGGCTCTTACCGTCGCCAGTTAGTTCTACTATGCCCCCTACGGCCGCCATGATGTATAGAAAGCAAGGAGTGCCATTCCCATAAACATGCACGCCATAAGCGATACCACCTACGACTCCAGACATTGCATTAAATTGGCAATTTACAAATCCCGCGGCACCGCCAGAGACTTCTTGGGGCCGTATGAATACCATGCTACCCCCGAACTTGCAGCCAACCACAGCCTCGTTATTAAATGAGAGCGGCTCTTGCTTTGCCAAAGTGCCATCGTCCTGAGTCATAAAATAGACGCACTCCAAGTCAAATGGGATATTATTATATGTATTGTTTTTCTCATCCTCAAGCGAATATATATCAAGCCAGTTCTTTGGATGATATGACGTATAATCAACAGTAATTGGTATTCTCATTACTTTATTAACAGCAGTGTCCCCAGAGAATTCATACCATTCTAAATCTACCGACACGTCATGGCCCTCAGAATCCTCCATGACGCCGTTTGGTTGCGATACGCATTGTAATATGCTATAATCTTTATCACCACGCAGAAAAAAGGCTGAACCATTCTTAGACACCAAATAGTCTATCCACCCAGCCTGGGAATTCCTATAATGCGTTACGCAATACTCCTCTTCATTTGGTTCGATATATGCGTCTAACCACCGCTTTTCTTGTATATTATCCTTTACAAGTTTCGCCGGGTCTATATCAACTTCTACCCATGAGTAATCCTCTGCGTGATTACCAATCGGTAGTCCTACCTCTACAGGATCTGACGTCGTCCCGCTGACATAATAGCCACAAGTGGCATAAAGATAGCCGCCTACAACTTCCGAGAAAAGTTCTACGAACAGTTTCTCTTTATCAAAAATCAGGATCTCATAGTATTCCCCAAACTCAGTCCACGTCCCATCGTCTAATTTCCAACGAAAATACACAGTCCTTACAACATGCGACGTCAAATCAACATCTGTTCTAAACAAATGAGACGGCTTTATTCGAATAATACGGTCTTGTGGATTAGCGGCTCTGTTAGCGAGCTTCACTCTACCCACATGACTATCATGCCTCGAAACCAGCATGGCGTCTGGCAGGAGATGACTCTCGTCTTTCGCCTCAACGACCAACTCCCTCGGCTTATTTTTGTTCCCGTTTGTAACAAAAAGGCCTCTTGTAACCTGCTGTGCATTGCCGCCATAATTATAATAATCCACAATCTTATACTTCTGCCCCGGAACGAGTTTATCTGCTGCCATCAGCAAGTCTAATTCCTTATACGTCAAAGAAACATAGGTTGAGTCACCTTTCTCGCCCTTTTCGCCTTGCGGGCCTCTCTCGCCTTGTGGGCCTCTCTCACCTTGTGGGCCTCTCTCACCTTGCGGGCCTCTCTCGCCTTGCGGGCCTTGCTCTCCTGGCCTTCCTACCGAGAAATCAAGCTCAATTCTTGCATTTTCGTTTTCCATGACTACACCTTCTCTATTTTCCATATCTAAACACACTTTCTTTGATTAGCACTACATTTTTAGCGACAGCTATTCTCACTCTCTCGCCTTCAACCTTCATCTCGACATCGTACATGCCGGCTGGCATACTCGCAGTATCCTCAGCCAAAACAACACATTCGTAAACGCCGGGCTCTAACTGCTTACAATCCTCTTTTTTCACAACCTTACAGCAACAACACTTTGTGAATGCCACCGTAAAATCATAATTATCAAGATTCAAATTCTCATTACCTCTCAGTCTAAGCACAAGGTCTTCCCCTTGATAAACTTCTATTTTCTCCATAATTAAGCCCCCATTAAACACCATTTAATCAACCCGGCAACAGCACCTCCGACAGCTGTAAGGCTAAAATCCACCCAATCGAACTTTCCACCCCAAGCCTTATCCTTGTACTCCATAGCAGCACCGACAACAGCCGACACCATCACCGCATCGATAACATTAACCATAGCAGCACCAATCACAGCACCGCCAACCAAATGCTTCCAACGATTCGAAGCCTTTAACCATTCAATCATATCCTTTTCTTTTTTTTAACCTACAAGTACTCGTTGTCTTGTTGTCTCTCTGTCTCGTTGTCTCGTTCTCTCGTTGTCTGCTCAACTTCTCCCGTGCAGAACTCAGCCCCCGAAGCCTCAATTCTGCTCCTCATAGCATTCCTTACATCCGGCACCACCAGCTCCATGGACGACTCTGCCACGAAATCCACACCCAAACCATTCAGCTCAGCAATCTCGACAACTCTATCCACATCACCGCAGAACTGCAACGCCACATCCGGCAAACTCTGCCCGCTCACAACCTCTACTATCATAACTCGACACGTTCCAATAGTCCGACACCACCGCTAAGGTCGACAGTACCTCGTTCGTTCGTCGAGATCTGCGGCAAGAACTGCAATTCACTGAGAGCACATTCATTCTCTCCTCTTACCGTATCGGCTTGAACAGCCTTATGCACATACACATCTTTCACGAGCCCATCTCCATACACCGGCGATGGCGAAACAACCTTGCTGACCGGAGAGATAAACGTACCTTTCAAGAAGGCATTCCAGCTGTCGAACCCACCATTGCTCTGTATCTTCGGGCACTCCACCACCAAGCCATTCCACAGCAAGGTTGCAGGTCCGAACGAATACTGCTTGAACGTATTATTCCTTTCGGTAGAAACAATACCAAGCACTATCGGCTTATCGTCACTCAAACCAGTCAACGACAGCACTAACTTACTCATTGCCTTAGTAATCTGCCTGTCTGCCAACGACAGAAAACTGAAATCCGCAGGCACCACCTGCCTTACAACACCATCTTTCGATTCATCTACTATATTCATATCTTTAACCTTTATACTTTCAACCTTAAACTCGTTATCTCGTTGTCTCTCAATCTCACTCTCTCACCCTCACCACATAGCCTACTCCGGCGAACACATAGCTATCTAACCATTTGCTCACCCTCTCAGCCGTCTGCTCATCCGCCACCTCGACCACGAAGTCTTCACCAACCGAAGTTCTTTCCTGAGGCAGCACCTGCATCTCTTTCAGTTCCGTCCCTGCAAGCCGAATGTATGGCTTCTCCTCGCCGAACAGCACCACATTGCCATCGCTTCCATCTACCAGTTCTGCACCGAAACGTCTTCTCAGCTCCTCAGCCATTACCTGTTGCTGTCCGAGCAACTTCCCGGCATCGAGCAGTTCCTTTGTCGCCTGTTGTCCGGCAGAGATGTCATTCATCAGCCGTCTCAAGAGCTGATTCATGAGGAAAGACAACGACTTCCCTTTTCTCAAGACAAACGGCATCAAGCCGTTCACAAACTTCGTCCATTTATCTATTCGCAACATATCTTCTTATAATGCTGTTATTCTTCACCACCACATTAGCAACATCCGCTACGCCATAGCCGGCTGGCAGCACCTTCTCTCTCTCCACTGCCTCACCGTTCACCTTCATCGTAAGAGCAGCATCCACCACGCCATCAATCGACATCACTTCCTCAATCATCTGAGCCACATACACCGTCGCACCGAAGCTCAAACTTCTGAAGTACTCATTCAGCCTATCCTTCACCGCATCCTTCATCTCATCCTGCAACAGCTCATTGCTATATACCACCTCGCCACTGACCTCAATGCTGTCCGCAGGCAAGCTTATCGCCAACACGTTAATGCCTAACGGCTTAACATTATTCAAATACGATTGAAAGGCTGGCAGTTCATCAGCCGACAAAGGTGAGAGCTCATCATCTGTTCCCTTAGCCACATATACGCTGATACTTCTACCATTCTGCCTCACCATCGCAGCCTTGATGATTTGCTTCGATTCATCGACCGACTCATATCCGACAACTCCATCTGTTACAACCGTCGCATCGCCTTTCTGCCACTTCTTCGCAGTCGCTATCCACCACGCCCAAGTGCCATACCTGCTGCTCTGCCACAGAGCCTCGACCTCTCGCTTCCAGCTCGCGAACAGTTGCGACTTCAACGCAATCATGAACGCAACCACATATAAGATTACAGCTATCACAGTAGTTCTTCCGAACAAGGTAGAGAACTCCTTACCGGCATCATCTCGAGTCAGCCCGAACATACCTCTTCGAGCACACTCGCGAACGAACACCTTTTCAATTTCAATTCTTACTTCTTCTGTCGTCATAGCTCAATATCTATTTCATCATTCACAACTCTAACCTTAGCCTCAATGCCGTTTCTTGCTAAATCCTCCAATATCTGAGGCACCACCTTTCTCATTTCACTTCTCGGCTGAGCCTTACGCTTCTGCATATTCCACCCGCTTAATGGAGCATTCTTCCATTCCCCCTGCTCAGTGTTAGCCAGCAACACACACACCTGTTCTCTCGCATCACCAACCACCAAGTCTCTCTCGCTCACTAAGCAGTCAAAGTTTTCATCCAATAATATATCTTTAATCATAGTTTAATCTCTTTTTAACGCTCAGAGCCACGAGCCTTGAGCTTTGAGTTACGAGCTCATTGCTCACTGCTCATTGCTCACTGCTTACTTCTTGAACTCCTCAACATTAGCATTAACCGATTGAATGGTTGCCGTTAATGGATACCCGCCTGCGTTAGCACCAGGTGCTATGCTATGGCTATGCGACTTATAATCCTCGATAAACTTATTCATTTTCTCGAAGAAATCTTCTCCTTTCCACATCACTTTTTCCGGTTCTGCCACTGCCACCACTACCGGCAACACACCATTCACCCACACTACAGCCACATCAGTGTTCACTTTCGGCACAATCAGCAATCCAAGGTCATTCTTACCTGCCACAGAGAGCCTCACGCCCTCCACCACATCGTCCATTCCCGCAATCTCCACCGAACAAGTCTCCTTCTCCAAGTCTACGCTCACGACTTTGCCTAAGTCAGCCACCGACTGCTTTCCAACTATCTTCTTAATCGCATTCCTTATCTCGCTCATATATCTGCCACCTTTCTTTTCAAGTTCACCTTCTGCCTGTAACCACCTCTGCCAAACTCAACATTCACACCACTCACCTGATACCTTCCTTTCGCATTACCTACCTCTAAGTCTACCACATCCATCTTCTCAATTCTCGGCATCCCGAATGTGTCGAAACTTCCGCTCAAGCCGCTCCATTTCTCTTTCTGCAACTCATTACGAACAGCCTCTTTCAGTTGATCCATGGTCAAGCCATATCTATATATTATTCTTTCTTCTCCGTCGCCTTCGGTATATTCAATCCTCGAGTTATCTTCTTGAATCGACACACCCTTAATCTTCACCCTCACATCTTCCGCTCTTCTATATTCTAAATCGTTACTGATTACATTCTTCTTCTCTGCGAACTTCCCGGCATTATTCCTCATCCCCGGAAAGATTACATACGAGAAGAACGTCGGCACATCATCCACCAGAGCAAAGCAAGAAGTAATGCCGTAGTTCTGCTTCAAATCGCTCAGCAAGCCTGCCACTGTCGTTGCTTCCACCTTCACATTTCCAAGCTTTACTTCGTTATTGTTAATCGAATCATCCCACTTAATCGACATTCCATCCAGCTGATCGATCAGCAACTCAAGCAAGGTAATATTCTGATACATCTTGCGTTTAGCCGATTTATTCTTCAATCTGAACATCTCATCTTCGCAGGTAATCGTCGTCGGCACCTTAGCCGAGACATCTTTCACATAGCCGACAAAACGCAACTTAAGTTCTCTGTTATAGCCCATATACACTCTCACGCTGTCGCCTCTGCGGATTGGAATCTCACCACCAATCCACTGCACAGCCTTCGGCAGTCTGATTGTGCAGGTATCTGTCAAGCTGTCGCCATCGCCTGTAATGCTGATATTCTCAACCCTGTCGAACTTCCACAGCGTGATAGCACTTTCACCTTCTCTCTCAATCTCTACCTTACAATCCAACCTTAGCATATTACTTCAGTATTTCTTCTTCAATAACATAAGCCTCATCACTGACAGCACTAATGCTGAACGTCTGATAGTTATAGCATGGAGTAGGCGGCATCGAGAACGAAGTAACGACTATTCTTGTTACCCCCCAAACCTCATTCAGCGTCTTATTACCGACCTGCAAGCTCTGATTTGCCTGTAAGAGAGACATAAGCTCTGCCACTCTCTCGCGTGGATATTCGTTGCCTTCTCCAAGAAGTGTCACATCTATCGTTATCGCCACATCGCCATTGCTCACCCATTCCTTAATTGTGCCGTTCACGCCATTGATAGCAGTAGATACTATATTCTTCGTTGAGTTACAGTCGATGACCGCATCCAATTCAATGCTGTTAGCGTTGTCAGTCTTCAATATCAAGGTTTCCTCCCTCTCGCTATCCTCGTTCGCCTCTAACGAATAACTATTCTGCTTACCCTTCAGAATATTCATTCCCTTCACCTGCGACATACCGAGTTTTATCCCGACACCCGTCTGAATACCCACCTCAATAGCCGTATCTCTCACCAACGAATCAAAATTAAACTTATAATCTTCTGCCATTTGTTTTTAATTATGTTTAATGTTTAACGTTTAAGGCTTAAAGTCCTTAAACCTTCTACCTTACACTTTCCACCTTAAACAAACATCATATCTCAGCCGTCGCCTCTACCAAAGCCTGCGTTACTATTCTCTTAATCTCAGCCACACCTTCCTTCATATTAACCGTATGCAATTCAATTTTACCAACCAAGTTACCGATGTTCACCACAGCACCACCGCCACGACCACTGCCTCCGCCACTTCCAAGCGTAGTAGCACCACCACCAGCCTTACCGGTTCCGCCTTGCTTCTCTGGTTCTCCGGTTCCAGCAACAACAGTACTATTATTATTGGTACTATTAGTACTATTCAATTCATCAGGAACAACAGGACCTGCAACGCTTCCTTCTTGCATAATAGCATTTCTTTCAGCATCTAAGTCTTGTAATACCTTTTCGTAAGCAGCTATTTTTGCATCAAGATCCTTGTTTTTTTTAGAACTCGCAAATATTGAATATTGCGATACTGCGACATCATATTCTGCTTTTTGGACCTCATTCAAATAACGCTTAATATTCCAACCTGTCACTTTACCTTGTCTGGCAAGATCTTTAAGTGCTGGTGATTTTGAATAAGCAATTTCTTCCAATTCCGCTATTCTCTTAGCCGCGTCATCACTGAAAGCTTTATCTGCTTTATCTTGAATAACATCTTGATACTCCTCTTCTATCTTAGCTCTCTTCTTCTCATATATCGCTAACCGTATCTTCTTATCATACTCTGCATTAGCCTTTTCAAGCTCTTTTCTCAATCCCTTAACACCGTCTTTCTCAAGATTGACGTTCTTCAAGAATTCCGGATATTTGCTTTGCAGTTCTGCAATCCATTTAGTTCTCTCTTCCTCGTTGTCGTTGGCTTTGATAAGGTTCTCGACCAAGTAGTTTAGCTCAACCTTCTCTTTCGCAATTTTCTGTTCAATAGGTATCTTGACAGCCTCATCCATTGAGCTGACCCATTTGCTCATCACACCGACGATACTCTTGGTCGTAGGAGCGAGCCTTTCACCAATTGAGGCTCTGAGCGAGAATACAGCATCCTCGAAGTTCGCAATCTTTCCCTCGGTAGTTTCCGATTGCTTAGCCATTAAGCCGAAGAAGCCTTTGCTCTTCAATATCTCCGGAAGCACTTTCAACATCTCATCAGCCGATGCCACCATTTCGCCACTCGCTTTCACCCCCTTGCCTGTAGCCTTAGCCCAGTCGTCAGTAGTGATAAGCAAGTCTCTGAACATATCAACCGCAATACCTTTCTGACCACTCGCCATCTTACTGTAAGCGTTCATCGCTTGCTCCAATGGCTTACCCGATGCAGCTGCCAAGTCTCCAAGCATCACAAGCGTATCTTCTGAATATCTACCTAAGGCTTGAAGCTTATTTCCGGCTTCAACAACTTCCGTCAGTTCGAATGGAGTAGTCTTTGCTATTCGCATATACTCTTCCATTCTATCTCTCGCGGCACTCTTCGAACCAAGCATGGTCTCAAGAGTAGCATTGTATCTTTCCATCTGACCGTTAGCCTCGATGATCTTCTTCGTCTGGTCCGCGAATGCTCTGCCGACAATCATAACAGAAGCAGCTACCATTCCACCTTTCAGAAACTTGGCGAACGATTTATCCATCTCCTTGAGAGACCTCGTTGCTTTCTTCGCCTTCTTATCTGTCTTATCAAGCTCCGTTCCGACCTTCACAAGCTTGCCTGTGGCAGAATCAACAACCTTAATTACATATACTACATTCTTCGACATGCCAATTCTCTAACTATTTCTTTCACTCTCTCTTTCCTCACGAAGACTGCGTCATTATACACCTCTGCGAGCTCCGTCCAACTCATCCCTGTTACATCAACTCCCAATTCACTCTTAATTACAGCTCGCATCTTCCTCAGTTCTAATGACGCCCTATCTCCTCTGTCTCTTACTTCTCTATCTATCTTCGTGAGGCTTAAAGCTCCACCATTTCTGCATCTACCTTATATAACAAGATTCCAAGGTAGTCGTACAACGCAAGCTTATATTCGTTGCGAGTTTTAATTTCCTCATCTCCTGCAATCCAGCAGGAATTTATCAGCGCCTCATTCGCTTGAATCTCACTCTTCTCTCTTATTCGCGTCCAAGCCTCCAACACCTCAGGAGTAATCGAACAAAAATACGCATGCTTATCTTCCTCACCCTCTTGTTTTGCAGTGAATTCAAATATCTTGCAATCGTATTTCGCTTTCCACGCCTTTATTTGTTCTTCTGTTGCTTTCATATTCTTCTTTTTTTTGCTTCGAGCCACGAGCTTTGAGCCTTAGGTTACGAGCCACAAGCTCACCGCTCACTGCTCGCTACCCACAACTCATTGCTCACTGCTCAATTCCTTACTTCCACTTAATACTACTCAATACTAAAGTCAACTGCTGACTCAATGAAGTATCACCCTCCGATGCACTTACTCCATTGTCGGTAAATCTGCAATTTTTCAAAACATGCGTTTGAACTTTCGCCGTATTAGGAGATAAGAATGTTACTGTTATGTCAAATGGTGCGATGTCTTGCAATCTTCCATTTGGCGAAGCATCTCTTAGTCTCGCTATCTCATCTTCAAGCAATGTAATGCTCGCACTTGGAGTAATTCGCCCGCTACCTGTTCCGATAGGGTAACGTCCACTCGCATACACATTCACCATCTCCTGTTCCTCTTTGTACTCAATAGCAGTTACGCCTGTAACCACCACACCGGCAATTCCGACTGAAATCTGAGCCCAGTCATAAAGCTGACCATTGATATATGGTATTCCGTTATTTATCATGCCTCTTCCTCCTTATATATTAGTTGTATAACCTATCTTTATCTTAATGTTTCGCATCACCCCGACAGCCACATTCTTAATCACAAATTCCACAGTCGAATTTGCTAAGATGTTTTGATTTGCATCGATCTCTACAATGTAGCCTGACAACTCACCGGCACTTTCCATAGCCTCCAAAGCCTGACCTGCAACGTTCTTTAAGTTTGCAAGCGAGTCAGCACGCATAGTTCCGTCATCGTTCAAGAACACAGGACTTGCCAAATATGGAAGCAAATACGTTCTCACGCCTCTACAAGCCTTATCTATTGCTCTCATTGACTCAATAGTCGAATAATCGCTCGTTGCAACGTCCATTGTGTGTGAGTCATTCCAATAAGCACCTGCAACTCCATCATATTTCACAAGGAAGAGAAAGCCGGCATCATCCAACGTTGTAGCCTCTGCTTGAGAGATGGCAACACCACCAACTCTACCGACCTTCGAGTAGCCCATGTTGAACTTCGACACCCACGCAATTGATTCATTCACAGCCGCAAGAGATACACAGCCGAGACAAGCACCTATTGCAGATACGCACTTCGAGCCAATATTAGCGTCATCTTTCTTACGAATAGCCTCAGCCTCACTACCTTCGCTCATATCTTCTCCTATCACCATCGACACGTTGCACCTGCCGGGTGAGCGGAACTCTTCACTCGAGAAACCATCATCCAACATAGCTGTATATAAGAAGCTTACAGGCGTACCTTTGCCCTCATATTCATCAGCCAATTCCTGCAGAGCTGATATATGTCCCGGAAGAGCGACTCTTCCGCCATTCCATACAGCTATCTGACGGCACTCCCCGTTACTGTTATCCATCAATCTCCTTACAGCTGCCACCATCTCCTTAGCTGTATTCTCAGCCTCGTTCGAAGCCTTGGATGTCGTTAACCATAACCTTCCTGCCGGTTGCATCCTGAAGTACTCGCGAACATGATACTTCGACACATCATGCTGCAATCCTGCGACAGCATCTATAGCATTCTCATATACATGAGCTTCTCCGGACAAATCATCCGCCGCATTGAAGCCCGGAATCATCATCACGAGCCCACTCACATGGTCTTTATTCGGCAATGCCTTTGGTACGCCACCCTGTCCCTTAATAATCTCAAAACTATTCATTCTTTAATTGTTGTTTAATTTTTGTTTAATGGTTAAGGTTTAATGCTTAAAGTCTTTCTACCTTCTACCTTAAACTTTCCACCTTACACCTTAAACCTCCTAATCAATCCCCAAACAAAAAAGGCGATCAACCCGCAGAATAGTAAACTTCCCCACCAATCAATCACCTTCTTCTCTTTCTCTATTTCTCTTATACTTTCGACACGCACAGTGTCGCTAATTCTAACCGTATCGATGACAAACCTTTCTCGCCACTTCACCTGCTCGATTCTTATCGTATCGCCCGACACCTTATATATTAAGGTATCTCGAACCACGATGCTATCTCTCAATATGCTAACTTCCTGCCGTCTCGTTGTCTCGTTGTCTTGTTGCCTCTCTATCTTCGCACTTCTGCAACTCATTGCGAACAGGGCAAACGTCATTATACTCGCAACTCTTAGCTTTCTCAATAGCCTTTCTGAATTTCGCAACCTCTCGGCGTAGGCTTGCCACCTCCTTCTTGTATTCATCTATGTTTTCTTCCAATGGCTTAACAATATTCTCCTGAAAGGCCTCAACATAGCTCTTAGAAAGGTCGAGATACTTCTGCTTACTCTCAGCATCTGCTTTCTCTCTTGTTGATTTCAGAGTGGAGAGGGTTACGATTAACCCTCCACCCAAAACCAAATTCAGAAGAATACTTACAATCTCAACCATTACGCTGCAGTTCCTTGATAGATTAAGACAACACCCTTATTATCTTGTCTAACTGCTGTGCCACCAGCTCTCACTTGACAACTCATAACATCGCCGTAGTACATTGCGTCTCCTTGATTAATGAAGAATTCGTCCATTCCCATCGCTCTTGACACGCAATCTTCTTGCCAAGCGATACCTGCTGCACTGTCAGTGGCTGCTGCCGACGCCGACCATTCTTTTTTAACACCTGCAGAGGTTGTTTTCAAGGCCTTACTTCTTCTGTAGAACGAGAAGCCCATAAACTGACCGACAATACCGGTTTCTGGATTTGCTCCTGCCAAGAAGCTCATCTTAGACGCATCTGTCAATTCCTCAAGCAGTTGATTATACATCTCTGCGTCTAACAGTATGTATCTTCCTGCATCAGGCACGTCATTTGCGTCAAATTCTTTTTTCACGACCAACACATCTGCAATCCCAAAGGATTTTCTTTCTCCGGTTGCAGTCGGAATATGAGCAGGTACATTTTTACCCGATGTCGCTATTTTCTTCACGCCATCTTTCGCCCAAGAATACATTACACCCTCAATAGCATTTCTTTGCAAAGCTTTCTTCATTTGCGAAATAACCGATGCTTTCTTGTCGTACGAAAGTTCTATTGCTTCGGCGTTAGGTACATGCACAGGCACTGAAGAATAAGTATCTATGTCGTAAGTCAAATTTGCATCAGTTCTTTTAGTCGCGGTTGCAGGAAACTGATTCAAATTCTTCTTAACCTCTGGCTCTACCCCTGCGTTAGGTACATGCACTGTTTTGTTGTTTATGTAAATCGAATGATCGATTGAACGAGAAACAAACTCGTTATTCGGGAAGAAACCTTCCACAATGTCTGCTATCCAAACCTCTTTGTTTAATGCCATATTTTTTCCTCCTATTGTCTATAATCCACACCAAATTCTTTCTTATACAAAGCCTTGAAGCCTTCAAAGTCCATAGCCTTGTATTCTTCAAGCTTTCCTTGTTTGTAGAGCTCCTTCCAGCTTTTTCCCTCAAACGCTGATTTGCTTTCATGATTCTTCGGGTGTATGCTGTCAATTGACGGCATATCAGCCAAAGCCAACTTCGTAGTCTCGAAGTCCACTTCTGCCAATCTCAACCACACCTGCTTAACCGTAGCGTTAATCTTTCTTTCATTGATTGCATTCTCAATCAATTCCTTGCGACTCTCCTCCAAGCGTTCTTTCTCCGCTTGCTCCTGAGCCTGCTTGAAAGCTCTTAGCTCCACAAGCTCATCTTCCTTCGCCTGCAAGTCAGCTTTCAATTGTGTTAATTCTTCCATACTATTATCTATATTATTATTATTTTCAAGCAACCTCATACCAAGAGCCACAAAACCCCTCTCGTTCATTTCCAACCTCTCACCCTCAGCGTTCATCAGTACCATTGCGTTCTCGTTTGAGCCTATCGAGCACAATGAACACTCAATCAATTCAGCCTCTACAATCGTCTCGAATCTTTGACCCGGTTTAATGTCTGCCACGTCCGAAGAGAACTTCTTGGCATAGAAGCCGATAGAACAAGCCTTCAACAAGCCACTCTCTACCTTCCTCTTGAATGCCTGAGCCAAAGCATCGTCTTCGTCAAACACAGCATCTGCTAACAGCTTATCTCCTTCGATTCTTATATTCTCCCATTTTCCAATCGGCGGAAAAGCCGAATCATGCGACCATAGCATTACCGGATTCTTCTTAAATCTCTCTAAGTTAATTCCTGATGTCTTTACCCATGTTCCATGCGAATTAACGCTCTCGTCTGAGAGCACAAATGTCATTGCTTCTTTTCCCATAGTGCAAAAGTAATATCGAATTACTAATTATTTGATTTTGTTTGAATTGTGCAAATTTTTTTCTCTTTTTTCTGCTTTCTGTGCTATTTTTGCACCTATGAAATACACAGAAAAACAAAAGCAAAGTGCGAGAGAGCTCTATGTTAAGAGTAATAAGTCGCAAAAAGAGATAGCAGAAATGCTATCTATACCTACCAGCACTCTTACTGGTTGGGTAAAGAAGGGAGAATGGGAGAGAGAAAGAGCCTCGTTATCTCTTTCAGTTGATTCCCTCGTGCCTAAGATATTAGAGAGGATAAATTCCGATATAGACGAAGGCAAACTTTCGGCCGATGCCTTAGCCAAATATTGCAAGCAGTTGAGAGAGTTGAATAAGTCGCAACTAACAATAAACGACTACTTCCAGGTTATGACTAAGTTCATCGACCACCTTCGCATGCAGGCTACGACAAATCCAAAAATAACCCCACAAGTCTTGCAAATTGTGGTAGAGTCGCAAGATAAATTCTTAAAACAAGTAGTGTAAGCGTATGGTAGGAGAGAAAACGAATAAGAAGATAAATTGGGAAAAGGCTTGGGAAAGTCGAAAATCGCTTATTATGAGCGATAGTTTTCTGCACTCCGCAATATCGACCACAAATCAAGCCGACCGCATAGCTGAGGCACGTAAGTCCTACGCTTTCTTTGTCAAGACCTACTTCCCACACCTTGCGACTGCACCATCTGCCAAATTCCACGTTCAAGCAGCCGAAGAAATCCGTAGAAACAAACGCCTCCGAGCAGTCTTTGAGTGGGCGAGAGGTTTAGCCAAATCAACCAATATGTCGCTTATGATTCCTCTTTGGCTACTCCTTACGCAAGACGAACAGCTCTGTATGGTGCTTGTGTCAAAATCCGAAGAAATGGCTGATAGACTATTAGCCGAGATACAAGGAGAGCTCCTAACTAACGAACTTTTGCGACAAGACTATGGGGATAAAATGAAGATACTTTCATCTTCTGCAGGAGAAATGATAACAGCCTCAGGTTCTTTCTTCTTCTCTTGTGGACGTGGGCAATCCCCTCGTGGTGTAAAATACAAAGGTTTACGACCTAACTATATTGTAATAGACGATATTGACGATGATGAACTATGCAGAAATGATGCGAGAGTATCATTATTGACCGATTGGGTAAACGAGGCACTTATGGGAACTATGCAGGTAGGGCGTGGACGTTTCATTCTCGTAGGCAATAGAATTAGCAACAAGTCTGTTCTTGCAAATCTTGCAGAAAACAAGACATACAAACATACTCGCATAAACATATTAGACCGTCATGGAAAGCCGTCATGGAGCGAAGCTCAAACCTCAGAAGAAATCCAAGACTTACGCTTATCTCAAGGCGAGCGAAGCTTCCAGAAAGAGTACATGAACAATCCTATCACAGAAGGTGCTATATTCAAGGCTGATGATATTCGATACACTAAGGCTCTGCCATTTCGCAAATACACAAGGCTTATATGTTACACTGACCCAAGCTTCAAGAATTCAAGCAACAACGACTATAAGGCTACTATCCTTGTTGGAAAGACTCGTGAAGGTTACTTCCATGTATTGAAAGCCTTTGCAGATCAAACCTCTGTAACGACCATGTACGAATGGCTTTATTCTGTCAGAGACTATGTATCCGACAATACTCCGGTTTATTTCTATATGGAAAGTAACTTCATTCAATCCATGCACTTAGATGACTTCCGCAAGTTTGGAGAAGGCAAAGGAGATATTATTGCTCTAAGAGGCGACAGTCGGAAAAAGCCCGACAAATTCGCACGTATTGAAGCACTTGAACCTCTGTTCTCGCAAGGCATCATCTCTTTCAACGAGAAAGAAAAAGACAGCAAAGGTATGCAAGTCTTGATTGAGCAACTACTACTATTCCAACGAGGATCAAAGATTCACGACGATGCACCCGATGCCTTAGAAGGTGCGATCTATCTGCTTCAACGCAAAAATGCCAGCACTTCCAATCTTACACAAGCAAATCCAATAAGACATAGCAGAGCTTATTAAACAATGATTAACGAACGATTAAAGATATATTGATATGTATTTAAGACCCAACGAATTAAACACACATATGTATGACTATCAGCTTCATGCAATAACTGAGCAAGATAGTTCTATCACTCTATCCGCTATCAATTCAGCAATAGCAGAGGTTAAATCTTACCTTGCTACTCGTTACGATGTAGCAGAGATTTTCTCTAAGGAGGGAGAGGAGCGAGAACCTCTGATTCTCGACTTCGTCAAAACAATATCTGTTTGGCGGATAATAAAACTCGCCAACGTAGATATCCTCTACGACAAATACCGAGAGCTATATAATGATACTATCACATACCTTACTAAGGTATCAGAAGGCAGTTTGGTCCTCGACCTTCCAAGACTGAAAAACGATACTGGCGAAGTCTCCGGAGGCAGTTTGCAAATCAATAGCAATCCAAAATTCAAACATTATATATAAGACCATGGCAAAGAAAGTAAAAGAAGAAACACCAAGCATAGCTAACAGAATAGCAATATACAGAGAGTCGTTCACCCGTAAGGACATAGCCGATTGGACGCAGGCGATAAACAAGACTTTGCGACCACAAGACCCGATGTGGGATAAATTGCAAGATCTTTACAACAATATCACTCTTGACGCTCATCTCCTTTCACAAATGCAGATAAGACGTAACAAGATACTCTCTGCTCCATACGAATTAAAGAATGGCGATAAGGAAATAGAGCTTACACCTGAGCAACGACACTTGCTTAATAAAGCCATAGACCTATGTATTGACTCTATCTTCTACGGCTATTCTATCTTCTCTGTCAATCCAACACTTACCGACATCGAGCAAATCTTTCAGCGTCATTACTTTGACCCAAGAAACGGCTTCTATTACCGAGAAATCGGCAAGGAATCATTCAGAGAGCATCCATGGTTCAACAAGACCCTTTTCGAGTTCAATCACGGCGATGAGGGCATCCTAAAGCAAGCAGTGCCTCATGTTCTCTTCAAGCGATTTGCTCAAGCCTGCTGGAGCGAGTTCTGTGAAGTCTATGTCATGCCTCCACGCTACATCAAGACTAACACACAAGATCCTGAACTTGTAGCCAAGTATCAGCAAGCTCTTGCTAACATAGGCTCAGGGGCGAGTTATGTGCTTGATCTCGATGACGAGATGGGCTTTGCGAACACCAACGCAAGCGATGGAGAAGTGTATAAAAAACTTATTAACCTCTGCACAAACGAACTTTCTCTTCTAATCTGTGGAGCGGTTATCGGGCAAGACACTGTCAACGGTTCCAATGCTAAGGAATCGGCAAGTCAGGAAATCACTGACAATATAATCGAAAGAGATAAGAAGTACATAGCAGACACCCTCAACTCTCATTTCCTTCCTGCCTTAGCATCTGTTCATTCTAATCTATCAGGTGCTATTCTGCAATACACTCAACCTGCTGACACTTCCGAACTATTCCAACAAACAATGCAACTCGCAACCCATTACGACATCGATACCAATTGGATAACCGAGAAATTCGGCATACCTGTATTAGGAGCAAAGACCTTCGGCACTCAGCAAGACAACAGGACAACAAGACAACAAGACAACAAGATTTCGCCTAACGATTTTTTCGCTTAAAGCGTCAGGAGGAGGAAGAATACTATTCTGCTCTTGACGCTGCATTAGAAGTTCTCTATTCCGACACCGAGGGCTTGATGACGCTCAATGCGACTAATTACAGCATCTCTAAGTCTTTGTTTGAGAAAATCGCAAACGCTTTCAAATCCGCTGTCAAATTCATTCATCGTAGAGGAGGTTATAAGGCTGAATATCTCAAAGAAGAAGAGGTAAAGCCTTTAATGGAGCATACCTACGAAGCCTTTTCCGAGGCTATAGACTTCGGAGTAAAAGACAATGTGATTCCTCCGGCGATGAAGATGTACTTAAAGAACAACACTTTCATATTCTCGGGCTTCAAAACACACCAGCAACTTGATAGAGTTTCACGTCTGCTTCACGACGATGACGGACATGTCAAACCCTTTAATCGTTTTTTAAAGGACGTTCACAGTATCGATAGAAAGTACAACCGCACATACTTACAGGCTGAATACAACTTTGCCGTTGCCTCTGCCCAAGCGGCAGGCAAATGGCATGAGTTTGCTGAATATGCCGACAGGTACTATCTGCAATATCGTACAGCCAAGGACGAGCGAGTGAGAGAAGAACACGCCATACTTGACGGCATCACCCTGCCAATGGACGACCCTTTCTGGGATGAGTATTACGTTCCGCTTGGTTGGAATTGCAGATGCCAAGTAGTTCAGGTTTCAAAGAAACGCTACGAGCCGAGTAATCCTTCAGAGGCTCTTGCACGTGGACGTGCTGCCACATATAAGCCAAATGCCGATGGCGTAAACAAAGCAGCGATATTTCGTTTCAATCCCGGTAAAGAACAACGCATCTTTCCGAAGAAACACCCATACTTTCCAAAAGGCTGTGGCGATTGCGGATTAAATCAATATGCCGTAGGAAAAGGTAAACCACAGTGTGCAGTCTGCAACGCCTTTAAGGATATAAACGAATCATTTAATGAATTTAGGAAATTATCAAAAGAATATACTTTAACAAGATTTGACTTCCATTCGGGAGGGTATATAGCTACTCACCCAGGCCATAATTTTGTTACTAAAATTCAAAAAATTAAAAACAAAAAAGGAGATATTGTTTACACTCCAAAATTTAGCAGTGGAAGCATTGAAGTAATTGTAGCAGGTAAATTATGCGATAATGGAGGTAGAGTTATTTTTCAAGAAGAGAAGAGTAACAATGGTAAGACAGGAGATATAAAATATAAAGGAAAAACATGGGATATAAAGTATTGCAACACAGACAATGAGGAATCTATTAGAAAAACAATAAAAAACGCAAGTCTTCAAGCGGATAACGTTATTTTCTATTCTGACTTTAAAGAAAAAATAATTGGAGCAATAAAATCTGCGGCAAACAGAGAAAAAGCCCCAATAGACATCTATTTTATGGAGCAAGATGGCAATTTAATTAAATTAAAAAAGCGAGAGTGATTCTCGCTTTTTGCGTATTCGGACCCACCCCCCCTCGCCAGGCTGGTGGAGTACCCCGAAGGGTTCCCCTAATTCTTTTGCAAAGATACAACAAAAAGCGACATCTGTCAAGTCTTTTTGCAAAAAAAAAATTAAAATAAGCCTCGCAGGCGAGTCCATGGACAGCATACTTGCGAGGCGTTCTTCATCTCTTTAATCCTTAAACCTTAAACCTTAAACTTGTTGTCTTTACATGTAGTCGTATAATCTAACTACTTCCGCTGTATCTTCGTCAACTATTGTGTCGTAAACAAAGATATAATAAACACCTTCTTCTCTTTCATCCTCTTCCGGAATATTCCATTTGCTTATTGCTGTGAAAACACCTTTCTCTTCTCTAAAGTAAACTTCTCTATCTGCCTTATAATCCGCAAAGTCAAATACTTCACCGCTTACAACCTTACTTTTATAAGTGTAGTTTTGGCTATAACCGCTGCGATTTAATTCGCAATGTTCAAATTTCCATTCTGCTTTTGGCGTATTTTCTATTATGTAGTCTTCTGCTTCTATTACTACATCTTCTACTGAATAACCTTTTGCAAATAATTCTTTTGCGTTAAATCCTTTTTCGATTGCTTTTACTAAAATTGCGTTCATTGCTTTCAATTTTTAATTTGTTAGTATCTGTTTTTCTTTAATTGACAATGCAAAGATACAACGCTTTTTCTTTGCCACCAAATAAATTTGCAATTATTTTTAACAAATCTCACAACTCACTGATTTACACCAAGAAAAATTTTAGTCTTTTTTCTCCAATTTTATCTCCAAATCCAATGCCTTGCAGTACTTTGCAAGCGTATCAAGGCTCATTCCTCTCTTCCCAAGTTCTGCCTCGCCTATATTGTTGCGATGCACACCCATAATTTCTCCTAAGCCGGCTTGACTTAGCCCTTTTTCTTCACGGCGAGCCTTTATCTGCTCGCCGATTTCCTTATATATATCTGTCGCTTTCTTTGGTCTCATTATATATTGATCGTTAAATATCTGTCGTAATAACTTTCTTCTGCAAGAGATAATGGTATTCGAACGTCGTTTATAACAACTTCATCGTCAGAATAAACTCGAATTTTCTTGCCATCGAGAAAAAGTTCCCCTAAAAAACAACCATTCGCATAAGGACTTTTTTTAATTTGCGAAATATTCTTAATATAAGGCTTTACAGCCTCTAAGCTCACCTCATTGTATCTCGAGCATTTGATTGTTACGCTTTTATTTTCCATTGTCTTTCTTTTTTTTTAATTAGTATCTCGTTTTATTTGACATTGCAAAGATACAACGTTTTTTCTTTGCCACCAAATAAATTTGCAATTATTTTTAATCAAATCTCATAACTCACTGATTTACACCGAGAAAAATTTTAATAAAAAAAGCGGGATTTCTCCCGCCAAAACAACATTTCTTACTATTATGCAACCAATCACTTACTTCTTCATAATCGCCTCCTTTCTTCTTTGGAAGACTACAAGTCTACGAGTCTACAAGTACTCGTTGTCTTGTTGTCTCGTTGTCTCACAAATAAAACCCTCCATCCTCATGCCTCTTCAGCACCACCTTCTTCATCTGCGAAGCGAATATACACTCTACTATCATTCCGGCACTTCTGCAATGCCCAATATCATCCAATAGAGCTATCGCATCGCATTCAATGAGTATAGGAAGTTCCTCCATCATATAATCGTGCCATTGCTTTCCTTCCTTATATGGTGATATTTTCAAAGGGTTCTCCACCTCATAACCCTTTTTCTTAAAGAAATCTTCTGCTTCCGAGAATTTCTTCTCCACTTCTTCCATCGGCAAACCAGTAATCTTTCCGCTCAAATACACTCTACCTTTCATTTCTCTTATCCTCTCACATCAAATTGCACCATTTGTCCTCTTTCTTGCTTCATCGTTCCAACGGTTACTCTAAAATTCATCACACATTCCTTCACTCCATCTTCTCTGCTGTACATCTGACAGCCTTCGTACGTTGCGAAGTAGTCATCTATATGCTTACTATGCAGAGCTGTCTTGATTCGATCAACCAAGTCATATACTTCATACCTGTCATCTCTATTCAGTGTCAGCATCAACAGCTTAACGATTAACTCGTATTTTCCTACAAAGCTTCTTACACCTAAATGCTCATCTACATCTTCTCTGTTCATTCCGAGTAGTACTGCAGGAAACTTCACTGCTGGCGGTTGTTTATCACCTTGTCCCCAATCAGCGTCTATATACGCCAAATCTTCAACCTCTTTCAGCCTATCTTCAACGGCCATTAAAACTTCTTTAATCATACTTTAATGTTATTTGTTTGTTATTTGTTTAAGGGTTAAGGCTTAAAGTTCTTTCTACCTTACACCTTACACCTTACACCTTCTACCTTACACCTTTCTTCTCAACGCCTCTTCCAGCACATCTTCAATCATATCCTGAGCATGCTCTTCTACTATCTTATCGACAGCCTTATGGTAGCCGATGAACTGCCTCTGTGGAATCGTTATCTTACTGCCGACTCTTTTCATTGCCATAGCCTTATAAGGCTCATAGCCTGTCTGTCCATACATATACCAGAAATAGCCTTTCATTTTCTTTGTTACCTCTATTTCTCCTCCTTCATTATGTATGCTTGCGTATGGTGTATCAGAACTAAATGTAATGCTGTTCATCGTTCTTTCCTCTTTGATAGAACGCCATAGTCTACCATGACCTATTAATATACCTTCTGACTTTCTGAATTTCACAGGCTTCCATTTCTTCTCAAAGAAACCCTGACGTCTAAAATTCTCAACAAACTCATCTTTAAGATCTACAGCAATATCTTCCATCATCAACTGCCACCTCTTCTTAATGTAACTCTTATTCATAACATTTTCTTTTTTAAAGACTATAAGACCACGAGTCTACAAGTCCACAAGTTCTTGTTGTCTTGTTGTCTCAAAGCCTCTTTTTCACATAATTCCTTCTTCCACCATGCATAATCACAATGAATGTATGGTAGCTCATAGGATAGATAGGACATATAAACTTCGCCCAAGTCTCTTTCCAGCTACCTGTGTAATTCTTGCTCGCTAACTCTCTCACCTTTCTGTAGTACTCTTCCTTGTATATCCCTTTCATATCTTTTTTTTTTAGTTTAAGGATTAAGGCTTAATGCTGAAAGTCATTAAACCTTAAACCTTCTACATTAAACCTTAAACAACTACTCCAACAACATTGTTCTCTGATTTTCCCGATACTGTTGCATTATCGCCATTGCTCGTCTGTCCGCTTGAATAGCCTTATCTGCTGCCGCCACTATTCTCTGAGCTATGCTCAGCTCCAATGGAGGCATTTCTTCCCTGAATTCGGCAAAGCAAAAGCAGAATATCGGCAATGCCGCAATTTCTACGCCTATCGATACCGGCTTCGTGAAGTAAGGAAGCTTTCTTTCGAGCTTCTCGAGATAATCTCTCAATATCACTGAGTTCAGATACGCAATGCCGTTATTCTCAAGCTCCAAGCCTGCAACATACATTCGGGTTAAGTTACACAGACTTCGAACCTCAAATGGTTCTAATTTCAATTTTATCGCTTTCATATTTTCTTTTATGTTTAAGGGTTAAGGGTTAAGGATTAAGGTCTTTCCACCTTAAACCTTCCACCTTAAACCAAAATCATCACTCAAACAAATTTTCCCATCTTCTCTGATCGATAAACGTTTCCGGATATGGCAGGTCTAACTTCTTCTCGGCATAGTACCTCTGCATCCTCGGAACGACACCAAGAGCAAGCAACTTCTCATGAGCTGCCAAAGCATTCCATTTCTTCTCTACTCTCGCCTTATTCCCGAGCTTCTTTCCGTAGCTGCTCCAGAACTTAGCAAACGACATATCTATTACCGACACATCCTTCACTTCACATCCTGCTCGTTTCCACATCTCCATCTCCATGGGAACTTCTCCATAGTTGTATATAATCTCAACCGGAGCTTCTGACATCGAAACCTTCTTAAAGTGAGATGCAGCTTCCTTGTTCCAGCTCACCGACAAGAGCCGACATACGCCTCTGTCGTCAGGCAGAGCGTAGCTGAATATAGCTACGCTGTTCTGCACCTTCGTTGGTCTGACGCTGAATACTATCTTCTCCATAGCCTAACTTCTCGACATCGACAAAGGCAGATACTTCCTACCGGTTTCCTCATTCTCTCTTGCCGAGATAAATGTACTGCTGCGTCTCGGCTGATACGACTGTTGAAGGATGGCAACACCCTCTCTGAAGTCTATGTTGTCTATTTGGTTTGCCAAGTTAGACAGCTCCATCACTCTTGACGGTTTCAAATTTCCATTCTTATCCAAGCGAAGCAAGGAGTTTACAATCTGTATCAATTCTTGATTCTTATCCTCACTCGCAAGACTTCCTATATACGTCTTTATCTTCGCTATTCCGGCAGACATGGTGCTGTCGTAATCGTTGATAGTTCTGTAACCTAACTCTATCGACAGCTTTCCGTCGGCTGTCGTGAACGTATGCGTCTGCTGATCATCTTTGACGTTGTATAAGTCATTCTTCAGCTCCAACACCTTCTTGAAGTCATTATACACTTCGTCCTTCACTGCCTGCATAGCCTCTGACAGCTCTTGAAGCTTCACGTAGTTAGCTTTCACTGTCGCATCCACCAATTCAGCATAAGCCTCTTTGTCTTCTCTCTTCTTAGCCTCTTCTGCAAGTCTTCTCGCTTCTGCTTGCTTCATAAGAGCATCAAGTTGCTCTTTGCTTAAATCTTCTAATTTGATTTCACTCATAACTATCTAATATTTTAAAGTTAATAATGTCGATCCAAAGTCAGTTCTAACGTTTACATTTCTTCTTCTGCTTCTTTTGTCCCATGTGAAAAATTTCAACTCTATCGCTTCAATTTCTCTGCATAATTGCTTAAACCTTTCTTCATTGCCTATTGCTTCTCTTCTCTCTTTGTACAGGCGTTCTAATTTTTCTTCAAGATCTTCTCTCTCACTTCTAACGTAAGCATTCATAAGCTGCCTCCATTGTTTTTTCTGTTGTTTTATTGATTACTCTAAACGTATTGTAAATCGTTCTTAATTTCGTTAGGGAAATAGAATTAAAATCTCCTTTATTTGCTGAGCGACACGCTACTGACTTTATCCTATCTATTCTCTCTTCATAACTACCATTCAAATACTTCTCGTCCATCATCATCTCCAGGTATCTTCCAATCACTGCTATCACTCTCTTTCTCCATATATCCTTCTGCGATTGCTTCTGCATCTTTTTCGCATTCTTCTCTACTGTTGTGTTCATTATATTCCTCCTCTACTAAATTTAATTTTTCTTTATTCTTAATTGTATTTCTTTCTGCTCCTTCTTTCCATATCACTATCGGCTTCCCGCCACCAAAACGACTATTTGCGTATGCTACAAAACCATCAACCACTATTTTAACCCCGGCGTCAAATCGCACAAAGTTTGCACAACTACCTATCGGTTCTTTTCTCTCATTGGCATGTGATATAAATATGAATAGTTTGTTTGGAAACATTGAACGTAATTTTTTGTAGCCTGCCTGGTTGATTCCAAGATATTGCAAGCTATCAACTATTATCACCTGTGGACTGCGTTGCTTTTTCAACTCCTCAATAAGTTCTTCCAATCTCATATCTCTCCACAATGACAATCTTGAACTTACTGTATTTGCACACTCTCTCTTAAAGGCTAACCTCATACTCTCTCCAGCACCATCTTCAAGCGACAAATACACCACTCTCCAACCTATTGATGCTATGTGTTTAGCCAATCTTACGCAAAATGCAGTCTTTCCTGAGAATGATCGCCCCCATATCAACCAAACGCCATTGCGTTCAGCCTTGCCTGCGAAATTAAGCCACTCACCTGTCAAACCTAATTCCAAGCCTTTATTTGCGTCTAATTCCTTAGGAGTAAATTTCTTCTTACTGTTCGCAGACAATCTCATACCTTATGCGTTCTTCTTAGATGAGTAAATTCTTCTTGCAACTCTTCTTAAATCTCCCTCACTATCTCTCGCTATATCTTCTATTGCTGAACTATTACTTATTCCGTTAGCCTCACACACTGCCTTTATATCTTCGTATGCTATAGGTTCAAGTTTTATACATCTTCTACCAAGTCTTGACCAAAACTCATTGTAACCACGCTTGTTTAATCTCAAACCTTTCTCTATTCTAAATCTTATATAATCAGTAGAAAGTAATACTATTCCGCACTTATTCTCAAGCTCATTGTACAGTGTGATGAAGAAGAACCATACATTATCATTCAACTTATCGAACTCATCGAAGATGATGAGAGGGTTTCGCTTACGCTTGATGACCTCGATAGCTCTATTTATTCTCTCTTTCTTACTATATCCGTCTGATGACTCCCCAAGGCTTCTTAATAGCTCATCTACGAAATCGTTCTTTGTCCAAAACTCACTACAAGCAACTCTATACACTTCCTTATTCTCCACTTCATATTGCTTACTCGTGAAAGTTTTCCCACTTCCGGCATTCGCCACAAGGCTCATCACAAGTCTATCCTCTTGTGCAGACTTAAGCAGCGTAGTCATTTCATTATATATAGCAGTCTCTGCTACCGCCATTTGTTTCTTATCAAGCAACTGCTCTTGCAAATTAAGCCACATCGACTCTCTTACTTCCTCTCCTTTGCCTGATAGAATAAGCGATATCGTTGCAGAACTTACACCTCTTAAAGATGCAGCTGCTTTCGCTTGACTGCCTTTTCTTGCTACTAAGTCTTCTAATGCTTTTTTGATTTGATTTTTCATTTTCTTACATTTTTGAATATATACTTACTATTTCTCTTTCTTTCTTTTCTTCTTTAATTACTTCAACATCTTCAGCCTCTTTCTTCATGGCAGCTAAACGCTTTCTTTCCTTTGCCTTCAAGTCTTTATGTTGTCCATTCTCTGTAAGTAACCTGCCCGCAAACGTACCTGCCAGCTGTTTTTTCTCGACATACTCTATCGCTAAAGCTTGATTCTCTGATCTGCGTTCTCCAACATACGACTTCAATTGCTTGTTGAAATCCTTATACCCTTGCAACACCTTAAAGTCTTCTTCTGTGCAGTCTGCTATCGCCATTGGAACCTTTACCTTAGCGTGAAGTTCAAATCTCATTCTTCCATCTTCACTCTCTGCCACTGCCACATTCATATTATTTCTGTTGTAGCAGATAGTCCAGCGTTCTCCACGCATTTCTCGCATTCTAATATCTGCACACTCATACTTATACTCCTCGCCATCTCTGATAAGCTTGATTCCATTAGGAGTAAGCATATTTCCACGGCTTCTTTCTCCAAACTTCGCCAAATAACTGCATCTATCAAGCATTAACACTTTCGCTTCATCTCTATTCATCCACGCTTGCAACAAGGCTTGACGTCTTTCACTTCTTTCAATCTCTACCAAGGCTTGCAGTTGTCTTACACACTCCTCTCTTGTTGGAAAATACTTTGAATTTGCACTTAGCCATTCGTCATTAGTTTGTTTCTTGGCAGTGATGTTATGCCCCGAATAATTAGGTAGGAGTTGCAATTTACTTTGCACTGTACGGAAATACTGCTCAATCACTTTTGCCTTTGCATTTCCGAGTGCAGCAGGAGTGTACTCTTTACATATAGTAGCATAATAAGGAGGTAAAACCTTATATCCGTAATTATCCGATTGTATCTGCTGAGGCATCACCGGCACACCAAGCAACAATTCTGCGTGATTGATAGCATCTCTATACGCTTCTATTATTAAATCAGTATTCTCATGCTCACCTATCGCATACCCCATTATGTAATCGTTGAAAGCATCTATCACCATTACTATTGTCAGCCTGTTATATCTGCTTCTCTCATCTTGATAATAAAGCTCCGCATCCCAACCGTCGCTTACCCACATAAGCATTGGCTGTGATGGGCGACTCCTGTCCACTTGCATTAAGGCTGTGTTGCTGAATTTTCTTACACCATCTCTCTCTGGTTGGTTGATTAACTCATTCTTCTTTCTAATCTCTTGAATGCGTCTTGGAGCGATTTCCACTCCCATGGTTTCCATGAGTTTTGCGACCATTACATCGCTCAACTTATTACCTTTTGACAGCAACTCGCTAATCACCGCCTCAACCTCTGCACTGCGTTTATTCTTATTTGTTGTTTGCTTACCCAAACTACCATGCACCAATGCCTCATAACCATTTCTGCTGTAATCGAGCCATATCTTATATAGTCTATCAGGGCTTGTTGGCAAATCATGCTCATAGTCGCTCAGATTATTCTCCACTTGGTAAGCAAACTCTTTGAACTCTCTCTTTACACTAAACGATTGCTTTCTCATGATAGCAGCACTCTTAATCTCATCTAAGCAGTCAGTGATAGCGTTCAAAATCTTAGCCGAATTAGCAAGAGCTTTAATCTTCTCTTCCTTTAACATTCTGCCATTAGCATCTGTTAATCTTCCGAAATAATCCCAAGCCTCTAAATCCTTTACTCTCGCCTCTCGCAACTTCACAGCCTCACGCAACATCACATTGTCGTTCACAACCTTGATAGGATCTCCAATCAGCTCAATAACCTTAGCTTGAAATCTCACCGGCAACGTCCTCCAATCTACCAACGCAGGAGTTCCCTTACAGCCTCTGCGAACAACATTGATATGACGACGAGTATTTTCTTTGTCATACACATCTTTTGTCATCACAGCATTGTCTATCAGCCATCTTGCCGATACCACTATATTTCCTTTATATTTCTCAACTGCTACCCCTTGCATTCTTATTCCTTTCTTTTCTTATCTTTGCAAATTCAAATCAAACACTTAGACATTATGAGACCTTACAACCACGGCAAGTGTCAAGATGATGAAACCTTTGCCTTCAATGTTTACCTTGCCTGTAAGAAAATTACTGATACCACTATCTGCAAAGACCATGAACGCAAACTATCTATTGATTGGGATTATGACTACTTTGGAGCCAACATCTACCTTTCTCGCTATTGTTGCGAACGCTTTGCGAAGGTAATGGCGAAGTTTCTGTTTGAAAGTCAAGCCGTCGATAATGTATACCTCGTAAGCGACCATAATTGTATTCTGTTGCATAGTCGTACGCGACCAGAAAATACAGCCTGCGACTGACTTCTTCCAAGCCATACGCTTTAATTTCATAATCACTTCTTCAGACACTTCTCCCTCGATGAGAGCTGTCATTACTATTCTTTTTTCCTTTTTCATTAGACTTTTCATTATTTTCTTTTTTAAGTTAGTCCATCAAACTGTTCAGTTCCCCCAACGCCTGCTTGAACTGTTTCCTCTTCATATCTCTCACGTCGTACACGCAGCCACCTTCCACCACTTCCAACTTGTTATTTCCACAAACAACATCCATATATCGCTCAAGCGAGTTATAATACAGCGTTGTGTCTTCATCCTTGAACAGCACAGCACTATCCGAAAACAATATTAACACCTGTTCACCGTCCACGCGGTTCTGAGCTATCAGCTGTGCCAAATCATCCACTCTCTTATATATCGCATCTGTCATCATATCTTTCTATCTTGTTGTCTTGTTGTCTTGTTGTCTCATCGTCTCTCCAACCCCCATAAACTCCTCACACACCTTATAAAACTTCTCATAATCATTCACGAATGCCTGTCTGCCTTCATCGCCGACTATCAGCTTCGCAATCGTGCGATTGTATAAGTCGAATGCCTTCATCAGGCTGTTTGCTTGGTGCTTGATCTCGAAATGAAACAAGCCATACTTCCTCATTATGTCTGTCGCTTCCTCCGTCATCTCATTAGCTATCGAGTGCAACAGATAAGCCATAGATATATATCTGCAAGCCTTCTCATTGTCTTCACTCTCGAAGAACTTCTTCAGCTTCGGATTGCTTTCAATTTTCTTCTGTATCTTGTAGTCCATAACTTATTGTCTTATTGTCTTGTTGTCTCGTTGTCTCTTCTTGGAGCAGGAGAGGGACTCGAACCCCCTCTGTCTGCCTGTCTGCTCACCCGGTTCTTGGCGGACCTCGGTTTCCTACGACCTACTTGTCATTCTTTATCTGCTTTCTCAGGGCATTTTTCTACTCTCCTAAATCCTACATTCGCACAATCCGTTCTTGTCATCGCGGAACAAGCCATTTCGCAACAATCGTTGTCGCAATAGAACGCACATGCGTTACAATGCAGGTTTCTAACCACTATGAACCTCTTTCCGTTTAGTTCGAACTCGCTACCTATCGCGACATCTCCATGTAATTTCATTTCTTCCATATCTTTCAATCCTCAATCTTTAATCCTTAAACTTTCCAACTCTCTTTAACTCTCTTTTAAATCTTCATACTTCTCTTTGGTAGCCCTCCACACCACACCGCCAAACTCTCTCATCGCTGTGAATCTAATCTTCTCGCTTAACTCGTTTGTCGAGTCCCAGGCAAGAGCCTTTTCAACGACTCTTTTTTGCACCTGAAACACCTGACACAACTTCATCTTACTCTCACTATCTACCTTAATAAACTTATCAACTCTTCCCATACCTCTTATTCCTCTTCGTTACTTCTCTCTACCACTCTTTTCAAAAGAGCCATTATCTCTTTGTCTTTCTTATAAACTCTCAAAACCTCCATTAACAGCCACCTGTAATCCTTCTTCAAATCAAGTCTTGCCTCAATAATCTCCTCCTTAACCCTATTGATTTCCTTCTTCAAATTTCTTCTGTAAGCCTCATTCACCATCACTACCATGATGCCTGTACATATTCCTACTACTATTGTTCCTACCATATCTTTCTACATTAAACTTTAATTAATCACTCTTTAAACCCCTGCCTCTTTGCATATCCTATTAAACAACTCAACCTTCATGAGCGACAAGGTTAACATAAATTCTTCACCTTCTTGATTCATATCCAATAGTGTCTTTTTTGTTGGGTTCATTATTTCCACTGCTTTTTCAATATGCGTTAGCAGTTCTCTAAGTTGTTCTGCATTTAAGCTTTCTAAACTCTTATCAATTCTTGCCATATCTTTTTTTTAATTATTATTCCGCATTCTCAATTCTATACTCAAACCCTTTTTCGCTCAACATCTCTGTAATATGAATAAGGTCATACTCATCATTAGGGAAGAACTGAGCGTCATTATCAACGCCACCCCAAGCCTTAATGCTACTCGTTTCTCTGTACCTGTTAGCGATTGAACATAATCTGTTATAATCTTCGCTATTCTTCGCTTTTGCTATTACTACCTTTGCCATCTTACACCAATACTGTAGTTACTACTCGTCTTCCTTGCAAAACATTCATTGCATCAACCATTCCTAATAATATGCAATCTTTATGTCCGGTACTCTCTTCCTTATAATAGAATACAACCGACATTCCATCACATGAGAAATCAATTCTGAATACGTCTCTTCTGTCGAACGCTTTTTTTACTTCTTCTACCTTTTCCATTTTTCTTTATTTTTTCAATTCAACATTTTGTTTTTTCACTTTGTTTTGCGACCTCGCTTTTTTTTCGTAAATTTGTCGCCCATTCGTTTGCGATTGCGTTGCAAAGATACACCATATTGTGCAATCCACCAAATAATTTGCATAATAATTTGCATAATAAAGTGTATTTATTTATAATCTATTTATTAACTATTTGTATATGTGTGAATTAAAAGTAAAAGAAATTCGAAAAAAATTAAATATATCACAAGAAGAACTCGCGGAAAATCTGGGAGTACACCGCAATACAGTACAAAAATGGGAGACAGGAGGTACAATACCGAATACCAAACGCAGTATATTGTACAAACTTTTAAGTGAAGATCCACTCCCGGCTCCCAGCTCACAACCCACAACCCACACCCCTCAGCCCGATGAACGCCTGTGCGAGCCTTCTTCCGACTATCCTGCCTCCGCAAACAGGGAAATCAGACTCCTCCGTCAACACATAATAGCTCTCGAACGCACCATCCGAGATAAAGAGGAAATCATTCGCCTCCTCAAACAAAAACTATAACCATTTCGGTAACTTCACCGATATGCTGCACTACCAGCAACAGCTCACAACCCACTGCTCACAACTCACTGCTCACAGCCCACCGCCGCATTGTTTTAACATTTCGGAAAGCGACAAACCTTTGATAATTAGCCAAAATGACTCTTTGGTTTTTTCAAAAAATCACATTTTATACCGAAAATGCCTAACTTTTTTCACATTTTCCACCACAAAAACACACTTAACCAACTATATTACAACACCTTACATACAAAAACACGCTTAAAAACTCGACCATTTTAAGCGTACCAAAACGCCAAACTGCCCATTTTAAGCAATCATATTTGCAAAACTCACGCCCTTTTAATTATTAAAACTGTCCGCCCATTTGTCCGCCCAATAAAGTCCGCCCAATTGTCCGCCCATTTGTCCGCCCATTTCTTATTTTTCTCTTTAACCACCTTTTAATCCCCAATTAAATGCCCCTTAAAACAGCCTCATAGAGCGATGCAAAACAAAAAAGGGCGTATATACCTATACACCCACCAAAAGCCAAATTAAACGCCATTAAACGCCTTTCTAAGCCTTTTCGCTTAATTTTTCGACAAAAACACTAATCATTTCGATTAAATTCGTTAATTTTTCGACAAAAACACTAATCTAATTCGAATAAATTCGACAGGAGTCGATTTAATACGACAACAAAAAAAGCGAATCACTTACCGCAATCCGCCAAAAATCAAACACTTAACTTTAATTTTTCGACAAAAACACTAAGAGTCATTTCCCTCCGCCCTTTATAAGTGCAAAAATATTGTTTTTTTTTCTAATCACAAAATTTATTTCTAATTTTGCAAAGAATTTGAGTGATGGTATGAACAATCTTA